>Ga0075120_10003516_pt1 | contig 10720 bp, 5 predicted proteins | sample AntAceMetag02UKL_FD_69792 | JGI IMG/M metagenome (GOLD analysis project Ga0075120, IMG submission 69792) | Saline lake microbial communities from Ace Lake, Antarctica - Antarctic Ace Lake Metagenome 02UKL | ecosystem: Environmental > Aquatic > Non-marine Saline and Alkaline > Saline | place...
GTTCCGCAACAGTCCCAGGGCTGCGCCCTGGGCTATGATAGCGCGGCCCGTTGGGCCTGAAGCCGAGGAACAGAATCCGGACCAAAATGAACACCACATTACTCCTCATTTTCGGGAGCCCAGACCTGTCCCCCTCGCGCCACCAAAGGGGACAGGTCCATGTTTTCGGCTTGAAACTCCAGCGAAATGGACGATCAACCGACCGAAAAATGGACCAGTCCCCAGTGCAAGCGTGAACGGCCTTCCCTGCCAGCTTTTTCCAACAGAGGGGGGTCGCGGTGAAGTGGCTTCTACCTCTATCATAACGCGTTGTGGCGGAGGCCGGAACCACGGGGCCGTTTGCGACTTCGCGCGAGTCTGCTATGGTTGACGGGGCGTGCGAGAGCCGACACGAGTTCTAAACCTTCCAACGGAGTCAATCATGGGCGTTGCCTTTCGACGTATATGCATCATCGTAACCGCCGCGGCCCTGCTGAGCGGGTTGTCGGCCGCGCCAGCCATGGCGCAGGGTGGTATTACCATCGAGGCGGTGGCCGGCAAGCCGTTCGGCGTCGGCCGGATGTCGATCGAACTGCCCAAGGCCATGCTGCCGGAGCCGTTGGGGCTCGACGGCCTGATGATCACCGACAAAGACGCTCGAGTGCTCTATCCGGCCATCGACAAGCCGGGCGAGTTTCTCAATATCGCCAAGGGAATCGTCGATCAAATCGACCGGCCGATAGGGCGGATGCTCGGCGAGTTGCTCAACCAGCCCCGGACGCCGATCAAGGCGTATTTCCTCTTCGTCGGCAACGACCCGCTGGAAGTGACCGTACACGCCCGCCAGCCGATCCGTCGCATGGTTGTGCCCGGCCACAATCCGGAGGCACATCGGGCGTGGCTGCGCCAGTGGTGGGAGCAGTACGCGGCTCCGACCGGCGGCCCGTTCCAAAAGACGATCGACTATCCGCCCTTGGTCGAGAACTACCTCCAGTCGATGCTCTCGCGCCGGATCGGCCTCGCCATGCCGGAAGACGAGAAGGAAGAGCCCTGGCGCCAACAGTTCGACGAAGAGGTTGGCATGACGTTCGGTACCGAAAAGATTCGCCTCGCCATCGAGCGACAGCGAATGCTCGGCGAGGCTACCGATATTCAGCCCGCCGATCAACCGGTGCCCGGCCCGTTCGCCGTGCCGAGAACGCAATACCCCGAGTTGGCCGAGGATGTCACGATCGAACCGATCGCCATGCGCGTGCCGGTCGAATGTATCTACGTCCGCTTCGGAAGTTTTTCGAACTTCCTCTGGATGCAAGACACGATGGCCCGCTTCAACGGCGACATGAAGAACCTGGTCGCGCGGCGCGGGCTGGACTACGGCATGTCTCGGCGGATCGAGCGGCAGCTCGTGGTCAAGCAGTCGGCCTTATCGAGAATGCTCGGTGATACGGTGGTAGCCGACGTGGCTATCATCGGCACCGACCTCTTCTTCCGCGAAGGGGCCGCCTTCGGCATGCTCTTCCAGGCCCGAAACAGCTTCATTCTCGGCCGTGATTTTTCGGGCAAACGGGCCGAGGCGATCAAAAACGACAGCACGATCAGCGAGCAGACGATCACCATCGGCGAGAAGAAGGTCTCGTACCTCTCGACGCCGGACGGGTCGGTCCGCTCGTATTACGTGGCCGACGGCGATTTTCATTTCATTACCTCGTCTAAAACGCTTGTCGCACGGTTCCTAGAAACCGCATCCGGCAAAGACGTCTTGGGCACCTCCGAGGAATTCCGTCACGCCCGAAGCGTTATGCCGATCGAGCGGGCGGATACCATATTTGCCTATTTCTCCGAGGCATGCGGCCTCAACATGATCGGGCCCCGCTACCGTATCGAAATGGCGCGGCGGCTAATCGCGGTCGCCGACATCGAACTGGCGCAAATGGCCATGCTGGCCTCGGCCACCGAGGGACTGCCCGGCGAGACGGTCGAGGAACTGATGGTCGGCGGGTTCCTGCCGGCCGAATTCGACCGCCGGCCGGACGGCAGCCGAACCGTGCTGGCCGACGACGTCTACGATAGCCTGCGTGGCCATCGCGGATGCTTTCTGCCGGTGCCCGACGTGCCACTGGGAAAGGTCTCCCGTTCGGAGGCGGCCGCGTACAATAAGTTCATCGAGCAGTTCATCGCCAACTGGGGCCGAATCGATCCGATGATGGCGGGCATCAAGCGGGAGGCACTGGCCGAAGGGCACGAACGGGTGGTGATCGACATCCTGGCCAGCCCCTTCGACAGAAAACACTCCGAGTTTGTCTCGAAATGGATCGGAACGGCCGACAACCTCAGCCTGGCGCCGATGCCCAACGACATAATAGCGGGCGAGATGATCTCAACCAATGGGCGTCTCTTCGGCGGCATTTGGGACGTCGGTCCGAGCGAGGCCAACGCCGGCCAGTTACTACCGATCGGCCCGTTGCGAAACATGCTGGTCGGTTACGTCGGCACTACAGGTCAAATGGGCTTCCTCGGACTTTTGGATCGCTGGTCACAAGCAACGCGCCACATACCTGCCCGCCGCCGCCAGAGGGCGCCCCTTGTGCTTAGCCAGCAGTCCGGTCAATTTACCGTCTTCTCGTTGCATCGCGAAGTGATGGCAGCCGTGGCCGGCCAACTCCGATACGAGCAGGCCGAACGGCCGGCACAAATCCGGCTTCGGGTGGGCGACATCTCCCGGGCGAGGGTCACTCCGTCGCTGAACTCGCTGGCGTACGGTCGCACCCGCGAGACTTCGCTGGGTAATCTGCGACTGTTGCACGCCATGACCCAGCAGTTGCACGTGCCGGGCCCCGATTGCCTGGTGGCGGCTGAACTGCTGTTGGACGCCAAGCTGGTCTGCCCGTTGGGCGGCCAGTATGTCTTCCAAGAGACAGCCGACGGCGGACACTGGATCTCGACCGCCGTGCACCCGGTCCACAGCCAAGGTTTGCTGAAAACACCGGCTCCACCCGGCTACGCTGCCCCGCCGCTGAGCTGGTTTCGTGGCTTGGATCTCGACGTTGCCATGACCGAGAACCGGCTCTCGGCCCACGCCGACGTCGTCATGCTCCCGCCCGACATGCCGGAGCCCGAACCGCCCAAGGCCCAAGAACCTCAGCCCGAGCCGGCCAAGAAAGCCGACCCGGCGAAGAAGATCAAGAGCCTGCTCGATTCGCTTCTGCCGTCCAGGTAGGTCAGGCGTTCCCCTCCTAAAAAGCCGCGACCGTTGGTCGCGCTGAAGTGCGGGAAAGCCGCCATTCTTGCAGTTCAGCGCGACCAACGGTCGCGGCTTTATATTATCGGGCTTCCCATGTCCCCTTGCGTCCCTATCTTTACGCACCCGGCCACATCCGCTCGTGACGTAAAGAATTGGTGTGGAACGATTTCCGGGTCGTGGGTAGACTATGCGGCTGGTCCGTGCTATCGGCTTCGGTCGATTGCCAACGGGCGCATGCCGAGGAGCCGCAAGTTGCTCGCAAGGAGGCGATCATGTCGAATAGGCCGTTTCGCTTTGTCCACGCCGCCGATTTTCACCTGGAAACGCCGCCTTCCGGCGTGACGGAGGTCCCGGACCATCTCCGCGAACTGTTCATCGAGTCGGCCTACTTGGCCGCCGAACGGGTTTTCGAGACGGTCCTGTCGGAGCAGGCCGATCTGCTGGTTCTTGCCGGCGACCTGCTCGACCCTCGGCACACCGGCCCGCGGGGACCGCTGTTTCTGGCCGAGCAGTTCGAACGTCTTGCCCAGCGGAACGTGGTCGTCTATTGGGCCGGCGGTCGAGTCGATCCACCCGACGCCTGGCCGTCCTCGGTCCGCTTGCCCGACAACGTACACGTCTTCCCTCGCGGCCGACCGGAAGAATGCATCCACTCGCGCGACGGCGCCCCCTTGGCGCGACTTCTTGGCGCCAGTCGCGGGCGCGGCGAGATAATCCGGACAGTCGATTTCGATCCCGACCCCGGCAGGCTGTTTTCCATAGCCGTCACGCACGGAACGGCCGAGCCCGACGCGCTTCAATCGCGAGGCATCGAGTACTGGGCATTGGGTGGCCGGCACGAGCGCTCCACGCCGCTCCGTGCTCCATGCACGGCACACTATCCGGGCAGTCCGCAGGGACGCCGGCCGGGCCAATGTGGGCCGCACGGTTGCACGCTGGTGCAGGTCGATCAACAACGCCAGGTGCGAAGCACACTGATGCAAACCGACGTAATGCGCTGGCACGACGAACGGATCATGGTCGATCAAGAAACCACCCGCGAGGATCTGGAAATACTATTGCGCGAACGAATGCAGACGCTTATGGCATCGTCGCCCGACACCGATCTGCTCGTCGCCTGGACGGTTGCCGGCACGGGCGAGACGATCGGCGGGCTGCGTCGCGGGGCGGGCTCGGCCGAGTTGCTCGAGTGGCTTAGAGCGGAGTTCGGATCCGGTCCGCCCGCCGCCTGGAGCGTATCGCTAAAGATCGAATCGACCGACACCTTGCCGGCCGAATGGTTCGAGCAGGAGACAATCCGGGGCGATTTTCTTCGGGCGATTCGGCAATACGAAGTGAATGGCGATGCGTCGTTGGAGTTGGAATCCTACCTGGCCGACGAACAATTGGCCGGCACACTTAGCTTTACGGCCGATCTGCCGGACGGGCCGGCACGGCGGGAAGTGCTGAGCCAGGCGGCCACGCTGGGCGTTGACCTCTTAAGCGGAGAGGAGTCACGAACGTGAAAATCACGGCACTGGAAGTCGACGGTTACGGCGTTTGGAGCGATCTGAAGCTCGACGAGATGTCGGACGGGCTGAATGTCTTCTTCGGCCCCAACGAGGCCGGCAAGACCACCTTGATGCAATTCGTCCGCTCGATGCTCTACGGCTTCTCGCCTTCACGGCGGCACTACTTCCCGCCGCTTCGCGGTGGACGACCCGGCGGATCGATTGCCACCAACAGTGCCAACGGCCGATTCCGCATAAGCCGGCACGCCGACGATGAAGCAGCCGACGATACCCAAGGCAAGCTGCTGCTGGCCGGAGCCGACGGTATCCGGCAAGGCGAGCATCTGCTGAAGGTGCTTCTGTCCAACGTCGACGAGCCGATCTTCAACAACGTCTTTGCAATCGGGCTGCACGAACTTCAGGAGTTGGGCACCCTAAGCGATACCGAGGCCGCCTCGTTGCTCTATAACCTGAGCGCCGGGTTGGATCGAATCTCGCTGGTCGAGGTGATGGACACTCTGGAGGCCTCGCGTAATCGGATCCTCGCCGCCGACGGCCGACCTTCCCGGGTGGCCGAGTTATTGGAGCAGCGCGAAAAGCTCCGGGCCGAAATTGAAGAGCTTTCCACGCTGGGCGATCAATACGGCCGCCTGGCCTCGCGACGCGATCAACTCGATCGGGAAGTCGCCCGGCTCCAGGAAGATAACGACCGGATTCAGCTTCAATCGAAGGTGATCGAAACGGCCGTCGGCCTGCGCGACCGCTGGCGGCAGCGAGCCGAGTTGGACGAGCAGTTGGCCGCCCTGGGTCCAATGCCCGCCATGCCCGACGGCGCCGTCGATCGCTTCGACGAGGTCAACGCCCGGCTCCAACGGCACCAACAACGAGTGGAACAGTACGGGCAGCGGCGCGGCGAACTCCGTTCGGAGGCGGCCGGGCTGGAAATCAGCGAAGCACTGCAACGGCAGGCGTTTCGCATCGAGGCGCTGGGCGAGCAGGAGACCTGGATCGTTACGCTCAAGGGTCAGGTCGCCGAGTTGGAAATAGAAATAGCCGAATTGCGGTCACGGAGTTCCGACGACCGAAAACGGTTCGGCCTGGATGAAGCTGCCCAGTCGGGCGAACTGCCCGTGCTTTCCCGACACATGTTGGCCACGCTTCGCCGTCCGGCCAAGGCCCTGCGTCAATCTCGCGAGCGGCTCGAAGAAGCAACCGCACAACAGACCGAAGCACGCGAGACGGCCGAATCGGCTTCCCAGCAGATCGAAACGGCGCTGGCCGCTCGAGGCGCTCGGGGGCTCGTGGAAACGATTGAAACGGCGGGCAACTTCGTGGCCCAACTCCGCCGCCGCGTACATGTCGATCAGCGGCTTGACGAGATGGACCGCCACCAGACCGAACTTGAGGATCGAAGCCGCGCCCTGCTGGAACGCCAATTGATGCCGGCTTGGGTCTTGTTCGGCTTGGGCGGGATGTTCGCCCTCGGTGTCATGCTCGTGATGGCCGGCCTGTTCTTGCCCGCTTCGGTTACCGGTACGCTCGGCTGGGCCCTGGCGCTATTGGGGCTTGGCGGCTCGGCCGCGGCCGGAATTACCAAGCTCGTTATCGACCAGTCCAGCGCGCGACAGCTCAACAACTGCCAGAAACAGATCGGCATGCTGCAACTGCAAATCAAGCAGGCCAAGCAGGAACGAGAAGAGTTGGACGGTCAGCTTCCCCAAGGCAACGGGTCGCTGACCAGCCGGCTGGAGGCGGCCGAGGCCGAGTTGGCTTCGCTGGAAGAACTCATGCCGCTGGACACCCGCCGGCAGGCTGCCCGACAGGAGGCCGAGACGGCTTCCGCCCTGGCCGCCCGGGCCGAAAGCGAACTAACCGACGCCCGACGCCATTGGCGCAGGGCACTATCCGAAACCGGATTGCCGCCCGGCTTCTCCCCCAAGCAAGTGCGAAACCTCTTCCAACACAGCGACCGGATCGCCGAAACGCATCGCCACTTGCAACGCCGCCGCGAGGAACTCGAACAACGCCGTCGCGAGTTAGACGCCCTGACCGATCGGATTTCGCAAATTTCAGCCGATGTCGGCCTGACCGGAGACCGCAACGATCCGATCGAACAACTGCACGAATTGACCCGGCTGTTGGCCGAGCAGGAAACTCGAATCGCGCGCCGCCGCGAATTGCGCGACCAGGCCAGGCGCATCCGCCGCAAACGGGCGAAACATGAAGCGGCCATCTTGCAGCTTAAATACCGGCGTAGCGAATTTCTCAGTCAGGCCGGTGCCGACAACGAGCAGCAGTTCCGCGAGCGTGCCTTGCGAATCGGTCGGGCGGACCAACTTCGTCAGCAGCGAGAATCGGTTCAGGCCGAAATAACGGTGGCCATCGGCGGACACTGCACCGAACAGGCCGTCGCCGAGCAACTCGCCGAAGGAGCCAACCAGCAGCTTGAAGCCCGTTGGGACTCGCTCCAGGAACGACTCCCGACCATCGAGAAGCAATTGCAGCAGCAGTTCGAGCAGCGCGGCCAGCTCAACGAGCAGGTGAAAACGCTGGCCGCCGACAATCGACCGGCCGCCAAGCGACTCGAACTCTCGCTCGTCGAAGAGCGGCTCAAGGAAGCAGTCGGCCGATGGCAGGTCGTCGCCGTCACCTCCCGAATCCTGGAAACGATTCGCGAGACGTTCGAACGCGAACGCCAGCCGGAAACGCTTCAGGAAGCCTCGGGGTATCTGGAACGGTTGACCCAGGGGCGCTACTGTCGGGTGTGGACGCCTTTGGGCGAGGACGTGCTTCGGGTAGACGACGCCGACGGCGAGTCGCTGCCGGTCGAGGTGCTCAGTCGGGGAACTCGCGAGCAGTTGTTCCTCTGCCTCCGCCTGGCGTTGGCGAGCTGCTACGCCCGGCGTGGAATCCGCCTGCCGCTGGTGCTGGACGACGTGCTGGTGAACTTCGACACCGATCGTGCCAAGGCGGCCGCCGCCGTGCTCCGCGACGTGGCCGCCGAAGGCCAGCAACTGCTCGTGTTCACCTGCCACGAACACATTTACAAGTTATTCAAGTCGCTCAAGGTGCAGGCCAGCCGCTTGCCCGACAATAGCGACATGCAAGCCGTGGTATCCGTTCACACTGTCGAAGCGAAGCCCACGCCAAGACCCAAACCGAAGACCGTGAAACCGCCGCCGCCAGTCGAGCCGGAGGAAGCGCCGGAGGAAGCGGTCGTCGCCAAGCAACGTAACATCGACAAACCCTGGGCAAAAGACGAACTGGACGAGGAGCCCCCATTGGAGGAAGCAGAGGTCGACGAAGAAGAAGCCGACGAAGAGGAGTTGGAGGACGAGTTGGAGGACGACGAATACGAAGACGACGAAGCGGACGAGTGGGAGGAGTACGAGGAGGAAGAAGAGGATGACGAACCGGGTAGCGCGGAAGCGGCCTGACGGCCTGGTGAATGATTCACATTTATTGATCTTTGCATAGTTGATGCGCGAACAAAGGGGGTTCCGCCAGGGAACCGGGCTTCGCCCTCGATCATTGACTATGCAAGGGTCAATAGTGGCCGCGCCTTGCCCGGCGCGTCCACGTCACTAATATTCCGCCACCTCGGAAAGGCTCGCGACCAACCGCAACGGGCCGACGCGACCAGACCGGCAGTGACTATTGGCTGGCGGCCCGGCTGCCCCGCGATTCTTGTCCGAGCCTTCTTCAAATGGCTCGTCGGACAACTCCTCGCGCCACACCCGAACGGCCGCCGGCGCTTCGATCCCCAGCTTCACCCGGTGCTTGCGAATCGAAAGCACCTTGACCCTGATATTGGGTCCTATTCTGACGGCCGTCTCGCAATCTCGTGAAAGAACCAGCATCGTCTGCCCTCCCTGCATTCGTTCTGGGAAACCCGTCTCGGTAATGACTACCTACCACCATCCCCTCCCGTAGCTCATTTCGACTTCGCAATGGCGCAGGAATTTCGCTCGCGAACGGTAGAGAACCACGAATGCAACGTGGTGTCTTCGCTGATTACACTACCTCTTACTGGTGCTGCAAGATGAGTATTTGGGGCATTTTCACATTCTCCGAAGGCCACCACGTTAGCCCAGCGGGGGGTGCCAGGTGGCAATACTATTTGCCGACTGCCATCGCCTATCGTGGCAGTCGGCCCCTTACCGCCAAACCGCCAATGGGCCGGGGTATCCGGCAAGCCCACTGTTGAAAGTACCGTCGACTTCGACGATAGTATATTGCATTCATTTCGAGATTGGCACCGCCATGCGTCCTTGCTGACGGATACAAGGTTACTTACAGGCACGGGAGGATTCAGGATGTACGTCGTGTGTGTTCATGTCCAGGTTAAGCCGGAAAACGTCGACGACTTCATCCAAGCGTCGCTGGAGAACGCGCGGAACACGATCAAGGAGCCGGGCAACCTGCGGTTCGACGTGAACCGCCGGATCGACGATCCGAACCGCTTCGTCCTCTACGAGGTCTACCGTGACGAAGACGGTATGAGGGCCCACAAAGAGACCGACCATTACGCCCGCTGGCGCGACGCCGTGAAACCCTGGATGGCCGAACCCCGCCGTGGCGACAAACACATCGGCCTCTTTCCCGAAACCGACGCGGGCTGGGCCACGCGTTGTTAGTAAGGATTTTCCCGTAGCTGGATTCGCAAGAATGCAGCCGGAATACGGCCAAGCGAATTCCCGCGAATCCGGCTAGCAAACGAAAAGGCAAATCATGAGATCAATCAAGATGCATCTGCTGACGGTGGCAATTCTGGCCGGGATGATTACCTGCGTGTCGACCTGCCGGCGCGCCGAAGCGGCCGAATCTAAACGGCCGAATTTTCTGGTCGTCTTGAGCGACGACCTGGGCTACGGCGATCTGGCCTGTTTCGGTCACCCGCTAATCAAAACACCCAATCTCGATCGGCTGGCGGCCGAAGGCCTGAAATTGACCAACTGCTACGCCGCGGCCGCCAACTGCTCACCCGCCCGAACCGGCATGATGACCGGCCGAACGCCCTATCGGGTGGGCATCCACAACTGGATCCCGCACCTCTCGCCCATGCACGTGCGAGCGAGCGAGATTACCGTGGCCACTCTGTTGCGAAACTCGGGTTACGCGACCTGTCAGTCGGGCAAGTGGCACATGACGGGCCGGTTCAACCTGCCGGGGCAACCGCAGCCGGGCGACCACGGGTTCGACCACTGGTTCGCCACGCAAAACAACGCGCTGCCGAACCATCGCAACCCGAACAACTTCGTTCGCAACGGTCGGCCGGTCGGCCAACTCGAAGGCTATTCGGCCAAACTGGTGGCCGACGAGGCGATCGATTGGCTCAAGAACATTCGTCCGAAGCAGAAGCCGTTCCTTCTGTACGTTGGCTTCCACGAGCCGCACGAGCCGATTGCGTCGAACGAGCGATTCACGCGGATCTACCCGTCGCCCGACCCGAGCCTCTCGGCCCACCACGGCAACATCACGCAGATGGACCACGCCTTCGGGCGTCTGATGCAAACGGTGGACGAGCTTGACCTGCGCGACGACACGCTAGTCTTCTTCACCAGCGACAACGGTCCGGCGCGAACTCGCTGGCATCCGCACGGTTCGTCAGGCCCCTTGCGCGATAAGAAGGGGTCGATGTACGAAGGTGGAATCCGCGTGCCGGGCATCGTTCGCTGGCCGGGCCACGCCAAGCCGGGCAGCGTGTGCGACGAGCCGGTCTGCGGTGTCGACGTGCTGCCCACGCTCTGCGAAATCGCCAAGGTGGCGATACCCGCGGATCGGCCCATCGACGGGACGAGCATCCTGCCGATATTCGAAGGCCGGCCGATCGACCGCAAGACGCCGCTCTACTGGCAGTTCAACTTCTCGCGAAGCGCGCCCAAGGTTGCCATGCGGGTAGGCGACTGGAAGATACTGGCCCAGTTGACCAGCGAGCCCTTCAAGCCTGGCGCCGACATCCTGCCCGAACATGGCAAGGCGCTAAAGGAGGCCGAGCTGACCGGGTTCG
>Ga0075120_10003517_pt1 | contig 10719 bp, 12 predicted proteins | sample AntAceMetag02UKL_FD_69792 | JGI IMG/M metagenome (GOLD analysis project Ga0075120, IMG submission 69792) | Saline lake microbial communities from Ace Lake, Antarctica - Antarctic Ace Lake Metagenome 02UKL | ecosystem: Environmental > Aquatic > Non-marine Saline and Alkaline > Saline | place...
CAACGACATTTTTCATAATCCGGGTATAGCCGGCCCTGCCCAATCGCAAAAACATGTAATACTGGGCCAAAATCATCGAACTGCCTCGGGAGAAATTGAGCGTATAAGTGGGCATTTCTCCGCCAAGATAATTAACTTTAAAAACAATATCTTCAGGAACATCTTTTGCTTCTCGGAAAACCAACCAGCCGATGCCCGGATAAACAAGTCCGTATTTATGTCCGGAAACATTGATTGACTTGACTTGCTGCAATCTAAAACCCCATTTAACATCCGGATAAACAAAAGGGGCGACAAAACCACCGGAAGCGCCGTCAACATGTATAGGAATATCCCAGCCGCGCTCATTTTTAATTTTTATCAAAAGTTCATTTATTTTATCCACCGCATCATATTGTCCGGTAAAAGTAGTTCCCAGTATTACCCCGACACAGATGGTATTTTCGTCAATTTGTTTTTCTACTTCATCCGCGCCGATTACATAGCGGTCGGGTTCCATGGGGATCATCCGCGCCTCAACATCAAAATAGCGGGCAAATTTTTCCCAGCAAATATGAACATCAGCGCCAAAAACAATATTTGGCTTATCATAGGGTTTGTTCTCTGCCTTTCTTTTATTGATCCAGGCCCATTTATGTGCCAAAAGCCCGAGCATAATCGCTTCAGACGAGCCAATAGTCGCTGTTCCTACCGAGTCGCATTCTTCAGGGCTGTTGAAAAGCCTGGCCAATATATTGACGCATCTTTTGTGGATTACTTCGGTTTGCGGATACTCATCATGATCAATAAAATTCTTATTAATACTTTCCGCTATTAATTTATTAGCTTCCGGCTCCATCCAGGTGGTGCAAAAACTGGCAAGATTCAAAGAAGGGTTTCCGTCCAAATTCAGCTCATCATGAATCAGCTGATATGCGGCATCAGCCGGCATTTCATTTTCCGGCAGTTCGTATTTGGGAATCTCTTTCCCAAAATATTTAGTTGAATAAGTCGAAGAGTGCCCCGGCTTATCGGGCTGCATTTTTACTTTATTGTGCATTTAAATAGTTTATTAATCCAGAACTATTTTTTTCTTCCATGACGGTTTGCGTAGGTGGTAAAGAATAAAAGGAAAAGCCACTGCTACCAAGACGCCAATGCCTAAAAATAGATCATAAAATAACAAACCTCCGGTTGACAATTGGATTGGCGGAATAAAACCTAAAACAAAAGCTGACGCACAAGCGCCGATTCCCATTAGCGAGAAAACCCAAATACCATATTTACCGCCGGGAACACTATATGGCCTTTCAATATTTGGCTGGGTTCTTCTCAATTTTAGAGCTGTCACAAACATAAGAATATAAAAAATTAGATAAATAAGAGCAGCCAAATCAGTTAATATCCAAAAAGAACTGCTGACAGAAGGCATAAGAAGAAAAACAAAAGAGATAAGAGTAACAACAACTCCCTGAAAAAGCATAATATGAACAGGCATGTTATTTTTATTAATTTTGTGGAAAAACGGCGGCAGGTTGCCGTTTTCTGCAGTTACCAAAAGCCCCCGGCTGGGACCGGCAATCCAGGAGCTTACTTGGACTATCATTCCCGGAGCGGCTAAAAGAACGATAATCGGGATCATCCAGGCAATATTGAATTCATTTAAAACAACAGTAAAAGTCTGCATAATCCCGGCCGTCAAGCTAAGCTCTTTCAGGGGAACAATCATGGAAATGGATAAAGAGCCGACAAGGAATATTAAGGCAACAATAATGCCGGAAATAAAAATTGCTTTTGGATAATTTTTTTGAGGATTTTTAACCTCTTTCGCATGAACGCCGGAAACCTCCATACCGGCAAAAAATAAAAACATGCCGGTCAGAAAAACAATATTCTGCAAACTGCTTAAATCAGGAATAACATATTTCCATCCAATAGGAATCGCTATCGGCTGGCCATCGGCTACCCAGGCAATTCCCAAAATCAGTAAAATAATTCCCGGTAAAATAATGCCAAAGACTGTACCAATAGTGGTAATTATTCCCGAAAATTTCATCCCCCGAAGATTAATAAGAATTGCCGCCCAATAAAGAACAATAATAACAACAAGGTTGTAAACTTTATTTTCAGCCAAAAGAGGGTTAAACAAAAAAGCAATAACTGCCGCTGTTGCTGCCAGAGCAGTCGGGTAAAAAACCAAATTTTGCAGCCACTGCAGACAAATAGCAATAAACCCCCATTTTTCGCCAAAAGCTTCCCTTACCCAAACATAAATACCGCCTCTTTTCGGCCAAGTAGTTGCCAGTTCAGCCGAAACAAGAGCCGTTGGGATAAGAAAGAAAATTACCGCTACAGTAAGAAAGAAAATAACAGACATTCCATATACAGCCATTGTTGGCAAGCCTCTTAAACTGCAGATAAGAGAAACATTAATCATTGCCAGAGAAAATACGCCCAATACTTTGACTTGTTTTGGTATTGCCTTGACCGCTTTCATATTCATATTTATTTGTTTAAAAAGTTTGATATAATTTTATTATAATAATCTTTTTAAAGATTCATTTTTTTACAACAATTTAATTATAAGCAGTTTTTTAAAAGCTTTACAAGTAGGAATTTACAGAATTCAATGAAAAATCAGCAAAAAATACTGCCGCCAAAACTTACCAACAATCCCAGCTGGGATGTGATAGCCACCCGGACAACTCCTTTGCTTTCTTTTTTTAATTCTCAAGGAGGACCGCTTAAAAAACATTATGAAATACAGCTGGACACCTCAAAAAACTTTGATTCCAGTAATTTAATTGTTTATCCGCAGGTGCCCCAAAAAGAAGAGTTTGTTACCGATAAAAAAGTAGAAGAAAAAGATGCTCTAAAAGACAACAGTCTTTATTATTGGCGGGCTCGGACAATTACCTCTCATGGAAAAAGTCACTGGAAAGTATCCCGTTTTTATGTTGATACAAAGTCCGATAAAGAGTTTATGAACTTAGTTCGGGTGCCGATTAGAAATATTGAAGTATCGGCAGGTTATAATGCCAAAAATATTATTGACTTGGATGATCCGGGGCTGACTACATTCTGGCAAAGCCCGCCGCCGGGGGATAAGTATTCCTGGATAAAGTTTGATTTAGGAAAAGAAACTGAAGTTTCCCGCGCTTGGATTTTGTCAAACCCCGGCAACTCCGACGGCTGGTTAAAAGATTTTGTTATCCAAACCAGCAAAGAAGGGAAAAAATGGAGTGATGTTTCCGATACAAAAGTAAATAACAACGATACTTTCAGAAATATTATCAACTTTGAGCCGATAAAATCCCGTTTTTTCCGTCTACTCATTAAAGATTTTATCGGTTACACCGCCCAGGTAAATGAGGTTATTCTATATTCACCCGGCAAACCGCCGATTCCCAAAGTACCCCAAAGCAACTATGTTTTAATTATTGGGAATGAGCATAATGGTTATACTTTTACTGACCTTGCGGGCCATATAAAAAGCTTGGATCTAAGCCTTCAAATAGTAACAGTTCCTTATTATGAAGCTTCACTGCAGATGCTAGAAAATTTGTCCCTAAAGCCGATGGCAATAATTCTTTCGGGCAATAATGCCGACTATCCTAATCTTCCGATGTTTGAATACAACGGCGAATTTGAAATAATCAGAAATTCACATATTCCGATTTTGGGGATTTGCGCCGGACATCAATTTTTGGCAATGGCTTACGGCTATACCCGGGCGCGAAGCATGGGTTGGTCGGACATTACCGCTATGGAGCCAAAAAGAAAATGGACACATGCGAAAATTCTAACAAAAGACCCGATTTTTAAAAATATAAGAAACAACTTTGTTGCTCCGGAAATCCACGGCTGGGCAGTGGCTGAGCCGGCGCTTGGTTTTGAAATTATTGCCGCCTCTTCCTATATCCAAGCTCAAAAAAACACCAAAAGATTTATTTATGGCGGACAATTTCATGCGGAAATAAATGCTTCATATAATCACGGCCGCCCATTTATCAAAAACTTTCTTCGGCTGGCAATGGAAAAAGGCAAATAAGACCGGGGTATAAAGAGATAATCACCTCTGGTGTGTAATCATTTTTTTCATTTCCTTTTATATCTTACTGCTGGAGTAGTGGAAATAAAGAGATTGCAAAAGAGGACATTTACTTAGATATTTGTGTTATTATTAAAAATAAAATAGACTAAAGCTAAAGAAATAAAATTATTTATAAAAGGAGGAAGAAGATGAAAAATAAAATTATTCACATTACTGCCTTATTCGTTTTTTCTATTTTTCTGGGAGGATGTACTTTATTAACAAAAACACCGCCGCCGACAGTTAAGCCCGAAACACCGCCTCAAGCTGCAACAGGGTCAGCAGGTTCCAAAGAAGTAATAAAAGCAACTTTTTATTGCACTGACGGCAAAAGCATTAAGGCAGAATTTGATAATGCTGACGATAAAGTAAATTTAACTTTGTCTGATGGACGAACTTGGACTTTACCAAGAGCAATGTCCGGTTCCGGCGCCCGTTATGCCAACGCTGATGAATCGCAGGTTTTTTGGAATAAGGGAGATACCGCCTTTATCGAAGAAAACGGCCAGACTACTTATAGCGATTGCGCAACGAACAACACCTAAGGACTCTCGATACATGCTCAATCCCTAAGATATTCTATATAAAGAGTTAATCTTTAAAGCTAAACCAAAGATTTGCTCCGCAAAAGAGAAATAGGGTCAAAAAAATATAAAAAGGAAACCACAAAACACTCAATAGCTGTTCAAGACTATTAAAGTTTAGGACAAACAAGAAACTAACAACAATAACGCTTGATAAAAGAGTGAATAAAGATGATCTCCCCATCTCCTGTATTTGTTTTTCGTCATACCATTGCTTTGGCTTCTCTTTAATTTTTACGATAAACCAAAACAAAACCACCAACAAGTAAGGTATCAGCAGAAATATTGATGTTGCCGTAATGTGTGTTTTTATCATCCACAATGGCCGGGGAAAACCAAAATTAAGAATTGTAAAAGACAAACCTAAAAATCCGCAAACAGCACCAACATATTGAACTAGAATATAAATATTAATATCTCTGGCAACCGGTTCATTTTTTACTTTTTTTCTCAACCTAAATAAGCCGGCATAAGTTAAAATTGCGCTGGACAAAAATTGAAAGCCAAGTACCGGATACAAAACAAACCATTCAGGCTGAGCAAGGCCATGTTTGTGCTGCTTGCCAATGTCACTAATTAAGGCCAAATCGCCAAACACAAAAAGAAAAACAAGAATGGCAAGCGAAAGCAAAATCAAATCATAAAAAGAAATTTTTTTAACCTTTTTTAAGTATTGAACAATTTTATATAAAGAAACCAAAGAGAAAGCTATCAGCAAAATAAGGGTAATGCCAAAAATATTGATTCTGCTTTCTTCAACTGCAGTAATAGTTTCAAAACGTATCATTTTTGGCCTGATAGATTCCAGAAAATAAAATGAAAAACTCAAACCCAAAAGAGAAAGAAAACCTAGAATGGTTTGAATGCTGGATATTATTTTTTCAATTCTTTTCATTTTCCCTCCTTTAAAAAAAATATTTCTTCAACTTTTACATTAAAAAATTTAGCCAGTTTCAGTGATAAGTAAGTAGAAGGGACAAATTTTCCATTTTCAATTGAGTGAATGGTTAGCCTTGTTACAAAAACAGCATTGGCTAGCTTTTGCTGAGAAATTTGACCTCGGTCAAATCGCAGTTTTTTTAGATTGTTGTCTATTTTCATAAAAATCACTTATGTATACTAGAATATACATATAGTATAGTAAACTATATGTATTGTCAAGTTTTTTAAAAAAAACTAATTGTGATAATATAGTTTATATGCAAAAAACTTTGGCTTTGCCGGTTAGCCTGCCTTTAGCCCAGACAAAAATTATCTTTTTGAGCTTGGCTTTTTTGTCTTTTGCTGTCCCTTTTTCTTTGGGTAATTCCCAGATAATAACCGGAACAATTGTAAATGCCGCCTTATTTTCTTCTGCAGTTTTACTTCCCAAAAAATATTTTCTTCCGATAATTATTTTCCCCAGCCTCGGAGTATTATCGCGTGGAATAATTTTTGGCCCCTTAACACCTTTTTTGCTCTACTTTATTCCTTTTATTTGGCTAGCCAATTTGAGCCTGGTAATTGTTCTCAAAAAAGCCTTTTCCTCTCTTGGCTATTTTCCCGCAGGTTTGCTCGCTTGTTTGGCAAAAGCCACAGTTCTTTTTTTGTTTGCCAATCTTTTTTTCAGGCTTAATATTGTTCCTCTTCTTTTCTTAACAATAATGGGAGCCAATCAATTGATTACTGCCTGCTTTGGCGGAGTTTCAGCTTTTTTCTTGTTAAGAAAGGCGTCAAATGGAAAATTATAGCCCCGAGCTGCAAACTTTTTTAAACCTTCTTGAAAAAAAAACAGAAATGACTGCCATGCTCGCCCCCTCATTTCCGATAGTTTTTTCCTACCCGGAAATTATAGGCAAACTAAAAAAACTTGGGTTTGCCCAGACCGCCGAAGTTGCCCGCGGTGCAGTAGAAACCAACAATCAGTTGCTAAAGCTTATTAAAAACAATCCCAACAAGCGCTATATTACCAGCCCCTGCCCATCAATTGTTAGATTAATTCGTCACAAATATCCCAGTCTAAAACAATTTTTAGCAGAAAATTACTCCCCAATGGTAAACACCGCAAAAATTGTTAAACAAAAATATCCCAATTCAAAACCGGTTTTTATAGGCCCTTGTCCCATAAAAAAACTTGAAGCCAAGCAAGATTTTCCACAATTGGGAATAATAGTTCTAACCTACAAAGAGCTCAGTAAAGTATTTGCCCTAAAAAATATCCAAAAAGATTCTTCAGATTCAACAGCCAGTTTCGACATTATTGGGCCGCCTGCCAGGCTTTATCCCGTTTCCGGTGGGTTAGCTCAATCTTCCAATTTAAATAATTTACTTACCGACGAAGAATTCGATGTTATTTCCGGTTTTAAATTAGCTGAGCAATCCCTCAAAGAGTTTCCCAATAATAGACTGAAAGTGTTGGATATTTTATACTGCGATGGCGGTTGTATTGCCGGTTTGGGGATAGACAGCCAACTAACAAACATCCAGCGTCGGGAAAAAATAATATCTTTTTGGGATTAATTTAATTAAGGACTTAAAATATTTGTTCAATCTTAAAAATTATTTTTTTAACAGCAAAAAAAGAACTATTTCTCTTTTTTAAAAAAATTATGGATATTAAAGAAAATAGAGTTGAGGATCAGCAATTAGAACCACTCAAAAGACAATTTGAAAAAGCAAAAAACCTATTTGCGCAAATTCAAGCACCTAGTTTATTAGCAAATCTTGGCTATACCCAAGAACAAAAAGAAATTGCTAAATCAGTATTAGCTGATTTATCATCATCATCAGAAATAAAAGTCTATTCAAAACCAAAACCTTGGGCGTTATTTGGTCGACAAAAAGAATTTCAAGTTGATATTCTTGATTGTGGGGGGTTTTGTTTAAGTGCTGATCGACCAAAAAGAGATATTGCTTCTTCATTTTTATCTGAACCAAAAACAATTTTTTTTGAAGAAAACGAAGAGCTTATTGCTCAAATTTCTACTCTTCCTATAGATGGATCAATTGATTTTAATGATCCAATAGCTGTTGCCAAAGCTTTGTTTGAAGGGCGCGAAACTACTCCGAAAGGAAAACCAATAAAAATTGTAGAATTAACAACCAAAAATACACTTAAGCATTTAGTGAAATCAGATAAAACAGAAGCATTTTTAGCGGCTAAGTGGGTAGATGATAATTGCTTACAGCTTCTTACCAGAGCTAACTTTACAAATGTAATGACTGGTATGTTTGATGATGAATTTGAAGATAAACACGTATGGCGAAGATTAAGAACTGTAACTGATAGCGATGGGAAAGAATTCGTATTATTTGGCAGAAAACCAGATAATGCTCGGGATGAAACTTTAAAAAAATAAAAAATATAAAAAACCCTCCTCCATCAGCTGAACAAGAAACTAATTATAAAATTTTATCAAAAAATTGCTTAAAAATATAATTTTGCTAGTTGACAAAGATAGTCTTGTTATATTATCCTAATTACCAATGGACAAACAATATAAATATTTGATTTTTGGATTAATCGGCGGATTGATTGTAACTGTTTTAGCAGCTGTTTTCTTTTCAAACGAATTTGGGACAGCAACAAGTATATTTAAAAAATCTCCCAAAGCAACTATTTCCGGAAAAGTTGATCTTAATGGTTCTCCCGAAAGCGGGGAGACAATTGCAGTTGCCCAGAGAGTTTCCGGGCAGGAAGAATTTTCCATCATCGCAAAAGATTTATCAGCCCAAGATGGAGTCAACTGGACTTGGGACGGAGCAGATGAAAATAAAACCTATGATCTTCAAGCTTACCTTCAAAAAGACGACACCAATGTTGTTGTTTCTCCAATTGTTACTGCCACCGCTCCCGCAGTTCATGAAGAGCTGGTAATAAATACTGCTCACAATCCGGACTCCAAAAACGACGCTTCCATTTCTGGTAATTTTGACATAAACGGGAATATACCTGCCGGCAGTTTAGTTTCCGTTAGGGAATTATCTCCTCAGCAAAAAACAGTTGCCGCTGATTTAGCAGCAGTTGACCGCGGTGTCTGGGGATGGGGACGTGCTCAGGAAAATACTACTTATCAACTGCAGGCTTATCTTACAAATGCCAGCGGCAGTGTTATCGGCAAATCCAATATTAAGTCTGTTACCGCTCCGGCAACTAACGAAACTTTTACCATTAATTCTACCGACCAGCCGCCAAAGCCGAAAACCGGCACAATTTCCGGCAATATTGATTTGAATGGTTCTGTTCCTGACCACTCAAGAATAGTAGTTTTTGAAAAAGAAGTTGGCAGTAATGATACAAAAGTTGCTGCCGATAATATTCCTCCCAAAGACGGCGCCCAATGGAAATGGAACCAGGCAGTAGCGGGAAAACAATACGAATTGTTTGCTGTTTTGAAAGTAAAGCAATCAAATGGCACCGACAAAGATATAGCTAATTCAGGCAACTTGCGGGTTCACGCTCCAGCCAGCAATGAAGCTTTGACAATCAATGTCAATTATAATATTCCTAAACCTTCTCAACCGAGTGTTGACTGCAATTCCGATGCCGGCAACAATCAATACAACATTACCGTTAAAATGGACAAAATAACCGATGCCCAAACCTATTGGCTGGAAATAGGTACTCAAAACGGCGGCAATGACAAAGTCAACACCAAGTTTGGCCAGACACAAAACGCTCCAGAATACAAAACTACAGTCAACAACAATACTAACTATTACACCCGCTACGCTTACGCTTTTTGTTCCAACTGCGCCGACAGGAATTTTTCCGAGTTTTCCGATACTTTGTCTTTTAGATGTCCGGGCGGTTCCAATCCCAGTCCTTCACCGGGATATACCGGTTATGTCTGCAAAATGGGAACCGGCTGTCAGCTGACTACCGATCCCAACGCTCCTTACAGCTTTAACAACGAAGGATTAAACAAATGCCAGGCCGCTTGCGTTGAACCTTCTCCTGTTCCAAGCCCAAGCCCTTCTCCTTCTCCAGAACCTTCTCCTTCAGGAAAATATTCCAGTTGTAATCAATCCTGCGGAGGAGATGGTTATCAGTGTGTTACCGGACTTCAATGCGTCAGCGGAGCGCTAATCGGCTCCGATGTCTGTCGCAACCCCAACTGCACAGAGGAAAAAAACTGCAAGTGTAAATAATTGCTAAAGTTTATCTTTTCGGAGAAGCTTTTCTTTTTTCAATTTTCTTTAAAGAATGCATAATCCTATGATTGAGGTTTATGTTTTTGATCCGCGCAAAACGCAGAATAGCCACTAAAATATCACCCAGTTCTTCCTCATAAGTTTCGTCTTTTTGAGCAGCGATATTATTTTTTTTTCGTCCGTGTTTTGCCAGATAAGCTCTTGCCATTTCACCGACTTCTTCAACAAGGCTCAAAATAAGCATTGAGCCAAACTCTTTAGTATAGCGGACATCTTTGTCAATTTTGTCCAAATACCGGAAATATTCTCCAAAAGCAGTAGAATGTGAAAGTGTTTTCTTTTTCATAGGATTATTAGTATAATAATCATTATAACAAATTATTAAAAGGAGGAAAAATGCCTGCCAAGAAAAAACAATCTAGAAAAATAAATAAAAAAGAAACCAAAGCAGAAAACAGTAACTTTGGTGCATATTTACTTATTGGATTGGGAGCAATATTTTTATTGAATAATCTAGGTCTGAGTTGGGGTTTTAAGGGCTTTATTAATTATTTCTGGCCTTTAATCCTAATTATTGCCGGCTATCTTTTACTAAAAAAAAATAAATAAAAAGGAGATAAAATTGTCCTTCCAGACAGGCTATTAGCTTGGTATGGAATCTATAATAGATAATTTTATTCATTATGTCTGCAAAAAAACTTTATCGTTCAGCAAAAGACAAAATGATCGGCGGCGTTGCCGGCGGTTTGGGTGAGTATTTCAATGTTGACCCAACCCTTATCCGTCTGCTTTTTGTTCTTGTCTGCTTATTAGGCGGTTCCGGCATTATTGCCTACTTAATACTCTGGATTATAGTTCCGGAAAAAAAATAATAGACTTGAATTGTTATGCGCACAATATTAGGATTCCGGCTTAATTTATTTGTCTTCA
>Ga0075120_10003522_pt1 | contig 10708 bp, 11 predicted proteins | sample AntAceMetag02UKL_FD_69792 | JGI IMG/M metagenome (GOLD analysis project Ga0075120, IMG submission 69792) | Saline lake microbial communities from Ace Lake, Antarctica - Antarctic Ace Lake Metagenome 02UKL | ecosystem: Environmental > Aquatic > Non-marine Saline and Alkaline > Saline | place...
ATAGCTGAAATATTCTTTCCGGTTGGCCATCTGGACAATGTAATACACATTCAATCCGCAACAGATCGTATTCATTGCCGCCACTGGATAGGCACCGATGGAAAGTCCGTACACCACGAATACCATCGAGCCCGCCAGATTGATCCAGCGGAATTTCCATATATTGCTCGTCCAAAGAGAGATGGCCACCAATACCGATGCCGTATATCCAACCCAAACCATCCACATTTCCACACCACCTTCCAATTTACTTGAGCGGACCATAAGTCGCCACCCGCCCTGTCGCAAGTGAAATATTCCGAACCTGTGGCACACCACCTGCTTCATGCGTATAAAGCCCCCTTATCGACAGGAGAAGGAACATGTGGAAATATCTGAACGACCGTTTTGTTGAATGCTTCCGAGTCGAACACTACGAAGAAGCCCGCGATTGGGCGGAGAAAGCGCTGCAATATGCCCGTGATGAATTCGCAGAAGACGACCCGCATACGGCCACCTCCCTGAATAATCTGGCAGTCGCTCTGCGCTGCCTGGATCAACTTGATGAGTCGGAAAAGCTCGTTCGTCAGGCCCTGGACATCAACATCCGCCTGCGCGGCATCCATCACCCCGAAACGGGAAATTACCTGAACAACTTAGCTATCATCCATAGCGATCGAGGCGAATTCCACGAGGCGGAATCGCTCTACCGCTGGGCTATAGAAATCCGGGAAGAAGCCCTTGGGAAGAGGCACCCAGACCTGATCGTCAACTACCACAATATGGCACGCATGTATGACGCCTGCGGCGAAAAAGAACACTCGGCCCGCTGCCTAAGGCACATGCGCGAACTGGACACCGACGTACACCCGGTTTGAATGGTGCCTCCGCGCGTTCGCTCTCTCCAGCAAACTATTGTTTGCCTAAAGCAATTCGACAAAATCTGATATCTGATATTTGAAATCTGATATTTAATTGTACGGCTGATAGGGGGTGGATTCAATTACATCTATTTCCGGGGAATACGGAGGCGGCGCGATCGTCGGAAATTCCGGTTCCGGTTCAGACGCCGGAACTACGTCCGAAGTCAGGGTGACCTGCTCCACCACCAGAATTGGCGACCGGTACCCGTGCACCCAATACTGCCGGCCCTTCAACAGCAGGTTCTCCCCCAGATAGCCATCCAACTGAGCATCATTTCCCCACACGTAGCAGAGCATTTCCGTACGCCCATGATCATATTGCACCAGCCGATACCGTGTCGGACGCCGTATCATGAAGCCGACCGTCTTCAGCATTCCTTCGTGTTCCACTGTCTTGCCCTGCCCCTCCAGCGGGATCAACTTCCAATCCGGCGGCAACGGGATGGAGCGCTGGACCTGGGGCCTTGGGCGTACCCGCAGGGTGCCATCGTCTCTCTCCGGTTCTTCCTGAGGAGGCAACGGTTCGGCAACTAACGGCTGAGTCCCCAGATGATTCCGAGAAATCCTTTCCGAAGGACGCCGATACGCCTCGTGTACCGCCAGATCAGCTCCCATTGATTCCCGCCCCCCTGGCCCAACCGGCTCCACAAATTCCCTACTGATCCAGACAGAGGAATCCGCAGGCGGCGCAATCTTGATCCACTCGCCGAATTCTCCGCGCACGTCCACGGCATCGTGACGACTCAACTCCCCCACAATCTTGTAATTGATTCCGGGGCCGGAACGCACGTTCAACTTCTTCACGCTCACCCGTCCATCGACACAGAATTCGCGATGAATCCAGCAGTCCACGCCGGGAGGAGTATCCACCTCCACCCATTCCTCCGTGAACGATTTCGCCGAAAGCATTTCCCCCTCGTTGACCTGGGTCACCACTTCCGCCGTGAGTTGCGGCGCGGCACGCAGATTGACCCGATCAGACAGCACTCGCACCGGGGTCGTTTCCCCATAACTCGCCAGCGCCAACCACAGCAGCATAAAAACAGAACCATACATCATTTTCACTTCCTACCTCCAAATTGCTTGTGAGCCATTCCGTTATAGTGAGATCGCGCATGAAAACAAGTAGCTAATTTATTGAATTAGAATCTTGATTCCATCCACGCATTTGTAGCGTAATGGCTGCGTATTATGCAGACCCACCCGCAACAGCCACTGAAGGAAACAAACAGGCCCAAAGGATTTGCGGGCCTGTTGACCAACTATCCTCTAACCAGTCTTGTGCTGGCTGGCATAATTTCCATCTCCGCCTTTCTTTATGTGACCTTGCGCTATGTCTCGAAGGAGTCCATGACGCCGCCCGACATCACCGCACGCATCGGACTCAGCCGGAGGCTTTATCAAGAGGGTGATTACGACCAAACCATTGCCATCAACCAACAGTTGGATCAGCGCCAAAGCCGATTTTGGCAATCCGAATTGACTACGGGAAACGCTTACTTCAAAAAGGGTGACTACGCAAAAGCCGTGGAACATTTCAACAGGGCGATATCTCTAAGCCCCGAGGTTCCCCTGCCCTATCTGAACTTGGCGCTCTCTCATTTCCGGGCGGGGCGGAACGAAGAGGCTGTGAACTGCTACCGCTACGTCATCGAGCATTTCGGGGAGGAGTATCCTCAATACAAAGAGAAGGCCGTCGTGGCCCTCGAGTGCATGGGCGGTATCGCCCCGATGTCCTCTTCAGATAAAGCCGTAGCGGACACGGTGCCCAGATGACATGGATTAAAAGATTTCCGCATAGCGCGGGTCTTGCTTGATGGCCATCAGGTAGTCACTGTCCCCTTCGAGCCATTTCTCCAGCCCCTCCGGGTCTGTCCGCTTCAACTGATGCAGCAACGTCCAGGCCTCATCCGTTTTTCCCTGCGAGGAATAGGCACAGGCCAGAGCAAAATACGACACGCCGTCCTGCCTCAAAGCTAGGGCCCGTCGAAACATGGTCTCGGCCAGTTCGTACTTTTTCGTCTGCAAGGCAACCAATCCCCCGTTAAACCAAGCGCTTTGATAATCCGGATAATTCGACTGCACTGCACGGATGATCTTCCACGCATCGCTCATCCGATCCGTTTCGTAATACGCCTGCGCCAACGACATGAAGATGCTCTGATTGTGCATCCTCGTATTGATCAATTTTTCGCACAGGGCCTTGGTGATGCCTATATCCCGCTCGCGGGATCGTTCGTTTCCCGCATACTGGTCCAGCGTGTCACGAATCACTTCCAGGCGGGAGGCCGTTCCCGGCCCCACCATACGGTCGCACAGCCGTTCGAAACGTTCCGTGCCGAGCAGCGACTCCAGCTCATTCCGGTCACTCAGCAAAAAGCCCAGCGCCATACGGAAGCGGACCGCCTCCAGCAGCGGCCAAAAGGTCGTCTTCGGAATAGGCCGGTCCTGCAACAGCAACAGAACATCCATCTGATAATGTGCCATCAAATTTCTAGGGTCCAGCTCCAGAGAACGTGAAAGCATGGTCTCCGCCAAATTCAGCTCGTCCAGCATCAATAAAACGCCGCCCCAGGCCGCCAGGTGATTAACCTGGTCCGGCAGATTCTGAAGGTAAATGCGCAACATGGCGGATGCCTCTTCGTAGCGCTTGGCCGCCGCGTAAATCAGGCCAGCGCGACCCAGCATCAGCATGTTATCGGGGTCGCGAAGCAGGGCCTTGTCAATCTCGAGCACCGCTTCCTCCAGATTGTCCTGACGAATCAACTCCTCCGCGCGATCCGCATGTTCCTGCGCCAACATGCTCTTCTTCCGGTCTGCAAAGCGGTCCAAACCTTTCGGTGACAGGGATATAGCGCTGTAGCCTTTTGTCCCGTTGGAAACATCCTGTCGGCGCTCTCGATTGAAATCCACCGTCTCCAACGTGAAGAAATCCGCTGTTTCTCTGACCTCAGTTGAAGACGGCACCTCGTCAAAAGCAATGGGCATCACGTCCGCCAGGGCTCCCGAAACGAGCAGCCAAACGCTCACGATTAAACTTAAATGAAAATGTTTTCTCATGCGTCCTACTCCATCGTGGAAGAAAGGGCCTGCAACGCCGAAACGCTGAATCCCTCAAATCCATTTAACGTACACAGTCTGGAAGAAAAATTCACCTCTTGATTCCTGTGCAGAACAGCAATAACCTGCAAACCGGCTTTCACCGCTGAAACCATTCCTTCACGCGTGTCTTCAAAGGCCACGCACTGTTTCGGAACAAGCGGATGGCCAAGCACTCCGCTCAGCGAGGAAAGCGCGTGAAGATACGGCTCCGGCGACGGTTTGCTGCGGTCCACGTCTTCCGCCGTGCTGATCACCGAAAAGGCCTCCAGTATGCCAAATTTTCTCAGGATAGGCGTCACATCACCAAGCAGAGCGCCACTGCACAGAGCCAACGGAAATCCGGCAGCGCGAAGCGCAGCGATGAATTCCACCACGCCCGAAAACGGCTGAATATCGCTTTCCTCCGCCATGACGGAAAACAGGCCGGCCTTCTCGCGGATGCAGGAACGAAGCGTGGCATCATCTAGGGCAACGCCCTGTGTAGAGAAACAAGTCTCAAAAGCCTGGCGATCATCAAATCCCATATAGCTGCGGCAGTATTCCTCCCAGGTGAGGGACATGCCCCGTTCCGCCACCACCCGCTGAAGCGTGGCATAATGCAGCGGTTCCGAATCCGTCAACACCCCATCAAAATCAAACACGACCGCATCCCAGCTCATTTTTTCTCCATACCGTGAAGTCAGCTTGCCAATTGTTTGCAGTACCTTATAATCCATCTCCTATGAAGTTATCCAGAAAGAAATCCGACATCCTTCCCGAGATTGTCCGCACCCTGTCCGCCGATGGCGCATCAGCTCTGCTGATCGACACTTTCGTCCGGCGGGTGGAAGCCTTTCTTGAAACACCCTCTCCTTTCATTCCGGAAGAGAGCATACGCCCGGTCGAGCACCTGCCCGCCTTGCAGGCTCTGCCGGACGCGCAGAACACCATGCGCCACCTGCCGCGTACCGCCGTGTTCAAACTCAACGGCGGACTCGGAACCGGCATGGGGCTCCAGCATGCCAAATCCCTGATTCCCGTGAAAAAATCATACAACTTCATGGACATCATTCTTCGCCAGATCGAAACGCTCCGCGAATCATTCTGCTGCTGCATTCCCGTCGTCTTCATGAACAGCTATTCCACCGAAAAAGATACTCTGCGCGTACTCGCCAATTACCACGAACTGGTCAAAGAACAGCGCGGTATTCCCTTTTCCTTTCTGCAAAACCGCGTGCCAAAATTGAACCGTGAGACGCTCCGTCCCGTCACCGTTCCGAGCGATTCCGAACTGGCCTGGTGCCCTCCGGGTCATGGCGATTTCTACACCTCGCTCTACGCCACGGGCATGCTGCATCAACTCATTGAACGGGGCATTCACTATGCCTTCGTATCCAATGCCGACAATCTAGGCGCAACCCTGGACGAGCGAATTCTAGAAGTTCTCGCCGAACAGGACATTCCCTTTCTCATGGAAGTCACCCGACGCACCAAGGCCGACAGCAAAGGCGGACACCTCGCCGAGACCAAAGAAGGCCGCCTGATCCTGCGCGAATCAGCCCAGTGCGCCCCGAATGAACGCCACCTGTTTCAGGACATCGAACGCCACCGCTACTTCAACACCAACAACCTGTGGATCAACCTTAAACAGTTGCTTGCCCGTATGGAAGAATCCGGCGGCATCCTGCCTCTTCCGGTTATTGCCAACACGAAAAATGCCGATCCACGCGACGAAGCCTCCGAGCCGGTTTATCAACTGGAAACCGCGATGGGCTCCGCCATGGAAGTCTTTCCGGCCGCCCAGGCGCTCCTCGTTCCGCGCTCGCGCTTTGCCCCGGTCAAAACCACAGACGATCTGCTCGCCCTCTGGTCCGACCTCTTTGAGCTGGACGCCCGTTTTCACGTCATCCCCAACCCAAGACGTACCCTGCCACCGATCGACATTGAACTCGACCCGCGATTCTACCGCATGATGAGTGACTTCAAAGCCCGATTTCCCGAAGGTGCGCCATCCCTCCTACAGTGCGAACACCTCCACGTTTGCGGAGACTACACCTTTGATTCAGGCACCACTCTGCAAGGCACGGTGAACCTACCCGACACCGGGCACCCCGAACGCTACCCCGCTGAATCATGATGGTCTCATCGCCTATTCCACCAGTTGCAGCAGATTCGGCGCAACGCTCTTCACCAGTTCTCGGCAGGCGTGCAGCACATCTTCCGGAGATTCGGAATTGAGCGCCACATTACCCAGCTCCTCCGCCTGAGAAAAACTCATGTTGCGAATGGCCTGCTTCACCATCGGTGCCATGGAGGGACTCACGCTCAGAGAATCCGCCCCCAACCCCATCAGGAGCGGCGCCAACAAGATATTTCCCGCCATTTCTCCGCAGACCGAAATGGATAACCCGTGCTGATGTCCCACCTCGATCGTTCGACGTATCAGCTTGATGATCGCCGGATGAGTCGGACGGTATAAATACGCAATCTGCTCATTGACCCGGTCAACGGCCAGTGTGTATTGCACCAAGTCGTTGGTTCCAATGCTGAAAAAAGAGACGTGAGGCGCGATCAATTCTGCCGTGAGCGAAGCCGACGGAATTTCAATCATGACGCCGATGTCAATATGCTCATTAAAGGGAACACCCTCGTTTCGGAGCTGATCCTTGGCCTGCTCAAGAATTGCGTTGGCTTGAATCACCTCACCTGCATCACTCACCATGGGATACATGATTTTGACATTGTCATATCGGCTAGCCCGCAGAATCGCACGAAGCTGCGTCATAAAAATCGGCGGATTGGCCAGGCAATAGCGAATGGCACGCCAACCCAGAAACGGATTCATCTCCTGGGGCATTTTCAATTGAGAGAGAAACTTGTCGCCACCGAGATCGATGGTACGGATAACTACGGGGGCGGGATATAAACGGGAGGCCACCGTGGAATACGCCTTCTCCTGCTCCGCTTCATCCGGAAGGACGTCGCGCGCCAAATAAAGAAATTCAGAACGAAAAAGCCCCACGCCGCCCAAGGCACCGTGCTGAATCACTGCGTCCACATCCCCTGGCTCTTCGATGTTTGCCGCCAGGGTCATCTTGTAGCCATCGGTGGTCTCCGATTCCAGATCGCGCAAACGCTGCAATTCGTTCTTAATGGTTTTTTGCGTCTCGGCCACCGCGCCGTAATAGATAAGACGTTCCTCCGAGGGATTAATGACCAGCAGGCCTTTGTTGCCGTCCAGCAGCACCATATCGCCGGGCAGCACACGCACACTGACATCGTGCAATCCCACAATCGCCGGAATCTCCAGCGCTCGGGCCATAATCGCCGTGTGCGAGGTGCGGCTGCCCAGGTCCGTGGCAAATCCCACCACCGTCTCGTTGCGCATCATCGCCGTATCGGAAGGAGAAAGATCGTTGGCAATGACAATGTGATTTCCCGTCAAGTCCGCCAGAGAGGAAACCTTCCGTCCAGCCAGATTGCGCAGAATCCGGCGGGCCACATCCTTGACATCCGCCGCACGCTCACGCAGATAATCATCTTCCACGCGCGCCAGCGCATCCGCATAGCGGTTGGCCACCAGATGCAGCACCGTCTCCACGTTCTTTCGTTTCAGCTCCAGCTCCTTGATCACCTCTTCCACAAAGGAACGATCATCCACCACCAGCAGGTGCGCATCAAAAATGCTGGCATTCTCCTGGCCAATCGCGTCACTGATCCGGGTCTGAATCTCATGAATCTGATGCCGCGTGGCAATCAAGGCATCTTCGAAACGCGCTATTTCACGGGATATTTCATCATCCTCAATGTCGCGCTCCACGTAGCGCTCATCTTCCGTGATCACCAAATAAGCGGGCGAAACAGCCACACCCGGCGAAACACCGAGCCCCTGCAGCACCACTTCTTTTTTCTTTTGTTCACCTTCCACTAAATCACTCCTCGAAAAAACGTTGATTGAAAAGCTCGCCCAGAGCATCTAACGCCTCAACGGCGTCCTGTCCCTCCGCCATAACCGTCAACACACAACCGCAATAGCCCTCGATCGTCAGAAGCCCCATGATGCTTTTCCCGGAAACGGTCACATCGTCTTTCTTCACATTGATGTCCGAGCTGAACTTTGAAGCCGTCTTGACAAATAATGCCGCCGGACGGGCATGCATACCGTATTTGTTGCATACCTTGAATTTCTTCTCCACGATGTTCGGCTTACCCGTCATGATTGCTTGTTTCGACCCTTTCTCATCAAATTATCCATCAACCGCTCGTCTAACTCCTGGGCGGCATCATAACCAAGCAGACGCAACTTATGATTCAGCGCCGCCACTTCAACAACACGCGCCAGATCCCGCCCTGGCGCCACCGGAAGCATCAGATATGGAATCTCCACTCCCATGATCTCACGGGTCTGTTTATCCAGCCCGGTACGATCATCTTCTTCATCCGGCGTCCACGGATGCAGTTTAATAATCAGATCAAGCTTCTTGTCCTTCCGAGTGGCCGCCACCCCGAAAAGACTCGGGACATGAATAAATCCCAATCCGCGGATTTCCATATGATACTGCGTCAATTCCAACGGCGAACCGGTGATTTCATCGGCGCTCACTCTTCGCAGCAGCGTAATATCATCAGCCACGAGGCTATTGCCACGCTCGATCAGCTCCAACGCCGTCTCGCTTTTACCCACACCCGCAGGCCCCTCCAGAATAACACCTACGCCGCGAATGTCCACCATGGTACCCTGAAAACGCAGTTGAGGTGCCAACAAGTTTTCCATAATGATCGTAGCGGCATTCACAAATTGACTGGTGATCATCGAGGTCCGCAGCACCGGCACCCGGTGCGCTTCCGCCGTGGCCAACAGCCCAGGCAGGGCGTGCCGATTCCGACTGAGCACCATGCACGGAATATTCTTTCGGCACATACGATCCAGACGTTCTTCCTGAAGCGAGGCAGTCAGGCTCTTCAGATAGGCAAACTCCGAAAGGCCCAGCACCTGCATCCGCCGATTCGCGAAATACTGGAGGAACCCCGCCAAAGCCAACCCCGGTCGGTTAATGGCTTTTTCGTGGATGATGTTATCAAAATACTCCTCGCCGGATTCTATTTCCAGCGAGAGCGTCTCACAACCCGTCCGATAAAAATCGCCTACGGTCACCGTCATGTTCTATTTTCCCGTTGCTGTCTCAACCTGATTCTTCGTTTAGGGGGTGTCCTGTAAGTCGCACTCCGTCTTGGCAATGCCGTCTGCCTTGTGCGACTGTACCTTGTCCTTCGCCTTACGCAATTGCTTGACCACTTTTTCCATCGCCCCGTCAATGGAGGCATACATATCGTCCGATTCGACCTTGCCTTCGACGCGCAGATGACTGGACGCCTGCACAACCACTTCCGCGATATGCCGGTATTTTTCCACGTTCAAAATAACATGAACGCTCTCCACACGGGAAAATGGGGCCAGTTCGCCATCCGCCTTGCCGTGTGCATAATTAGTGATAGCTTCTGTAATGTCCATGTGCCGTCCGGTTACTTGTATATCCACAACGCTCTCCTTGTTATGGTTGGTGTTACATGCTGAAACGGGGACCTAGATAAAGTTCCCGACTCATTTTATCGTTGATCAGAAATTCACTGCTTCCCTCCCGAAGCACCTTCCCCTCGCAAATCAGATAAGCCCGATCCACCACGGCCAGTGTCTCACGCACGTTGTGGTCCGTAATCAGAATACCCAACCCGCGCGACTTCAAATCCGTGATGATCTGCTGCACGTCGTACACCGCCAGCGGGTCCACCCCGCTGAAGGGTTCATCCAGCAAAATCAGTGAAGGATTCGTCACCAGGGCCCGAGTAATTTCCAGCCGCCGCCGCTCTCCGCCACTCAGCGTGTAGGCCTTCTGCTTCGCCAAATAGGAAATTTTCAACTCCTCGAGCAGGCTCTTCAGCCGCGTCCGACGCTCTTTCGCGGAGATCGGCAGCGTCTCCAGAATGGCCATCACATTCTCCTCCACCGTCAAACGCCGAAAGATGGACGGCTCTTGAGAGAGATACCCCATCCCCATCCGTGCACGACGGTACATCGGCATGGAGGTGACGTCCTCGCCGGAAAAAAACACGCTGCCCTCCGTGGGTTTCACCAGCCCGACGATCATGTAAAAACTGGTGGTCTTGCCTGCCCCATTGGGACCAAGCAAACCCACGATTTCCCCGGTTTTTACATTCAGGTCCACGCCATCCACTACTCGCCGACCTTTGTAGCTCTTGACCAGGCAACTGGTTCGAATTAAATCTGAACGGTCTTCCACGATGTCTACTCTCCAATCAACTTGGCACGCGAACCGCCTTCTTCCGGAAAGATTATCAGCCGGGCACGCGGTTCACAAACCATTTTATTTTCATCCCGCCAGAAAGTGATGGTGTCCCCCGTCAAAATATCCCTACCCCGTCGCACGCGCGGGTTATCTTCCAGCACCACTTTGCCGCTGATCACGTCATACACCGCCACGCCCGCCTCGGCACGCTTATCGGATTGCTCAATGATCACGCCCGTCTTGGCCACAATCGACTGCACTTCGCTATCTTCACTGAATTTGATGATCAGACTCTGCGCTTTCAGGTCCATCTCTGGGTCCGAAACCACCACATTGCCTTCAAAAAGGGCATACTGCTTCTTGTAATCAAAGACCAAACGATCCGCCGTCACCACCGTAACATCACCACTTACCTCATAC
>Ga0075120_10003523_pt1 | contig 10707 bp, 11 predicted proteins | sample AntAceMetag02UKL_FD_69792 | JGI IMG/M metagenome (GOLD analysis project Ga0075120, IMG submission 69792) | Saline lake microbial communities from Ace Lake, Antarctica - Antarctic Ace Lake Metagenome 02UKL | ecosystem: Environmental > Aquatic > Non-marine Saline and Alkaline > Saline | place...
TTAGTAGAACTATTGAGAGATAGGTTATGTTTGGTTAATCTTATCAACTTCAATCCTTCCCCCAACCTACCTTACAAGGAAACTACACAAGAGAGAGTCGATCGTTTTGTGCAAATATTAGAAAGTAATGGTATCAACGTAACCCTTAGATATTCTCAAGGTAATGATATACAGGCTGCTTGTGGGCAGTTAGCTTCGGATTCAAAGGTCTAAAGTAATTCTAAGATCTCTTCCGCTATTGTATCATTAAAACCAGAGAAAGCTTTATTTCCCATAAATATCATTGGATAGTAACTAAAGGCTGCAGATACTCCTTCACTAGTATTATCAAATTCATCTTTATACTCATTCAAAAGAGTATAGAAATCATTCTCTGTAGTTAAATGTTCTGTGTATTCAATCTCATTTTCTTCTAAGAATTCCAATGCTTCTGTACACATAGAGCCTATACCGTTATGAAAGACTAAAAAGTCTTCTCCTATTTCAATAGAAGAACTCTCATCACCATCCTCTTCCAAGGGTTCTATTGCACAAGGATTATCTACATTACTCTCCTCGTCCATAGGAATTGCAGGTTTAGGGGTTGTGTATTGTACCTCTCTATTAGAAGGTATTTCACCAATTGAAGCATAAGTATCAACTGATCCAAAATCATCTAAATCTAACCACTCAATATTTGTTGTATCAAAAAAATTCATATATACATCGAACCATCTTTCCTTGAGACCACCAAGATATGTGTGTGATACTGGAGAAATTTTCTCATATGTATTGTAAGCACTAAATAGTTCTTCATTAAACTCTTCTGGGGTACCTTCTCTAGCCCAATAACTATAATCACAAAGGCTACCTGTCCCCCATTTCTCAGAACTTACATTAGAAACAGAAAATATTTTAACATCATATTCAGTAGGTTTGTATATTGTAGACTTTGCACCTGTAGTTCCTCTAGCCATTATATATTCAATACCTAATTCTTCCGCTACCTTCAAAGTATTTTCATCATATGCAAAGTATCTAGAAGATATTACCCTCATTGGTTGTCCTGTACATGCTTCTACTTGATCTTTCGTCTCCTTTATCCTCGTATACTGTGTTTCATAATCTACATCCCATAATGGTTCCTCTGGACAAGATCCTGCTATCTCTATACCATTCTCCTGTAAATTTTTAAGTACTTCACAGTTTTCTTCTACAAAGAAGGATTTAACAACAAGTAATCCAGGAATATCTCTTTCTTTCATTTCATATGCAAAATTCTCCAATCCAATAGTACTTTCGAATTCTATTAACAACATTATTGCCTTTGTAGTCTCTTCTTCTTCAACAACATTTTCCTCTATATTCTCAAAAGTATAAAACTTCAAAAGCAACAACAATATTGAGGAGATTAATATTAAAGAAAAGCCAAACAAAGAAAGAATCTTTAGATATTTCTTCTCTATTTTCATAAATAGGGCAGTTCAATAAATTATTTAGATATATTCAAAGCACTACCCTCCATGAGTGCCTTCGTAATCTTCTCCATTGCTGAGGTAACATCTCTTTGATATTGACTCTGAGATATTCCCATTCTTGTAGCAGCTATTAACTGATCTAACTTCTCAATATACCTAAGCCTCAAGGTTTCCATCTCTTCCTTAGAAATATTAACTTCCGTTAATTCTCTTAATGGAATACCTCTTGGCTTAAAGTATATCTCACTAAAGTCATATCCTATTCTTCTTCTAGCTCTAGTTCTCATGATTGGGTTATAAACAATTTACACCCTTCATTGTAACACCACACTTAGGACATTTCTTCTCTGTACATGGAATACCTCTTTGAGAAGGTTCCCTATATCCACATTCTGGACATGTACATTCTTTCCCAGAGTTTCTTCCTCTGAAGAATCCTCTTCCCCAACCTCTGCCGAAACCTCTACCTGTAAAAGGACCATTTCCTGCAGGTCCTGTTCTGTCTTCGTTAGGCATAATATTAAAGATAATAATTTAATTGGGTATTAACCCATATGAATATACCATATAAATGCAAATGGGTCAATACCCATTCCCCTCTCTTAAATATCAATCTATGATTATTTATATATTTCCTCATTAATAACCGGAAACAATGCGCATATTACAGCATCTTTTGTCAAAGCCGAACGATCTATAGTTCCCTTACTCAAATATCCTACAAAGCCTCCCCTAGACCTAATATCTTTCTCTTTAGATATCTCTGCAGCAATATCAGATAAGTGAGCGCCTTTTTCTAGTATTACAGAAACTTTAGATGGTAAAGGATATGAGATACTCCTACCAAATGAGACTTTTCCATTAGTTTCTATCATAACAAATGTAAAAAGATATCTTACACCTTCTATCCTATCTGTTCCTGATTCAATTGAAACTTTAAAATCAAAATCTTTATCTAATTTCAAATTTTTAATCCTATTCTTCGCTCCCTTAATAGTCTCCTCTTCCGTTAAAGGAGTATCTGATACTCCACTTTCTACTTTCTGACCAATAACTTCTAGCTCATCAAAGAATTCACTAAAAGCTTCTTCTACAGATTTTAATTTGACAGGGTTCGAGGAAGCTACAATAATACTAGTCTTTGATTTCTTACTAATCATTTAAGAGATTCTTAATTTAAATTACTATCTAAAAACTCTTTCAATTTGTCTAAATCCTTCTTGCTCTCATCATAATAATAACTCGTAATCCCTGTTAATTCACCACTCTTTACACAATCTAGTATATGATCAAAATATATTACATCCTCAGGATTTAATTTGTAATGCTCCAGTAATTCTTTAAAATACTTAACCTCCGATTTATTAGGATCATTTTCCAAAGTAAATACTTCATAAGGAAGATTATTCATCCCCTTCTCTTTCATCTTTTCATTACTTGCATTGGTAACCAATATCTTTCTATTAGGATAACTCTCTAGAAGATCATACATCTCTTTAAAAATACCCTTATCATAAATAAAGAATGTATGTGCAAGATCTACTAATATTGTTTTCATTCTCAAGAAACAAATTTTATTTATATCGGGGTGACCCGACTTGAACGGGCGACCTCTACGTTCCGAACGTAGCGCTCTAGCCATCTGAGCCACACCCCGTTCTTACATCTTCTCTACTACCCCTATTCCTAATATATCTAATCCATTTTTCATTACTTGTGCTGTTGCTTCTAGTACAGGTATCAAAGCTTTCTTATTCTCAGAATTTAATACATTAACATTCTGATAGAAAACACTAAATGATTGACCAAGATCAAAAAGATATTGACAAAGTGTACTTGGAGAATAGTTTCGAGAGGAGTTAAGCACTATGCTGTTGTATTTGCTAATCTGTTTCACTAAATCCTTTGTATAAACATTCTCTAAAATGTTTTCATTTAACACTCCCTTTATTTTTGCTTCATTAAGGATAGATCTACACCTCGCATAAACATACAAAAGGTAAGAACCTGTATCTCCATCAAAACTAATAACCTGATCAAAATCAAAAGCAATATCCCTTCCAATTGAAACCTTTAAATATGCATACTTAATAGCTGCAATTGCAATCTTCTCTGCTATTCCCTTGTCTTTTTCTCCTTTCATAACAGCAAGAGTCCTCTTTCTAGTCTCATCTATTAACCATTCTGCTGAAAGAATCCCTCCTTTTCTACTAGACATCTTCTTCATGCCAGGAAGCTTAACCATTCCATGAGGCATATGTTTAATCCTCTTTGCAATATCAGGATATATCTTAGCAAAAGCATCTAAAACAACATTAAAGTACCCTGCCTGTTCATCAGCAGTGATAACTATAGATTCATCATATTGAAACTCATCGTGCTTCAAAAGCGCTAAACCAATCTCTTTAGCCTCATATGTAGGAATACCTTGCTGATTGACAAAAACTCTAGTATGTAAACCCTTTTTCTCATCTCCTCTGTAGATAATTGCTCCATCATCCTTCTCAAATATCTTCCCGATATTAGCTAAAACAACCTCTAGACCCTTCTCTCCTACCTCACCCTCAAAGTACAACCTATCAAACTTAGTCCCTACCCTTTTATATATTGTATCAAGGTAATCTAAACTCCATTTCTTAGTCACTTCATATATCTCTTTTATGTTTTTCTTCTCTAAATCACTAAAATCTTCTTCAGGAACATTCATAACTAAAGAAAATATATATCTATTCAATCTCCCTATCTCTTTAATTGCGGTCTTGTCTTTTTTTGTGTCATAGTAATCATAACCGTATGTATATGCATCTCCCAGATACTTAACTTTTTCAACTAAATTCTCTTTAGAAAGCTCCCCCATGCTCTTACTATCTCTATCAAAGATCTCCTCTAATCCCCAAAGACATTTAGCAACATGTAAACCTACATCACCCTGATAACAGGCTCTAGTAACATCAGCTCCTGATGTGCCTAGAAGTCTTGAAAGAGCTTCTCCTACAGAGTTACTATACAAATGCCCAATATGTAAAACCTTAAAGGGATTAGCGTCTGTATATTCAACTACGACTTTCTTACCATCAAGGATATTAGACTTTCCATATTCATCTCCCTTCTCTTTAACTTCTTTAAGAACATTTAGAAGATATATATTGGATATGTAAAAATTTATAAACCCTGGACCAGCTACTTCAACCTTTTCAATCTCTTCAATATTCTCTAGGTTAGAAACTATCTCTTCTGCAACTTCTCTTGGACTCTTTTTGAGCTCTTTACTAACCTGTAAAGCAATATTGCAAGAATATTCACCATGAGAATCATCATTGGGTATTTCAATCAACACCTCCCTCTCTATCCCTAGTGTTAGTAATGATTTCTTTAAATTCTCTTCTAACTTTTTAACAACATCCATACTATTAAAAATATATTTAAAATACGCACTCGGAGGGATTCGAACCCCCAACCCTCGGTTCCGAAGACCGATGCTCTATCCAGTTGAGCCACGAGTGCAAAGATCATGCGTACCTGGCCGGAATCGAACCGACAACCTTTGGTTCCGCAAACCAATGCTCTATCCAGTTGAGCTACAGGTACATATTAGCCTAATTCTATCACAAAGCCCATATATTTCCCTCTTTCTCAGTAGAAAGAATCTGTATATTTCTACTCTCAAACCTTTCAATTGTCTCTATGTGTGGGTGTCCAAACTTATTCTCCTTCCCATAGCTACATATTGCCACTTCTGGTTCTACGATATCTAGAAAGATATCAGAACTAGCAGTTTTTGAGCAGTGGTGTCCTGCTTTTAAGATATCTATCTCCTGTAAAACACCTTTCTCCATTAAATATCTTTCCTCCTCCACTTCAGCATCCCCCATAAAGAGAAATGTGTGAACATTTGTATCTAATTGTAAAACTATAGATGCATTATTAGCATTCAAATCCCTGTCATACACTTCATCTGAAGCAAATAGTACTTCTAGAACCCAATCTTCAATCCTATACATTTCCCCTTCTACTACTTCTCTTCTTGGTATTTCTAATTCCAAGAAATATTGGTAGATTGCTGATTCGTAGTCAATATCATTAAACCAAACCTCTCCTACTGCATATCTTTCAAATATATAGAAAAGTCCTCCTAGATGATCTGAGTGAGGATGCGTAAGGACTACCACCTCTATTTCCATATCCCCATATGGCATATATTTTGCTAGTTGATACAACACACTATCATCCTCTCCACCATCTATCAGAATTTGTACATTATCTTTCTGAATTAGTATGGAATCTCCCTGCCCTACATCCAAAACAACAACCCCTTCTTTCTGCTGGTTTAAAAGCAAAAGAGAGATAGCTACTATCCAAGAAAATATATCTAAAAGATGTCCCTTAATCATCTTCTCCTCTTGTTAATCTAAAGTAGTAATTGAACGATTCATTCTCAACCTCATATTCTTTAATTACAAAGATTAAAACCCAAAATACTATTAGGCCACTCACTATACCTTTTGTTCTACCATTAATCTCAAAAGTTAAGAAATCTAAACTTCCTAGTTTAGTTACTACAATTTCGAAATATTTTAATTGAACGAAAGAAATAGTTAGAAATATTTTTGATATTCCTTCAGATATGGAATTGAAAAGAAGTCCAAGAGCCCCCCATAGCATAGTTGATTCTAATACGGGGAGAATTAGAGTATTAGCTAATATACCGATACTTGAAAAGGAACCGAACGTAAGAATTGAGACGGGGAGAGTCGATAGTGTACAACTCATAGTCGTTAGGATATATTCTTTAAAAACTTCTCCCAGCTTTACTCCTTTTCTTTTTAAAAAACTCTCTATACTCGGAGCCAAATATATCAATCCAAGAGTCGCCATTATTGAAAGTTGAAAACCTACATCATATACGATTGTTGGAGAGAAAAAGATAAATAGCCAGATACCTATAACGAAGGTTCTATGTACTGATTGATATCTACCAAGAGAACTTGCCAAAAGCACAAGGCTACCCATAATAGTGGCCCTTATAATAGATGCAGAAGCTCCGGACATAAGGCAGAAAGACCATATAGTTAACAGGGATAGTATATTTCTTGACCGTTTTCTAAGAAATTTAAATATCTTGTTAATAAGTAATACAAGTATAGTTACATTGTATCCAGATGCAGCTACTATATGACTCGTACCAGAATTCCTTAAATATCCTTCAAATTCCTCATTAAATGGCCTGTCTTCACCGAAAAGTATACCTACCAAAAGGGAAACTTGAGGTTCTACCATGGTTTTTTCCAATCTTTTTACTAGATTCTTCTTCAAATCATATAATATTGTTCTTACAGATCTCTTTCTTTCAAAATTACAATCAACAGAATTCCCTCTCATAATTCCATACACCCCCTTGTTCATCAAAAATTTCTTGTAATCAAAGTCATCAAAATTTTCTGGCTCAGAGATTGTTCCACAGATCTCACATACATCACCCACTCCAATACGAGGGAAGTTGGATAATCTGACTAGTATCTCAATACTACTCAAATATGACCCTTCGGAGGTATCCGATAGTACAGTTGTGTAATATGTAGTATTCTTATTCCCTACCTTCGGATCCTCATCTACTTTTATAGATATACATACAAAATTGGTAGTGAAACTTTCAATCATAGAAACATATTTCTTTTCTTCTCTAAGGAACGGATACAAGCGCAGAGTACAAAGGAATATTATACCGACAAGGAGGAAAGAAAGTTTCAAGATTGTCAACAAAGAGTGAACAGCTTGCCTGTTCTCCTTTCTTCTTCCAACTGTTTCATATACTCTCCTTCTGAGTACGAATTGAAAGAAAAATATGAGGAGTAAGAGGGGGGACACAAGAGATAGTCCTATAACTACATACTCAAAATTGTTTCTCAGGTACTCTAGTAGTAGAAAATTGAACAGGATGTATAGGAGACAAAAAAGAATAAATTTGTTTCTTATCAGGTACCATACGAGAGACAAACTTTTGTTTTTAATACTAGAGAACCACTCGTGGAACCTTCTGAGAAACATGATCACAAACAGATATCATCTTTTATTTTCTCGAAAGTTGCATCTCCTATCCCACTAATATTCATAATGTCTTCCAATGTCTCAAATGGTCTTCCATCTATTATCTTCTGCGCTGTAGATTCTCCAACTCCGCTTAATGTCATCAACTCTTCCTTACTCCCGCTATTTATACTTACACAACCTACACTTGTATCATCCTCTGTATTATTATTAGGTAAATCCTGAGTCGTACTACCATCCACTACCCCCTCTGTATCCTTAATTATTACTTCCTCCTTTTCTACTTCAGGAGAGAAATCTTGTAATTCACATACTAAATCATCTTTAAATGGAAAGTATATCTTCTGATTATCCTTTAACTCATAGGCTAAGTTCATCTTTCTAGATATATATTTATAACCATATGCAATGTCAAACCCGTTAGCTATATCAACAGCATCTTGTATTACAGATCCTGTTTCGAAACAATATACCCCAGGTCTTCTTACTGCTCCACTTACATCTATTCTAATTGGACAAAGATCTTCGTCTTGTTCTTGAATTTCATCACAGATAGGACAGTCACATTCTATAGGGGTTTCAACTATCTGTATTGGTTTCTCTTCCCTTAAGAACTCTCGTGTCATATTTAGGATATATTTTGTTTTTGTTTTTAAATTTCCACATTTAGGGTTCAAGTAATAGCTAGAAATTCCACCAAAAAGAAAAGATGTTAAACAAGAAAGGGATATTATAAAGAATTTCTTCTTAAAAGAAGCTTTCTTCTCTTTCTTCTTAAGATTTATATCTTTCCCTCTATCATTCTTCATGTAGAAATGATAACTGATAGGGATGAAATCTTTATGAATTAGCCTAAGGGATATTAATCTTCTAAAATCTGTATTGATTGTATTGTAATGTCACTTGATGGTTTATAATTCTCATCTACTGTAGCTTCCCCTATTGCATCTACAACAACAAAACCACTCGTAACCTCCCCTATCACCGTATACTTTCCTTGCAAACTACTAGTGTCTGCTCCTTCGCATACAATGAAGATTTGAGAACCATTAGAGGTTTTATCCCCTGCATTTGCCATTAGTACAGAGTAAGATTCCACTCTCCTATTTGTAATGATATCTGTGTATGTATATCCTGCATCACCTGTACTATCTGCTAATGGATCACCTGTTTGAATTATGAAATCTTTCATAACTTTGTGAAAGGTGAGTTTTTCATAAAATCTTTGTGCAGAAAGAAATACAAAGTTATTAACAGATACCGATACTTCGTCTTCAAATAGATCTATCTCTATTTCTCCCTGAGAGGTTTTTATAATTGCGGCATAATCTAATCCTTCCTCCAAAACATCTTCGGCTTCTATAAATCTCTTGTTCTCCAGAGTATCTAATGGGCTGAAAAGTTCCATCCCTGAACCGGTACTGAGGATAATTATTAAGACCAAGACTAATAGCCCCCCTAGTGGTAGAAATATCTCCTTATTATCTTTTAGTATTCCTTTAGCCGATACTCCCATATCTATTAGAATTGTAAACTATTTCGTTATAAAACTCTAACACTTAAAAATTCCCTACTTATTAATTTCTTTGAATATGTAATATGTTGATTTCCCTTTCCCCTTTCTGCTGATTAATCCTAGCTTGAGGAGTTTCTGAAAATCTAAAGCCCTGGTAGCCTTCGCCCGTTTAACTAATTTACTATAATCTTTATCAGTAATAAAATTATTCTCCTGAATATATTTTAACATCTTTTTATGAAAGGACTTAAGCTGTGTACTAGGATTTAAATTAGTATTCGGAAGTATTTTTTTAATTCTTAGTAATTCATCAATTATCCCTTCCGTGAAATATTCAAGCCAAAGAGTAAAGTTTATGCTTTTTCTTAAATCATAGTAATCACCTTGTTCTCCAACGATATCGAAGTAGTGAGTAATATTTTGATTATAGTAATTTTCAAAACTAAAAAGATTGAAAGTATTTAATCCAAGTTTAGCAAGTAAAAGTTTAGTAACTAAACGAGTAGTCCTGCCATTCCCATCTGTAAAAGGATGAATTATTACCATCTGCTTATGGAAAATACCTGTCAAAATCAGAGAGTCTATTTTAGTCTGATTAGTATTAATAAATTCGATTAATTCTGTAACTAATTTTTCAACATCTTTAATATCCGGAGGCAAAAACATCACTTTTTGTGTTCTCGGGTCATTAACAACAACAGGCTCTTGTCTTAAATGTCCAGATTGATGTTTAGGAAGAAGATTTTGAGTAACTTGTTGATGAATTTTTAAAATGAATTTCAGGGAGAGTCGGGTCTTCGGATTCTTAATCTTTTTCTGAAGCTCTATAAGTGCATTGTTATAATTTAGGACTTCCCTCTCGCTATCCTGAATATATTTGGGTTTTGATTTAAGTATCTTTTTTACTTCAGTTAAAGGGAGTGGGTTCCCCTCAATACTAGTGGAAGCAAAAGCAGAAACAGCTTGAGCATTTTTTTCAAATTCCATCAAAACTGTATTAGGGAATCTTTGTTGGTTTAATTCAATAATCAAGTTACTAACTTGCTTTATCTGACTTAACAACTTGTCAGTGATGGTATATTTTGGCTGAAACATATAGACGAATTATAGACGAATACTGGACGAATGTCAATCTAGTTCTTTCTTAATATATTCACATACATACTCAAAAAAATCTCCTAGTTTTTCTCTTTCAGAGATAGGGACAAATGGTCTTAACTCCTCTATGAAAGTTTTCTTTGATCGAGAAGATACCTTTTCTAAAATATCCTGAGGACTATACTCTTGGTTATAGTATTTCAACTTCGTATTAATCATTTCTTTTTGAAACTTAGCTCCTCTTTCGAGTAACACCCACATATCATATATATCCCTATACTTATCCCTATTCAAAAAAGCCCTTACTTTCTCTGCGAGCATTTCATCTTTACTCAAACAGTATACAAAGTCTGTAAAAATAATAGGGTATTTGTTCCCTATAACAACCTCTTTGTGATTCTCAATTACATCCTCTCTAAAAGAAAAATCCAATTTTATAAATATGTCATTTCTCATAGTCTCCATTTTTGTCGTAATCAGAAAGGTTTTCCCTGCTATACTCTTTCTCTCTTTAAATCTCATAGGATACCTATTCTCCATCTCTTTAAAAAATTTCTTCATAAATTTCATAAACTTTTCTTCCTCCATCAT
>Ga0075120_10003525_pt1 | contig 10706 bp, 8 predicted proteins | sample AntAceMetag02UKL_FD_69792 | JGI IMG/M metagenome (GOLD analysis project Ga0075120, IMG submission 69792) | Saline lake microbial communities from Ace Lake, Antarctica - Antarctic Ace Lake Metagenome 02UKL | ecosystem: Environmental > Aquatic > Non-marine Saline and Alkaline > Saline | place...
AATTTCAAAGACGTTTACGACTCCAGGGGAAAAACAAATTTCGCTTCGTGTGATTGATGCGTTTGGAAATGAAGACAGGATTCATTTTGCGGTATGGGTTTCTCAATATGTATTGAAACCAGATCCAGAAACTCCACAAGACAATCCAACACCGGAAATTGATTTCCAAAACAAAGAAGTTCCGATTGAGTCGTACGAAAAACGAGTTGCTGCATCGCAGTGGTATCCTGGATACGAACCAAACATGAAGAGAGAGCAACCATTGCAGGCGCGTCCCGATACGCGTGTTCTCTACAAGTATTTAAAACAACAGAAGGGTGAAATTTCTTTCCCAGATCGAGAACTTTCTCGAGCAGAGATGTTTTATTTCATCTACGAACCGTATTTGTCAGGACTGACTTTTAAACTGCAAGACTCAAAAAGGGAAGAGGTGCCTGTATTTGTCTACGGTGTACAACGGTCGCTTATTGTTCCAGGGGTAAATCCTTTCTCTGATGTAAAGAAAAATGACTGGTTTTATCAATCATCACTTTTGAGTTACCGAGACCGATATACGACAGCCCCATTCTTTCATCCAACCGTGAAAGTTGAGTCAGTGCAGGCGACGGTGATGATCAGAAAGATTACTGGACGAAATGTGGACTTCGGAGAAGAAGTGACACGGCAAGAATTCCGGAATGCGTTGAGCTACTAGAACCGAGTTCGAACTCAAGTGGAAAATCTAACCCGGGTTAGGTTTTTTCGTTTGCCTTTTATTTTTTAGCCACTCACAATAAGAGTGTATGAAATTTTCACATTTTCAACAAATCATAGATAGGATACGAACAGATGTACCTTGTCCGGAATGTGGAGCTTTTTTTGACGAAGCGGAAATCAATATTGAAAGAGTGAGTTCAAAGAATATTGAGTTTTTTATTTCGTGTCCGTATTGCTATGCGGAGGTGGTGGTGCTTGCACAAATCGAAATTATTCAACGGGTTCATCATTCAATTAGGAAACCGACTTCTGTTGAAAAAGGACAGAAGGGGATTTCTCCAGAATCCGTGAAAGACCTTTCGCAATTTCTCAAAAATTTTCAAGGGCGTGACGTGCGAGAACTTTTTTAATTCTTTCTCATGATAAAACGACTCATCATCCTCGTAGTAATAATCCTCGTTGGAGGGTATATTTTCAATAATGTGGATTTTTCTGGGTCAAAGGAAAAACTGAAGAATTTTATTGAAGAAAAAACAGGGGAGGAGATTTTTAAAGACATGAGCTTAGAGGGATTGATGGCAAAGAAGGAAAAGTTAGAAGAGAAATTAAACACATTGGCAGAGTCGTTGAAAGACAAAGTAGAAGAAGGGAGCGATAAATATTATAAGATTGAGGAGTCGGTAATGGATACCAAGCAAGCGATTGAAGACACACAAAAAGCTATTGAAAATCTTCAAGAGTCAGTAGGGAAAACAAAAGAAAGCTTGGGAGTGGGGAGAATCCCGGAGTAGATTTGCATTTTGACTTGAGTTCGAACTAAGTTCGAACTCGGATATTCGATTCTAGTCTAACCCGGGTTAGGATATTTACATTGAGTTCGAACTCTAAAATGTAGGAGAGTTCGAACTCGGACATTTAGACAACGTTTCGATGCTATCGTCAATCCAAAATGTCAAAAAGTCCGTAACAAAGTGCAGAATCATTCGTTTAAGTGTCTGGAATTTTATGAAGGAATATCGGCGAGAAAACTTGACTTTTTTCGCTCCCAGCGTAGGGTTCCGAAGATTTAGACGGCTTGCCCCCAGCCGGGGTTCCCGTCTCGCCTGTAAAATGGTACGAAAGGGGGCTTTCATAAACCATTCTCCCGCGCGAAAAAGATCTCGGTCTTTGATGCCCGTGGCCGGAAGAGACTGTCGAGAGCTTCGAGATGACTCATTCGAAACTCGCTTGAAGACCTCTTTTCTAGAGAGAAATGAAAACAAATTCACTCGCCTGCTTAATGACCGTTCGGCGCTGAGGTTTATTACCTCATTGCTCAGGTTCGCAGAGCGGGCGATTATTAATTATTTATTAAAACACGCTTAAAATGGACTTATTTAGTCGAATTAAAAAAAGCGTTGCCTCAGTAGCCTTCGTGGCTATGGCATTCACTATTCTTGCACCAGTTGCAAGCGCAATGTTGCCTTTCACTGACGCAGCGGAAATTCCATCTTGGGCCGAAGAAGCTATCGAAGAGCTTATGGACCAAGGTGTTTTGGGCGGAAATGATGACGGATCTTTTGCACCAAACCGACAATTGAATCGGGCAGAAGTTTCAAAAGTCATTGTTCTCGCATCAGGCGTCGACTTTGATACTACAGGAGGTCCACACTTCCCAGACGTATCAGCAGATGCTTGGTACTACGACTATGTTGAAACAATGTACAACTACGGATGGATTAACGGATACCCGGACGGACTTTTCCGACCAGGTGTTGGTATCAACCGAGTTGAAGTTGCTAAAATGGTTGTAAACGCATTCGAGATTGATCAAGACCTTTCAGGAGCACCTCACTTTGATGATGTGACTGGAAGCGACTGGTTCTACGGATACGTTGAAACAGCATACAACAATGGGCTTATGAGAGGTTACGGAGATGGAACATTTGGACCATCAAACGCTGTAACTCGTGCTGAAACAGCGCACATCACATACAACTCACAACTTGTTGTTGCACCAATTATGGGACCTGCTGAAGGAACACTTGAAGTGACTCTTTCAGACATGACTCCACGAGGAACAAACGTTCCTTACAACGCAACGTCAGTACCTTACTTGACGGTTGAAGTTACTGCTTCAGACGACAGTGACGTAGAAATTTCTTCTATGACATACACTCGTTTGGGACTTGGTGACAATGACGATTTCGATAACGTATGGTTGGAAATTGATGGATTCAAAGTTGGAAACGACAAATCTGTTAACAACGACGATATTGTTGAACTTCGTTTCAACCCTCCAGTAGTAGTACCGGCAGGACAGACACTCATCGCTGATGTTGTGGCTTCTGCTAAGTATCTTTCTACTGACAAAAACGTTGGACACCACAGTCGATTCGCTCTTGTGAGCGCTGATGACGTGGCTTCTACTGCCGTTAATGTAGTGGGAGACTTTCCAATTGAAGGTGAAGAAATGGAAGTTGCAGACTACGAAGTTTCACAACTTACTTTCTCATCACTCGGATCAGCAACAACTGTTGATGTTGGAGACAACTTCATTGAGATCGGTAAATTCCGACTCTTGAACGCTTCTAACACAAACAAAGATGTTGAACTTCGAGCGGTTACTTTCAAAAACGATGGTACAGCTGAACTTGAAGATGATCTTGAAAACGTAGCTTTATACGTTTCAGGAGAACAAGTAAGTGCTGAATCAATCATTGATGGTGATTACCTTACCTTTCGTTTGGACAATGGAGTGACAGGAGGATTCGTTCTTGAGGACGGAGACTCAAAGATCTTCTCACTTCGGGCAGACATCGTTTCTGCTGAATCACAAGATTCTATTATTTTCAAAATTGACAACTATGAAGACGTTGTTGGTGTTGAAATCGGAACTTCATTCGGAGTAAAAGCTATTTCAGGAAATTCTTCAACTGTAATTACAGATACAGCATACGGATGTACAAATACATCTAGTGCAGAAGACAAATGTGCTACTTTGTCTACGTACACAATCGATTCAGGAGACTTGAACGTTTCACGTGACCCATCGTCACTTGGAAATCAAGAATACTCTCCAGGATCAAATGATGTAGTGGCTTTGACAGCACGACTCGTTGTAGACCAACCACTCTTGGTGGACGGTATCTACATCGATGTTGCTTCAACTTCTACAGTTGCTGATAAAACAGACACTGGAAGTGGAGCAAATCAATTAGCTGACTTCAATTATGCATTTGATAACTTCCGATTGTTCCTCAACGATCAATTGGTTGATACAGAAAACGACTTCACAATGAAGACGGGAACTGCAGCTGCACTTGAGGTTGCTGGTACTCCAGCAAACTTCACCTTAAACTTCAACACAACATTCGAGATTGCGGGAACGTCTATCTTGAAAATTGTTATGAATGTTGCGGATGGAGCTGTGACTGATGATTCATTGAAATTGGAGATCGCAGCAAGCGACTTCCAATCACCAGAATATATTTCTACAGGTGACCAAGTAGCGACTGCGGGACTTCTCGGATCAGCTTCTGGATCATTTGTAAATATTCAAAAATCTACATATACAGTTGTAGAAACATCAGGACTTTCTGATGGTGATAAATTGGTTGCTGGAGTTGATGATGTTACCTTCATGGAGGTGACTATCGATAACAACGACTCAGGAGACATCAATATTACATCATTGACGGTTGCTGCGAGAACCATTGCTAACGATGCAGGAACTGGAACAATTAGTACAAATGTTTCAGGATCAGCTCGAACATACTCTAACTTCACGTTGGCAGTGTTCGTCGATGGTACACAACAAGGTTCTGCGAAGAACTTGAGTTCAGTTACTGCTACAGCAGGACAAGCTACATTCAACGATTTGTCTGTAGTCATTCCATCAGCTATGCAAAAAGAATTCGTTATTGTTGTTGATACAATCGAATCTTCTGCAACAGCTATTGCAACAACTACTGGTGCAGTTACTACTTCAACAACTCTTACGGTTGTAGATAGTACTGATATGGAAGCAGGAGATATTGTTTCTTTCGCAAAAACAGGGGTAACAACAGAACTAGAAGCTATCGCTTCTGTAACAGATGCTACAACAGTAGTTTTGGAAGCAGCTCCAACGGGAGAGTTCTATAATGCTACCATCTTGGCTGGTGAACATACAGGAACAATGACCACAATAACAGTGGCTACTTCAACAGTATTTCAGATTGGCGATGTTCTTACGATTGCAGGAGCGGTGACTAATATTCCTCTAGTAGTAACAGCCATTCCTGGCGGCGGCGCAACGTTAACAGTTGCTTCAACAGCCTTTACAACAGATCCTACTGATACTGCAGTTATTACTGGTAGCAATGCTGGTACGGTTACTGTGAAACACCAAATTGGATTGGACTTGACTGTTGTCGAAGCTGACAATGTCGAGAACGGACAATCAGTGTACGAAACAAGTTCTGGTACTTCATCTACGCTTAATACGGCAGTAGTAGGAAAAGCTTTTGAACTCGTTTCTTCTGGTACATTGACAGCGTCTGTGAACTCTGCGATTGCTTCAGATCTTTTGATTGCTGGTCAATCAAATGTTGAAATATTGAAGCTTCGACTCAATGCTGCGGACGACGAGGTACAGGTCAAGGACTTGTACTTTGAAAACGACAACTACAATGTCGCTGTTCCGCCACACGCTGGAGACCGAATGGACTTCAAGTTGTACAACGAATCAGGTACATTGATCCAAGAAAAGACAATGTCTGGAGGAACACTTCACTTCGAATTGGCAAATGCTGATCGAATCAGAGTTCCAAAAGACGACTCAACATTTGTGACTGTGAAAGCAGACATCCGAGATATCACAAAAGCAAATCAAACAGGGGCTAAATTATTGCTCGCTTTGAATGCTGATACTGGGACGAATGCCTTCTATGGTATTCAAGCGGTTACAGCGGCTACAGGTGATGACATCGCTACACCAACTGCTGGATGGGGAGACGCAGTAGGACAAGCATTTGTTGCTTACAACAGTGCTCTTACTATCGAGGCGGCGGCATCACAGCCAACAATGGCACTGCCTTCAGTAGGATCTACAGAAATTTACCGATTCACAGTTACAGCAGATGCTGCTGACAATGCTTCAATCGGACGTGTAACAATGGATGTTGACCTCAATGGTCTCAAAACATCAGCAACACTTCCGGTTGCATTCACAACACAAAAAGTAGTAGACGGATCACCAGATGTAGGACAAACCTTTGCGACTACTATCATAGGTGGATTTTTGTTCAACAGTGCAGTAGGAGGACGAGTCGCTGTTGAAATCAACGAAAGTCTTGCTGGCAACTCATCAGAAACATACGCAGTATTCATGTCGAATACGGCGGAAGATGGTACCGTTGTTGATTCAGATGGTGTGACCGTATCGCTTGTGCGAGATGCATCGTACGTAGCACCAGCTATTAAGGCGACACAGGATGCAGTTGGAACGGCAGCAGTTGCGCAAACAGCTACTGTTACACTTGCTGAAACTGCGACTGGTGACGGTGTATTGACAGTAACTTTGGCGGGTGCTTTGACAACGACTCAAGCAATCACTAATGGCGACACTGCTCCAGAGGTTGTAGTTGCGTTTCTTCTTGCTCATACAACTGCTTATGCAGGTGTAGGAATAACAATAGAAGAGGGAGCTACTACTTCAACAATTCTCTTTACAGCAACAACAGCTGGAACACCATTTGTAACTCCTGCGGAAGATATTACAGCAGCTAGTATGACTGCAGAAGCAGCTGCTGGAACAGCAAATGTTCGACCGGTGTACAACAAGCTTGTGGTTTGGTCTGATGAATCAGATCCTTCACACTCAGCTACTACAGTTGACTGGTTAAACGGTTACTTACTTGATGTTGATACAGCAGGTTTGAAACTTCAACGATAAATAAATCTCTTTAAAGAATTAATTACTTTTTAGAAAGATGATTATCGATTTAACCTAGCTCCGGAGCCTTCGGGCTCCGGAGCTGGTTGATAAAAAGAACTTCGTCAGAGAGGAGATCATTATCTCCGCTGTATGAAAATTAGAAGAAACCCTGTCCAGGGGATATATACCCTGGGTGGGGTTTTTTTGATGTTTGTTGATACCTGTTGATACCCGAGTTCGAACTGGACTCCAGTGGACTCCAGTTCGAACTCATTCCGAATCCTCGGCTCTCTCCAGTTCGAACTCTCGTTCTCAACCCCCAATCCGAGTTCGAACTCAAGAATCGGCTCCAGTTCGAACTCATCTTGAATGTGAAGTTTATATAAATTAGCAGGGTTGTTTTCCGAGTTCGAACTCATAGAGTTCGAACTCATGAATAGAATCGAACCACTTCAGGAAAATAAGTTTTATCACGTTTTCAATCGAGGATTGAATAAACAACAGATCTTTTTTGATGCAAAAGATTATGAGTATTTTTATAATAATATTCCGCGTTATAAAGAAAAATTTACACAAATTCAAATTTTAGCTTGGTGTCTTTTACCCAATCATTTTCATTTCCTGTTGGTTGAGAAAGAGAAAGCCAACAGTTCGAACTCTAAGAGTTCGAACCATAACTGTAGCATCTCGAAATTTATGCAAAAGGTTCAACAATCCTATGCGGTCTTTTTTAATCATAAATACGGTGAATCAATAAAACAGGGGAAAAAGGGTCCTGTTTTTGAAGGACGATTTAAAGCAAAAATAGTAGAAGATGATGATTATTTCTACCGACTCAAACAATATATTGAATGGAACGCCGTGAAGCATGAGATCGTCGATAAGCCTGAAGAGTGGGGGTATTCCAGCTATTCTAAGGATTCTAACCCGGATTGGGATTTGGAGGATGAATTTAATCCATATTTCGAATAATCGAAAATAATTGAGTTCGAACTCAATTATTTTTGAGTTCGAACTCAAATCTGAACAGATGTGAAATTTATATAAAATCGTAGAGTGGATATTCCTCAATAGATTTGTACTATAAGTAGGATGATAGCAAACAAATCAGTCGAATTCGAAAAAAATAAGTTCTACCATATCTATAATCGTGGACACAACAAACAACAGATATTCTTTGATGCAAAGGATTATGATTGGTTTTATCAAAATATTGCGCAGTTTAAACTTGCCTGTCCGAATATTCAGATTATTTCTTGGTGCTTCTTGCCCAATCACTTTCATTTTCTGATGATAGAGAAATCATTGGATACGTATCCTAAGGATACGTATCCCAAAACGGAACAAATCTCAATTTTCATGCAAAAATTGCAACAAGCTTATGCTACTTTTTTTAATACCAAATACGGAGAGTCTATAAAAGAAGGAAAGAAAGGCCTTGTCTTCGAGGAGCGATTCAAAGCTAAACTGGTCGAAGATGAGGACTACTTACTTCAGATCAAACAATATATCGAGTGGAATGCCGTTAAACATGAAATAGTCGATAAACCAGAGGAGTGGGGGTATACCTCCTTTATTCCTGGTACCATAGATTCAGAGTTATCGGTTGGGTTAGAGTTTAATCCGTATTTCGAGTAACCTTGGGTCCAGACTCACAATCATGATCCAGAAACTCTCCCTTTTTGATTTCCGAAACTACGAAGAAAAGCACTTCAAGTTTACGGAGAAAAACGTCGTTTTTTATGGAGGAAATGGAAAAGGGAAAACCAATATATTGGAAGCCATTTCTATCTTGAGTATGGGAAAGAGCTGGAGGGAAACGAATGCGGAGGACCTTATTTACAACCCGGGTTCAGAAAAACAGGGAACCCGGGTTGGATTGATTCAAGCAACCCTCGAAAATGGAAACTTATATGAAGTAAAGATTGCCCCGCGGTCGCGGGTATTTGAAAAAAACGCAAAGAATGTATCGCTGCGCCAACACTTTGGAAAAATCCCGACGCTTCTTTTTGTTCCTGAGCACTTGACGTTGTTCTCGGGAACGAAAAGAAACCGACAACGGTTCTTTGATAGATTCTTGTTTCAAATCTCTACTAACTACCGAGAGAATCTCACGAAATTTAATCGCGTGTTGAAGCAGAAGAATGCGCTGTTGAAATCTTTTCAGGATTTGAGTTCGAACTCTAAGAGTTCGAACTCGGAACTCATTGCTCCTTGGAACGAAATACTCGCCGATACTATTCCGTCTCTGGTGAAGGCGAGAGAGGGATTTTTAGCAGAACTGAACCCTTTACTCCAAAAGGAACTGAAAGGACTCTCACGGTCATCTGACTCGATCGAGATACGGTTGGAAAAAGCGGAAAATGTTGCGATGACCAAGGAAGCAATTTTGAATTTCTTCACAAAAAATTCTGCTCGCGAACAAGCCGCTGGAAAATGCTTGCTTGGTCCGCATCGTGATGACTTTGCGTTTTATTATCGTGACAAACCCATCCTTGCTTCGGCATCCAGGGGAGAGGAACGATCGGTGATGCTCGCCATGCTCGCTGCACAGAAACATATCCTCAAAGCACTTGGGGGACCTTCGCCAATATTGCTTCTCGACGACGTATTCTCTGAACTCGATCAATCACGTCAGGATTACCTCGAAAACCTCTGTAACGAGTCACAAATCTTTTTTACGACCACGCACGAGTCTCATTTTAAAAACTTCTCTCATCCGGTGCAGAAAATTGATTTGAGTCTCCCTAACCCGGGTTCAACAAAGAATCTTTCAGGACAGAACCCGGGTTAGGGAGTTGGGGTTTATTTTCCTTTTCCTTTTCCTTTGAATTTATCCATACTGTCGCGCAATTCGATTGTAATGGGAGTTCCGAAAAATCCGTATTTCTCTCTGATTTTATTTTCCAAATATCGACGATAACTAAAGTGAAATGCTTTGGTGTTATTCACAAAGAATAAAAACTTTGGTGGGCTTATATCAACCTGCGAGAGGTATTTAATAGTACCCTTTTTATTTCCAGCCATTGGTTGTATGTGTCCGAAATACACTTCAGGAACAAAGGCATTGAGTTCTGAGGTTCCAATTCGTTTTTGTCGTTCAGCCTTAATCGCAACGGCAGATTTCAAAACATCTTCAATTCCTTTCCCTGTTTTTGCAGAGAAAAAGAGAACTGGTGCCCACGGCAAAAATGGAATTTCTTTTGACAAATAATGCCAATAATTTTTTCGCACATCGTCAAGCTCTTCTCCCCACATTTTCACCTGATCGTGTTCTCGTTCATCAGTTTCATCTTCTTGTCTTGCCTTTTCTCGTACCAGATCGAATTTATTCACACATACGATGAGCCCTTTCCCAGATTCCACAATCTTTCCCGCAATCGCGAGATCTTGATGAGTTACTCCTTCCAGCGCATCAATTAACAGCGCACACACGTCAGATCGTTCAATCGCATCAGCAGAGCGAACGCTTCCCCAGAATTCCAATGATTTTTGCTCATCTTTCTGCCCTCTTTTTGAGTGCGTCTTTCCAGGACGACGAAGTCCGGCGGTATCGAGAAAAACAAACGGGTGCGTTTCATCTCCTTGTTTCCAATCAAACTGCGTATCGATTGTATCGCGTGTAGTCCCAGGAATAGCAGAAACGACTGATCGCTGTTTTCCGAGAAATCCATTCATCAATGAACTTTTTCCTACATTTGGACGTCCGACAAAGGCCAATTTAATGTCATCGGTTTCTTCCACAACGGCCGTATCGGCGAATCCTGCCTCTTTTAATTTCTTTTCAATTCCATCTTCGAGTTCAAAAACACCCGTGAAGTTTTTTGCAGAAATCGGAATCGGAACATCGAAACCAAACTTGGTGAGTTCGAGTATTCGAGAGGTGTTTCCGTCATCGATTTTGTTTGCCACAAAAAGAATCGGCACTTTTGTTCTTCGTAATTTTTTCACAATCTCCTCATCGTCGAATGTCATTTCAGACTTTCCATCAACCATAAACAAAATGAGATCGGCATTTTCGATCGCACTTTCTACCTGTAATTGAATTTGCGTTTCAAGATCATCGCCCTTCTCGTTCGTTAATCCAGCCGTATCAACAAGCCAAAAAGAG
>Ga0075120_10003527_pt1 | contig 10704 bp, 7 predicted proteins | sample AntAceMetag02UKL_FD_69792 | JGI IMG/M metagenome (GOLD analysis project Ga0075120, IMG submission 69792) | Saline lake microbial communities from Ace Lake, Antarctica - Antarctic Ace Lake Metagenome 02UKL | ecosystem: Environmental > Aquatic > Non-marine Saline and Alkaline > Saline | place...
ATATTTTCTTACAATATTTATATTAATTATATTAAATTAAAGTGCAACTTATCTTTGAGAAGGATAGATAAAATTATTGGGAATATTGTATCGTAAGTGTTTGAGTTATTTTCTGATCTTGTAGCTTTTGCACTGTTCCATCAAGAAAATATACATATATCGAAACAATTTCATTTGACGGAAAGCCAAAATACTGGTTCATGCTATGCTGGTTTGTCGTTCCCTTTCCTCCCTCGATCTCACGAATTTGTTTCATATCCTTTTGAATTACCTCGATTCGTGTTCCGATAAGAGGAGTTTTGCCGTTTCCATCAACTACCTTCACCTTGAGCCAATTTTTTGGTGTCGTTTCATTTCTGAATAAATGAACTCCCTCACCGCTGCATACAAGCAGATCAAGGTCGCCATCATTATCGTAGTCAGAAAAAGCTGCGCCCCAGGAATTGAAAGTTCGGACTCCGGCAAGATATGTGATATCGGTGAATGTTCTGTCGCCATTGTTCAGGTAGAGATAGCTTCTTCTGTTAGGATAGATAGAAGTAATAAATAGATCGAGATAACCATCCCCATTCACATCTCCCCATGATGGATCGCTGTGGCATTCGTCATAAGTTATCCCTACAGATTCTCGAATATCATAAAAACGGTTCGTTTTCAGATCGTTCACAAAAAGTTGGGTCATATCGGAAAATTTAATATATCGAGGATGAGCCAAGTTTGCGCATATCAAATCCATATCTCCATCATTGTCAAAATCACCCCACTCGCTTCCTATCGTGTGCCCGTACCAACCATCTACATAATTACCTTCAACTCCGACTTCTTCAGCCACATTATCAAATCCCCCACCCTTCGAGTTTCTCCATAGGAAATTTTTGTCCAGGCGATAATTCGAAACAAAAATATCGAGCAACCCGTCATTATTATAATCTCCCCAGTTCACACCTCGACCTGCTTGATCCTCATTATAAGGGGGCACGATCTGTTCTTCAATAGTTACATCCTCAAATAACCCATTTGCAAGGTTCTTGAATAAGAAATCCGGCTCTTTATCGTATACTCCCCCATGCTCATAATTGGCAACATACAAATCAGGATAGAGGTCACCGTTCATGTCGCCCCACGCTGCCCCTTCTGTTTGAAGTGTGTCCGATATTGGTGAAAATGAGGTAATATCTTCAAAGGTTCCGTCCTCATTATTTTTCCATAATTTATCTTCTTGTGTTTTTGCAGAAGAGGAAGTATAGAAATCAAGAAATCCATCCCGATCAATATCTGCCCAGACTCCACCATTCGTTATGCCAACTGAAATACCCGCAGCTTCAGTTACATCGGAGAAAGTCCCGTTTGTATTATTTCTAAGAAGCACATTTCCATTGAAGAGGATATCGTCAAAGCCGTCATTATTATAATCACCCCACGCAATACGGCTTTTATTGTAGGTGCTCAAGCCTGCCTCTTCTGTGACATCGGTATAGAGTGGTGCTCCATATTTAGCCCACACGTTTACAAACTGACGGAAAGCTTTACCTCCATCAGACAGCTCATCATATAAATCATGCAAAAGTGAATCGGCTTTCGGTGTCCACGAGTTTCTTTCATCACCCATTATTACTGCATGCAATAAATCACTAAAAGCTGCTGCATCTTGATCGGTCATCATTTCGATCTTTCCCATAAGATAATAATGCTGTGCCAGCATTTGCGCTTCAGGAATTTTCTGCAAAACTTTGAGGGCTTTAGCATATTCTTTCTGCTCAAAATGAAGTTCCGCAAGAGTAAACCGATATGTCGACAATTGTTCTTCCCTGGATTTGTCGCCAAAGAAATAAAAACTCTTTTCCCATACAGCATTATCAAGCGAATCGATCAAAATTCTCATTTTCTCTTCATACTCAGATAACTTCTGTTTTTTATCTAAATAATAACGAGCTGCTGTATTGATCATTCTTGGATCATGAGGATATTTCTGTGCGACTGCAATCAATGCTGAATCCAATTTTATTTCATTTTCTAGGTTGTCATAAGAGTAGAGCAAATATCTCCATGCGAGAGGAGTCCATTTATTATCTGGATATAGCTTTAAAAATTCTTCCAAGCCGTCAGCACGGGCTGAATCATCCCTCATTACTGCATAATTAAAAACCTGCTCCTGCGCATTGTCGGTTGATACAGAGCAGTTTGGATAACTCTCAGATAAAATTTCAAGCATCGAACCTGCTGACGAATCTTCAAGAGTAGTTTTAAAAAGATAATCAACCTGCATTATCAAACTATCTGGAAGTAAATTATCCTTTAAGAATGCCATGTATTTCTCTTGATCTTTGGCAATCTCATCAGAAGAAATATCAACGACTTGATACAAGAATGATAATTTATCATACCCGATCATACAGGAAGGATTGTTCTGAATAAATTTATCTATTGCTTTCTTTGCATCCCTGAATTGATGAGTATGGATTAAATCGTTAATGATACTGATATCTTTATGCATATCCTGTGGCACTTGAGTTTGATGCAATAATATTCCAGAACAACCAATTAGCAGCAGTATTACACCAATCAGGATAGCATTTTTCATGATCTTCTAAAATTCAGCATCGAGTGAGAAATAAAATGATGGTGACGACTCAAATCCTTTCGTGCTTTTCCATGCCCAGTCAAACTTGAGAATGAAATAACCGAGATTCATGCGGGTGCCGATTCCATAACCTACTCTCACAGGATTATCATGAGTGTTTTTGAACTCATCATAGGTATCCCATACTTTTCCTACATCTGCAAAAATCGCACCTCTGATACTTCTGATCCAGATTGGCAACGGGAACCCGATCTTAAGCTCCTCAATAAAAGGATATCTGAATTCCAGACTACCAATAGCAATATTGTTCCCCAGATATTCTTTATTCAGATAACCGCGAAGATTGTAGTAACCGCCCATTATGAAATCCTGTTTATCTAGTCCGGTACTGAAACCCACATTCAGCATCCCTGCAAGTTGATATTTCCGATTCAAGGCGACATATTTCCTGAAGTCACCATAGAAATTCAAATAATCATTATGAGACCCAAAACTTTTTTGAGCGCCAGCCATCAATCTCGAACCCTTTATCGGACCGGTAATCCCCCACAATGCAGTATCATGAGTATAAAATAATGATGGCGCATACACCCAGGCATCCTTCGTATATTGGTCAAGTACATGCCAATCATGATCATACCAATAATACCATTCAGTTTTGTTGTAGAACAGACTGTTATGAAGATCGATACGGTTGAATTTATCGAGAGGATAGCTGAGGAGTGTATTCACACCGGTGCTTTTATCTTTTTTCAAACCGTCATATGTATACCCATGCTCATCTATCCAGTAGTTGAAATAGTAATAATCATCTACAAGATTGAAAATACCGGCACCATAATCAATACGATTTTTAATATAGTAATAATTCAACACTATATCACTTTCAGATAAAGATTTATTCGCATCAGCCATAATATCAATATGATGATTGCCAAGAATATCACTTAAAGCGACATATATTTGGGCAGAAATTCCATACCCGGTTGTATAACCAAATCCGCCAAAGAGGAAATCAGGTGTGAATTTAAGTTTGTATTTGCCAATTTCGGGTTCTTTATCTTCTCTGAAATCCGGCTTAGCTTCGAGAGAATCTTTCATGAAGAAATACTCGCTGTCAAAACGAGATTTCTTAGTGATCAGCTTTTCTCTTTGGCGATAAAATCTTTTGAATTCATTTAAGTGAAACACTTCGTCAAATGGATTATCATTAATAGTCTGAGGTTTTTGATAGGCAATGTAGTCGAGACTGTCGAGAGGATTACTGTACAGATACAAATCCCAACCCATCTTATAAAAACTGGAAAAGACCATCTCGGTGTTGTCTTCACTCACACATGGCGAGAAAGTACCACTGAAAATATTTGTAAGTTGCGCAATCGCTTCTTCCTTAAAATCATATATGAAGATATTAGAAACACTATCTCTGTAGGCGCTATAAACAATATTCTGCTGATCTTTTGTCCAGGTGGGATATTGGTGGTCATAGGAAGTGTTTGTGATTGCAATGATCGTATTTGTGTTCAGGTCATAAGTGAAGATGTTATAATACAGATTCGAGAATATAAGATGCTCATCTTCCTGAATGTAGGGTTCTGTGATAAAACGTTGAGATGAAAATACGATCTGACCGCCATCAGGGGACCATCTGGGGTAGCGGTCATCAAAATAGTCATCAGTTATTCGTGTTATAGTTTGTGTTTCAAGACTATAAATATAGAGATCACTCTGTGCATCTTTTAATCCAACAAGAATGATTTTTTTGCCATCAGGGGAAACATCAATCTCAAATATACTGTTAAAATCCAGTGTGATCCTTTCAAGCTCTTTTCCATTTTTCACTTGTGAGACGACAATATCGTCACCTTTTGATGTCTTAGCGACAAATGCAAATCGTTCGCCATCCGGGAAATATGACAATGAAGACTTAAGATAATGAAATCCTTCATATTTTTCTGTATAACCGCTTGTCACAAGCTTCTTCGGCTTATAAAGTCCGAGAGTAGAATGTTTGTAAATTCCCAGGGTATAGCTCTTATCCGAATAATAGAGAATATGCGTTCCGTCAGGAGAAAATACAGGATCCCAATTAGCATTGGATTCCTCCGGATTATGCTCTGTAAGCTGCTGATATTTACTGTCGGGAAGCACATTATCATCAATAGTATCGCTATATTTTCTTTGCAGATAGTAGCGCCACTGGTCTTCAAGACTCTTTATGCTAAAGCCGAAAGTCCGCTTGGCAGCTTCATTAACACTTTTATATATCCGGAAATTATAAAGGAGTTCGATGATACTATTCGAACCGAATACATCTTCTAAAAAGAGCAGAAAGGATTCACCTTCACGATAGGCATAATATCCTGAAACATATTCCAGTGGAATGAGCTTATCATTTATAATCAGATCACGCATATACATTTCATTGCTTGCAGAACCGTGTTCTGATGACCACTCCGGTAATCCCTCTGAGAACCAGAACGGAAGTGAATAAAAGAGTCCGCTCGCAAAATTTGAGAAACTACCTCCTTGCATAGTAAAGTACATGAAAACATGGCAGAGTTCGTGTACGACTGTCGTTTCAAATAGTTTATAATCTCCATCAAACGGGACTACAACACGATTTTTTACAAATTCAGTAAAACCGCCGACACCTTCTTCAATGATCTGGTACAGGATATTTGTCTCTTCGAACTTATTATGAGAATTGTAAATGAGTACCGGAATTTTATGGGGAATGGACTGTTCGAATAACTCCTGGAACCTATAGTAAGCGTTCTCAACTATCACTGTAGTGATCTGACCGACAATATCGAGACCTGTTTCATAATAGATATCGAAATGAGTGGTTTTCATCACAGACCATTGCATATTGGGAAGATTTGTCTTATTTTTCCCGAAATAGGTTGCATGCAAAGAACCCGCAAATATCAACATGATCATCGGTAAAAAAATGAGTTTTTTCATGGCAAATCCTTATTTAAAAGAGACGGAAATAGTGCTTGGGATTTTCCCTGATATCTGTCACCAGAGAATCAAAATGAACGATCGTCGCATTGATTTTCTGGTAAAGAGAATCATTTGCTGTGAAGCGTCCCAAGTTTGTATCTTCATTTTCAAGTTTATTAAGAAGCACCTGCATCTGAGACAGCATGCTGTCAATTTCGGATATTTTGTCATCAGCAAAAGTAATTATCCTCTCCACTTTCTCATCATTTTTATTGATGAGATTATCAAGGTTGGCAAGAATACTATTAATGTGTTTAAACTCGATAGTGATATCTTTATTCTTTTCAAAAATGTGATTCATATTGAGCAGCAACGCATTGAGATTTTGAATCACATCTTTGATAGTTCTCATCTGATCTTTATCGTCAATGAGCTCCTCCAGAGTACCGGAAAGGGCATTGATATTTTTAATTGTAACACCAATTTGCGATATGGTTTCATTGAATCCGACATTGTAATAACCCTGAATGATCTGCGAAGTATCTAGTATTTCTGATGAAGTGCCCGGTTTGATCGAAATTTCTCTTTCCCCCATCATACCACGCTCCGATATCACGATACGCGTATCTTTTTTCAGAGTTATTTCATTATTTACGAGAAGAACCACTTTTACACCATTCTGTTCAAGCGTAATATCTGCCACTTTGCCGGCTCGAACTCCATGCACAAAAACACTATTGCCGATATCCAGACCGCCAATTTGCGGAAAGAGCACTGTGACTTCTGCCATAGAAACCTTTTGCTGATTTCCAGTAATAACGATCTTTCCGAACACCACAATTAGTACTGCCAGGATGATTATCGTTCCGACTATCAATTCACTTTTTTTTGTTTTCATAATATTTCACTCATCTTGAAATAAATTTTTTTATATATGAATTCTCTACTTTTCCGAGATCATCGACCGAGCCCTGAAAAATAATACTTCCATTCTTCATAAGTGCAACCTTGTCAGCTATCTTGAATACAATACTGATGTCGTGTGACACGATCAATGAAGTGGTATGATATACTTTTTTGAACGTTGAGAAAAGCTCAATAATACTATGTGCAATGATCGGATCGAGTCCTGTCGTAGGTTCATCATAGAGAATATATTCCGGATTGAGTATCATTGCCCGTGCAAGACTCACTCTTTTCTGCATACCGAAACTTAGCTCTGCAGGCATTTTCTTATTCTGGCCGGACATGCCTACCATTCCAAGCTTTTCTTCAACATGCTCTGCAATCTCTTTTTCCGGGACTGCATGTTGTTCACGGAGAGGGATTGCCACATTGTCATACACACTGAGCCAATCAAAAAGCGCCGAGTTTTGAAATACCATTGTCATTTTCCGTCTAAGGGTGTTCCAACCCTTCCACGAAAGCGTATCAATCCTTTCGCCATCACAAAAAATTTCACCTTCATCGGGCTTGAAAAATCCAATTATATGTTTGAGGAGCACAGTTTTTCCACACCCGCTTTCCCCTATCACGACGGTCGTTTTATTCTTCTCGATCTCCAGATCGATCCCATTTAATACAACTGCACCATCCAAAGATTTCTTGAGTCCCTTTATTTCAATCATGGCTGCACTCTTCTGCAATCAGTCCAATTCCATCAGTTGTAAAATCCTTTGCAACGACTTTTTTCAGCATTCCATTTTCAGCAGTATTATGCTCATCCTTCAGGAAAATTTTAACATAATGATCAGAAACTGAAGTCCAATATTCATTTTCATTAGTTTCCAGCACTGCTTTCAAGGGGACCTTCTTTTCAATCAAATATTTCGAAAATTCATTTTTTTTGATGTGCCCTAATTTTTGCAAGCTTTCCATTCTTATTTTACTGACGGTTCCGCTTAAATTCCATTCCATTTCAGCAGCTTTTGTGAACTTTCTTGGTGAATATCTGAACACATGAAGATAGCTTATGGGAAGACTCTCAATAAAATCATAGGTTTTGTTGAACTCATCATCAGTTTCGTCGGGAAATCCTACTATTACATCACAGCCGATCGCAGAATCAGGGAGCACTTTTTTGACTTTTTCAATAATATTTCTGAATACTGCAGTTGAGTATGTTCGGTTCATTTTTGTAAGAACAGTATCAGATCCGCTTTGAAGAGGAATATGAAAATGATGACATATTTTATTTTGAGATGCAAGGAAATTTGTCATTTCATCACTAAAAAACATGGGCTCAATCGAACTCAGTCGGATTTGTGCAATATCGGTTCGTACAATTTCCTTGAGCAGATTTAATAAACTGGTATCTGCAAGATCAAGACCATAAAGTCCGAGATTGATGCCGGTGAGTATGATTTCCTTAACTCCGTTTTCAGCCAGGGTATTAACCTGCTTAATAATCGATTGGATCAGACGGCTGACCGGCTTTCCCCGCACAAAGGGCAGAATGCAATAGGCACAGAAAAAATTGCAGCCATCCTGAACTTTTAGGGGAACTCTTGTGTGCAAATGATAGGAATCTGTAGAAAGTTCCATAAAATCCCGAACTTGCTCTTCCTTTGACTTCTCAATCTCATTAAAAATTTCATGTTTTCTGTCATTTGGGAAAAAGTGAAGATTATTGAGATCCGTCTCAAAGAATGAGCTTCCCTTATTCACATAACAGCCGGTCACTACTACTTTCCCGCCTGGAGAAATGCTTTTCAGAGCTCTTCTGACTGCATATCGGGATTTATACTCAGCCCTGTTCGTGACGCAGCAAGTATTTATGATAACAACATCAGGATCATCATTCAGTTCGCTTAAAACGTATCCATTCTTAATGAACTGATTGAGTACTGCTTCGGACTCAAATTGGTTCGTTTTGCACCCGAGAGTTGTGATGGAAATCTTTTTCACTCAGACCAATTATTTAATTGTATAATTTCAGATGTTCGAGGGCTAATTGTTCAATCACTTCAGGATAAAGCTGGTGCTCGATTTTCAGGACTTCTCGAGCGATTTCCTCGGCAGAAGTGCAATGATTAATTGGAATCTTCCGCTGCGCAATGATCTCACCTTCGTCATAACCCTCGTTTACGTAATGAACGGAAGCACCGGAAAATTTTTCTTTTGCCTGAAAAACTGTTTCATGTACGCGCATTCCAAACATGCCTTTTCCTCCGAATTTTGGAAGTAAAGCAGGATGTATATTGATAATATCTCCGTGGAAATTCTGCAGGAAATCCTCTGACAGTTTTCTCATGAAGCCGGCAAGTACAATAAGATGTACATGGTCCTCATCAAGAAGTCCAAGCAGCGTCTCTTCAACAGTTTGCTTATCATCAAGAAGAATATATTTCACACCAAATTTTTCAGCTCGACGTGTGATCGGAGCATCTGCTCGGGTGATGATCAAAAATTTAACTGCAATAGGTACCTTGCATTGCTGAAGATGTGTCATCACCGCTTCGAAGTTCGAGCCTCTGCTTTTACCCGATGTAAGAAATGCAATATTGAAGGATTGCTGCATGCTTACACTAAAGAGATTTCTTGAGCAAATCGATGAAATTTATCTCGTTTGGGTTAACGCGGTTCAGTATTGCCAAATAATAGCTGATCATATCACAGAGCAGGATGGTTGAGAAAGTTTTTCCCATAAGAGTTTTTCCGTCGGTAAAGATTTCGAGATACTCAACTTCTTCATGAGCAGGATTTACCTGTTTTTTCTCTTCTTCAGACAGCCGGATAATATCCTTAAATACCTGTAAGCGTTTGAGATATGCTTTTTTCTCGTCAAAATCACTGATAAAGATCGGAACGAGTGAATTGTTGTATTCGCTTTCCCATCCCTCGATCTCGTTGTGATTCATTTCTGAGAATGTATTGCAGAATGCATGGCATTTTGCATTCTCATTGATCTGGCATTTGAACCTGTAGGCAAGCGGAAATAATTTTGGATTACTGCTATATATCACAGGAATTTTTCTGTAGAGTTTCTGCGCTAATCCTTTCGCAAGATTTTTTGATTCTTCCACATCCCGGTTGATAAGTTTCAGCTTGGTTGTCAGATTCATCAAAGTAAGCTTAACATTGATGTTTTGATTCTCAATGAGTTCAAGTTCCTCGAAAATTTTGACGATCGAGATAAATAAATGTCCTATCGCAGCGCGTGGCTGGAAACCTGGTGGTATCATTTTGATAAGATATCCTTCTTCTCCACCATAATGCTTCAGAATTCCTCCTGAAGTAACCATCGCTATCTGCGCACCTGCATCTTTCAGTGTTTCAAAACAGGATACTGTTTCGGCAGTATTTCCGGAATAACTGCACACGATCCCAAGAGTGCTCTCATCAAGAAATGGTGGAAGATTATAGTCCTTGAAGACGCGTATTCTTACCTTATCTCCAAATAGAATTTTTGCGATATCTCCTGCGATAGCAGAGCCCCCCATTCCGCAGATATACACTTTAGTAATGTTCTTATAGTATCGTGCAAGATCACTTTTTTCCTGATTAAAATAGCTTTCTTCTATCTGCTGTGGAAGAGAAATGATCTGCTCATACATGTGCTCAGTATCAAATCGATTAAAATTTCCAGTATAGTCCAAACTAATTGATGAAGACATTACTCACCTTTCTTCATAAATATATGAAATTAATTATTTTTTTATTAGCTGTTTATATGCGTGATGCAGGTCTTCTTGTGAAATATTCTGATGTTTATTGTAAAAGCTCTCAAGCTCTGTTATCGTAAAACGGGAGAGGATTTTCTTTACCCGCAAAATACCGCTGATGTTTGCGCTAAATGAACGCAATCCCAAACCGAGAAGCAAAGTGACGGCAACGGGATCACTTGCCATTTCTCCGCATAATTTCACATCAATATTATGCCTTTGACCAGCATATATTGTGGTTTTAATGAGCTCAATAACCGCAGGATCGTAATATGTGTACTCATCAGCGAGAGCTTCATTATTTCTGTCTGCTGCCAATACATATTGAGTGAGATCGTTTGTGCCGATACTAAAAAAATCCACATGCTCTGCAAACTGGTCAGCAAGAATTGCAGAAGACGGAATTTCAATCATAATACCAACTTCTATTTTCTCATCAAATGCAATTTTCTTCTTTTTGAGAAGGGCTTTTTCTTTTGCAATGAGCTCTTGAGATTCAATGACTTCCTT
>Ga0075120_10003539_pt1 | contig 10686 bp, 8 predicted proteins | sample AntAceMetag02UKL_FD_69792 | JGI IMG/M metagenome (GOLD analysis project Ga0075120, IMG submission 69792) | Saline lake microbial communities from Ace Lake, Antarctica - Antarctic Ace Lake Metagenome 02UKL | ecosystem: Environmental > Aquatic > Non-marine Saline and Alkaline > Saline | place...
GACCGTAATAGCCCAACCCTTCCCATTGTTTCAGCACGTCCTGCTGAGAAGCCTCGGCCAGTTTCTTCAGCGAAGGAAAGGCCCGCATAAAACGTTCAAAATACGGCTGGGCCTGATCGGTCCTGGTTTGTTGGAGCATAATTTCCGCCACCCATACTCGATACGCCGTGCGCCGTTTCCTCCAGGGAAAACACCGCTGATTCCGCATAAACCAGTCATGCAGATTCTTACGTATCGCCTCAGGCATCCCGACTGAAAATTCCCTCATCCACTCACCTGCCTCACTCCAGACGAAACAACCCCGCACCCTTTTCCGATGGACGGTCGGCAGAAGTCCGAATTCCTGACTGCCTCTCCATCTCTTTTTTGTCCAGTGCCATCGGCGCACTCACCAAACGCAAAACGGTATCGACCCGCCACGCATAGCCTTCTTTCTCAATGGTGTAATCCTCCTTCAACACCGTGTAGGCGAAGGTGACCTCGAATTTATTGGCTCCCTGGCGTCGCACACCCCAAGTGGGAAACATTACCTGGCCACCATTGCTTTCCATCTTTCCGTGCAGCCATTCTTCCACCGTCAGTTCCTCGCTATCCTCCCAAACCAGACTCTCATCCACCATTCTGCGTGCATCCGCCACGTCATCTCGATGGGACGGCTCCGCATTGGGTTTGAGCGCTTGGATCGCATGCGCCCCACGAACATCCGCATCAGGAGCACGACCCATCGGATCGCAACCCACCGTGGCGCACAAAATCACACTGTATAAAAAAAAACCTAACCACCGCATAACAGTTCTTTACTCCGTATAACATCCATTTAACCCACCCGAAGAAAGGAAGCACAGAGGGACCTTAATTTCAACGCTCTCCGATAGCCAATGCAAAATGAGGGCAAGTCAGTAATCATGTCGCCAGTGCAGATAGACGCTTTGCCCGGCACTTTCCTCACTGGCTGCCTTGGCACGCAGTTGCAGCGAAGGCGTCAGATTGATCTCCACCATCAACGTATCCGCATCTCCATGTAGAGATTTTTCTCCCTCCACATACAGATAATCTCCAAAATAGCGTCCCACGGCCAACTGGGTTTGGTCCTGTGCATTCTGACGCAAACCAACCTGGTCGAGTTGCAGCGTGGTTTGGAGACGATTCATCCAGCCATCACCCGGCGCATCGCCCCGCAGCACCTGTATGCCGTAGGCCATTCTCAAGGCCTCGGTTGCCGATAGCTGATCGGCCCGCTTGCCGAACAGCAGCATCGAGAGCACTTCATCCTGCGGGCGCACCGGATCGGAACTGATTTCCACCCGTATATTCGAGGCTGGCCCATACACCCGCAGATAAGCCGTCAGTTCCGACGTGATGGCAAAGGCACGCAATTCCACCTGGGGCATGACCGGTCGGTTTCCATCGAAGGTGATACTGCAATCCGTCAAATTCAACCGCTTTCCGAGAAACATCAAGGCGCCTTTAACCAAACGAACTTCCCCTATCACTTGCGGGTCTTCCGCCGCACCCTCCACGCGAAGCTGGCCCTTCCACTCACTCGTCAAACCGCGACCAAAAATATACAACCTGCCCGGAAGAACAACCTCCAGATTCAGGCGTGTGCGCGGCGCTGATTTTTCGTCCCGCTTCCCAACTGGCGGCGGCGTGCCCGGCTTGTTGATTTCCACGATGTTCATATCCGCCACATCCGGCGGCATGGTTTGCTGAATATTCACCGAGGCCTTTTCAACCACCGTGGTACCGGTGATCATCAGATTGGTTAGTCCTCCCGAAAGACGAATATCCGCACCCAGAGTCAACTGAAGCGTTGGTTGATTCACCAGCGCCGCTTGATTGGCACGCAGGTGCAGATTCAGAGGCGGCCCGCGTTGCTTTTTTCCAAACGACCAGTCGCCCGACAACATCACCGTTCCCGCAGCGCCATCCTGGGCCTCGACCCGCTCGATCAGTAGGCGGTTTTCCGAGAAGCGCACATCAAGCTGAACCGCACGCAACAGGGTGCCCCAGATATAATTTTCGTACAGCCCATCGACCATGTTCATGGACCCTTGAATTTCCGGCTCGTCGAGTGTGCCACCCAGTGCCACATGCCCCTGCAACACCCCATCCGCATTCTGTTGAAAGGCCTGCAAAAGCGGCGAGAGAAACTGAAAATCCAGGTCTACGCTCCCGCGACCGTACACCGAACGATTTCGCTCCAGTTCTGCAAACATGGGATTCAGAGAAAACTTCATAGGCACGGCACATTCGGCATACACCGCGCAGTGCGTTAATCCTGTGGCCATCGCATAGGCCGTTAGCTCTCCTGCCTTCAGGCATAAGCCTGCCGAGATGGCCAACGGGTCCGTTGGGGTCCCGGTCAGGTTGGAGAGGTCAATGTCATCGCTATAGGCTGTCAGCTCCGCCTCTGGCGCATCCAGCGGCCCTTGAATCGTCACACTTCCACGCCATGGGACCGGAAGCGACGGTTCATGAAAAATCCATTGCAGCGCGAAGCGTTCAACCTCCTCAAAGATATACTCCCCGCGCCAGACACGCTTATCCACCCCGCCTCCACAGGAGGCTTCCGCCCATCCCGACCAGTCATCCACCCGACCACTTCCCCGCATCTGCACGCGAATCGGACTGAACGAAGCGCCAAGCCATTCATACGAAAAAGAGCCCTGACTTTCCTCCACGTCAAGAAACGCCGTTCCTTCCTGAAATCCGTTGCTCAACACCACCCCGGCAGATACCCGATCAGAAAGGCCATCCAGGCGGGACACGTCCAATCCGAAAGCGAGCCCCTGCTCCCGTTCAATACGAACATGCGACTCAAGCCGGAACAGCGAATCCAGACGCGCCACCTCCGCCCCGACAAACAGTCGCTCACACGAGAGCGAACGCAACGAATATTCACGAAAATACGGCGGCCAGGCAAAGCGTATCGGGCGTTGCTTTTTTTCACTTTCCGGCTTCACGCCCCGACGCTCCGGCAGCTCTGCCAAACGAAGCAGGCGTACCTCTCCGGCATGCAGACGAACCAGCTCGATTCTCCGCTTTTTCAGCGCCTTCCAATCCCACTCCATTGCAAAACCTGAAAGCTCAAACCAAACTCCACGCTCGTCCGCCAACGAAAAGGTTTCACATTGCAGCAGAGACCAACCCGAAGCCTCGAGCCCTGTCCAACTCACCGTCCATCCGGCTTCCCGATGCACCGCAGCCTGAACACGTTCACCAACCCATCCGCGAAAGCGCCCTGAGGAGAGCAGAGCGAAAAATACGCCGACCAGCAGGATGCCCACCAGCAGCACGGCGACAACGCCCTTCAGCAGGTTCTTTATTATGCGGTATAATTGCCTCATCAAAACTGGAATCCTATCGTAATGTAAAATTGATACGAATCATCTACAGAACGCCGATTAAGCGGAAACCCGACCTCAAGTCCAATCGCTCCCACCGGCGAGAACACCCGGAGACCGCCGCCTGCGCCCCACAGCAAACTCTCGTCCGTCGAGGGAACGCTCTCTTCAAACACATTGCCTCCATCCACAAACCCAACCAGGGCGATCGGCCCATATACCTTGATGCACAACTCGCCCGAGAGCGTCAGCATCGAGCACCCACCCGTCGGATCCTCGTCGATCAGCGGGCCGGCCATTTGATAGGCGTAACCACGAATCGTATCGCTCCCGCCGGCATAAAACCGTTCATCGGCAGGAATATCAAACACATCGCCCCCTTGAATCAGCCCGATGTTGCAGTTCCCGCTCAGTGTAATTTGCGGGATGCTCCACACCTTTACAATCTGACGCCAGCGAAAGCGCTCACGGATGAAGCGACTCTGATCCTTCCAATTCGTGAAATATTCCGCTTCGCCGAAAAGCACGCCCCCGCGCGTGGGTTCAATTCGGTCATTTCTGAAATCCCAGCGCACGCTCACCGGGAACGACTGCAAATAGTGTTTCTGTGTTTCATCAAACTGCTCCACCTCCGCAATTTTCATCGCATAAGCGCAGGAGAGGTTGACCTGCGGCATCAAATCCCAGCTCATGCCAAGCTGGTTCTTCCAATAGACGGAGTTGTAGGCCCGAGGGCGATCATCTCCCAACCGCGAGAAGGCCTTCAAGGCCACCGAGCGATGAAAAAAATGGGGAATGGAATAACTCAGTTCGCCCTGCGTTTGTTTTTCCGCCACGGCAACTTCTGCGTGCAGGCACTCCGCCTCTCCAAACAAATTCCTGTTTTCCCAATTCGCGGAAACGCCCGCCCCCTTTTCCGTATTGTATCCCACTCCGAACCCTACGGAACGGCGTGGTCTTTCCGTAACCTCCAGCTTCATCTCCACGGTGTCATCCGCTTCATCCTCCGGCTCCATCGACAGCATGGAAACCGAAAAGAGACCACTGGACGCCAACAAATCCTGAAAGATGCGAACATCCGACGGATTGTATAGCGCCCCCTTTTTCCAGGGAACCATCTTATTGATAAGCGCACGCTTCACCCGCTTAAGCCCGGTCACATTCAGCCCACCAAATTTGGACTGCATCCCCGCATCTAACACCCAGCGCACATTCACCCTTCCACTCGCATAATCTGCCGTGACCACCTGCGAAGCCACCTTGACAAAGGGAAAACCCTGGCGGCGCACCTCGTCCAGCAAACGTGACCTGGCCGTCGTTACGGTCCGGTAATACGCACGCTCCCCTTCCACCAGACCAAGCATGGCCCGTGTTGGAACAATCGGATTCACCCCTTCGAGGGCATTGGTGAATCCGACTTGAACGACGCCGAAAACAAAGGGTTCATTCAGCAGGACGGTTATACGGGCCGTCAGATCATCCGAAACGCCGGAAATGCCCGTCTGAATATCGGCATTGAACCAGCCGCGCGACATCAGCAGTTTTTTAAATCCGGATTTGTCGCGAAGCATTCTCATGTGGAGCAGCGCCGCTGTTGGAGGCGGTGCATTACGGTAATTCCAGGTATCCGAAACCTGTTTAAAAAGCGGCTCCAAATCGGTTCCGCTCAACCCCTCGAAAGCCACACGATACGGCTTGGTCAAGGGAGTAAAGGTGCTCTCATTCGACCACGCCATTCCCGCAAAAAGAAGAAGGATGGCCAGCAACAAATTCCGAATGGCGGTTCTTCTTATCATTCATTTTCCGCAGGGGGCGCATCGGCTTTTTCGTCCAGGTCCAGCACCCAGATCGGGGAAAGAACCTGTTCACTTTCACTGGCTAGGATCAACTGCCGCCCTGTGCCGTAACACACGGCCTCGCCCTGCTCACGATGCGGAAGGATGATTTTATCCGGCTCCCCCGCAAACGCCTCCGCCCAGCTTTCTTCCGCCTTTCGTTCATATTCATACCCGTTGGTCCGAGTCATCACCAGGGCCCGCAAACCATCCGGCGCGATGTCCATTGCCGTCACACGCGCCCAGGGCAGAGTCGCCACCCGCCGCGCCGTTTGCATTCCTCCTGGCCGCTCCTGCCAGGTCGAAGCTGGCATTCGATACACTCCGCACGAGCTCATGGCTGTCTTGGTCACTAGGTAAAGATCGCCGCTGCCCGGGTCCACACCCAGCGCTTCGGCATTGTGTCCGCCGTCTTCATACTGAAATCTTAGTTCATACCACAGCGGACATTCCTTCCGATCCACCCCTCCTTCCACGCCGCAGGGGTCCTCCAACACATATATCCGCACATGCTTTCGCTTCAGTTTGTTGTCACCGATATCCGCCACAAACAGCCAAGACTTCCCATTAAATTCTCCCGACGCAATATCCTCCCAATCCTTGGCCTTGGCATCGCGCACACGCAGCGTCGAACGAAGTCCGCCCTGCAAATCAATCAGATAAAGCAATGGATCGTCGCCGGAATCATTGTGCGTCCAAAGCAGGTCCGGCGCGCAAACGCTCCGGGCCAGACCGCTGCATTCACGCAGGGCTGGTGTTTGAATAGTTCCGGTGATTTGCACATCTGCTGGCTCCCTGATCGAGCGGTGCAATTCCCCCGAAACGGATGCGCACCCCGCCACCGAAAGCATCAGCACCGACAACCAACCCAAACCCGTTCTCTTTGCACTCACTCCTAGCCCCTCTCGACCCGTTCTCTGATTTGATCCTGTTTTTTTCATACTGCTTTCTCTCCACAGATCAACCGAACGACCATGTTGGCCTGATGCGCAGCCGCCATGGTAACACGCGGCGCGAGCACACCTTCCACCGCCCCATCCGTTCGCTGATCACCACACATATAGATTTTTTCTCCCAGTTGAACGGTCTTGATTTCATTCGATGAGCCATATCCGGCCAGTCCCGAGGCCGCCACCAACCAAGTTTTAGAAAAACGCTCATCTGCGAATGCGCACAGCAGCATCGCCTTGGACTCGACCGTATCGAACGCCTCTAGAATCACATCCGCTTCCGCGAATATCTCAAACACGTTTTCCGCATCCAAGCGAATGGGATGCTTTGTCAGATCAGGTGAGAAACCCGTATCCCCGATGACCTCGGCCAGCGCCTCCACCTTTCGCATGCCCACCTGACGGGCAAAATAATACTGGCGGTCCAGGTTGGAGGTCTCCACCCGATCAAAATCCACCAGAATCAAACGCCCCACCCCGGCGCGCGCCAGCATCAGGGCTGCGTTGGAACCGAGCCCTCCGCAGCCGGCCACGCCCACGCACGCACACGCCAACTTTTCACGTGCCTTCGACGCCGGATACATCCGACCTTCTGACGCCGTACCAACCACGAATCAACCACCTCCCAGAGGCAGAAAGAGCGAAAGTTCATCCTTCTCTTTCAAGGGCGTCCGGGCGCGGGCCTCCTGATTGTTAATGAAGGGAATGATGTATTTCTGGTGGTCCGGTTTGATCTCACACAGCGTCATGACATCCGTTGGCGTCGCGCCCTCCGGAACTTCAATTTCCTCTCCGCGCTTATAGCGCGGTATTTGCATCACGCCATTATAGGTCAGTGTAATCTTCATTCTTGCCCTCCCGGATTCACACAGAGTCTTTACCGGCAAATGTCGGGACCAATCCGACTACCACGCGATATGACCGACCAGCCCCTTGCATCCTGGAAAATCCACCTGCATGCCCTGCGAGCTGTAATGCGTCATCTGCCCATCCGCCTCAATTCGTCCGCCGCCGTCCGAATCCCTGTTCTTCAAAATGGCCGCCAGACAAAAAGCCCGCTCCAGCCCATCCCCTCTCCCGAAATTCCACACCTCATCCGGCTGTGCCACACGAGTTCCATCATAGATCGATTCATTCGGAAGGGCTTCAAGGGTCTCCAGAATGCGGCTCAACTCCCACCCTTTTGTGGCCTCCACGCACACAGGATTTCTTTCAAGGGCCGCCTGGGTAAAGGGCACCCAGTCCGTTGCGCTTAAATCGCGATAGGCATAAAACGCCAAATCCGCCACCGTCGAACGAGGGCGCATCTCTTCGAGACAAGTCATCACCTCTTCCCGCGACATACCGGGCTTCAGCCGAATGGGTTCTGTCGGCACAAAGTGCTCGACCTGTGGCAGGCGTGGCTTCAAATGAATGAATTCCAGCAGTTTCTCAAGAATCTGCGGAGCCTTCTCGTTTTTGCAGTCGAACTCCTTCAGCAGCCTTTCATGCCCCACCGTGTCTTCGAATTCAATCGTCCGCCCTGCGAAAAAGTTTTCCATTTTACTCAGGACTACCCGGCCTTCAATCGGTTCACAGCTCCATTGGTATTCATCCGCCTCATCAAGCAAGCGATCTCGCGTGCTCACATTCACCTGGAACGAACTTGAATGCTCATAATGAAAGGCGATTTCCAGCGCGAGGTACCGCTTGCGGCCATGACACTCCTGCTCTAACTGAAAGCACTGCTGAAATTCGCTGTACCGACGCAAAAAGTTGACGATCAATTCCCGGTCGATAAGCGCCGTCGTAAAGGCCTTCAGTTTGTGGGCGAACCGCTCGTAATGAGTCGGGTCCATGGTCGCCTCGGGATAGACTGTATGCACATAGCCGGTCGAGTGCGCCACCATGGTCACGCGCTCATTGCGCAACGCCCGCTGAGCCTTTTCAGTCAGTTCAGTGCCGTTAAACCACATCGCCTTGGTCAGGATGCGCCGGTTATTGGTCAGTACGCCTTCCTTCACGTCCACAAAATTCTGCGAATGCAACGGAGTGGCCAGCAGAAATATGTCCTCGAGAGGAATGTCACAAACAACATAGAGGGCCGCCGCATAAAGCGTCGCCAGCGACACACATTCGCCCGCACCGTTCGCATAAGCCGGTTTATGACAAAAGGCATCCATCGCCTCAATGGTCTCCGTCTTCCAGTACGGAATGGTGTCCTGCGTATACTTATCCAGGCCAAAGTGACGGCGGATGTCGATGTCGAAGTAATACTTGTCCCCCTCATAACCAAAGAGCGCATTACTCTGGCTCAGGGTCTCCTCATCCACATAGTTTCGGAAGCGGGCCATTTCGCGCTCCTGCGTGGTCAGGCCCCAAGTGTCCAGGTCCAGATTGAAATCATACTGATCGATGATGAACTGTTTCAGGCGCAGAATTTTTCGGTAGGTGGACAGTTTATCCAGCTTTTTAAACCAAGGGTGGTCGCGCCAGGCCCATATCCGAGGCGACATGATGTTGGCCAGCACCAGGCTGTACATCAACTCCGGGAAGATGAAAATTTCCATATCGGAGAGTGTGATGGCGGAAGAATACTTCTCCATCTGCTCCGGCGGAATCGAGCGGTCCCTGTTTTGTTCGAACGCGGTCATGACTAAAAGGCTGCGTTGATCAACGGCAGAATGGGCAGCGTTTCTTTGTCGGATATAATGTTCACGATCCCGATCTGCACGCCATACATGACCTGCGTGGCATTGAATAGGCCAATCTGCAACCCGCTCATATCCTGCGCATAATTCACCACACCGATCTGAAGTCCATGTACCGCCATCATGCCCATATTCATCGGGCCGGTCTGCACGCCGCGAACCTCGCCATTCACCAGGTTGTAGAATCCGCCCTGCCACCCGATCAATCCCTCGCCCACTAGGTTGGCAATACCGAACTGAACACCCGCCATTTGTGAATCCACCGTGTTCAAGCCACCCACTTGCAGGCCGATCTGGTTATCATACGTCTGATTCCAGAGGCCGACATCCAGACCGGCCACATTCGCATTCGCCCCGTATATACTCAGACGAAGACCGACCACATCCCGCTCCTCCGAAAAAATCTGTATCGGTGCCCACAGCGACAACTGAATTGGAACCGCCTCATAAAAAGCACGGCAACGCGCCGCAGAAACCGATAGAACGAAAACCAACATGCAGAATATTCGGATACCACAGCGGCTCATGAAAGGACCTCCTTCGCTTAAATCATTACTGAAATCACTTGAACAGCCTATACACCACATCCACTCCATTGAAAAGAATCTTCCCCCTTGATTTTTATAAAAGTTGTCCGGCGGCATCCCGTGCAGCGTCTCGAATGAGTTCCGGCATCGCCGGATGAATATACACGGTGCGCAGCAAGTCCTGCACGCCGCCCTTCGCATACATCACCGGCAAAACGCCCTGAATCAGCGTGCAGGCATCTTCCCCGATGAGGTGCACGCCCAGCAAACGCCCCGTCGCCTTTTGCACCAGCAGTTTTACAAAGCCCTCCCTCAACTGCCTCGCCAAACCGGCATTACTGTCGGCATACAGGGCCCGCCCAACCACGTAGTCTTCGCCGGCCTCCTTCAACTCCTCCTCCGTGGCCCCTGCGCCAGCAATCTCCGGATCGGTAAAGACCCCATGCGGCATAGGCCCATAATCCAGCGGCTCCCGCTTGCCACCCTCCAACACCGTCCGCACCAGATATTCCCCCTCCAGATTCACGCTATGCCGAAAAAGATAGCGTCCAACACAATCGCCCAGCGCATAGACGCCCGCCGCCGCCGTCTCTAGGTGTTCGTTCACCTGAATAAATCCACGATCATCCAGCCGGATACCCCCCGCCTCCGCCTGCAAATTCCCCGTATTCGGATTCACCCCCGAGACCACCAGCAGTGCCGCCCCACTCACCGTTTCCTCCCGACCATCCGAATAGAGAAACCGAACATGAAACATTTTCCCGTCGTGCGACACCTCTTTCGGCACCCCGTGATGAACCGTATGCCTCGCGGAAAATTGCGCTTCAAACAACCGCTGCACCTCGGCATCTTCCGGGCGCAGAAAGCGGCTACGCACCAGGTAATGAACTTGTGTACCAAATGTTCCAAAGGCATGGCCCAGTTCGCAGGCGATGTACCCCGCCCCCAGAATGATCATGCTTTCAGGCAGCGCGTTCTGAAGCAGCGCCTCCGTACTCGTCATATATGGAACGCGATCCAGTCCCGGAACCGGAGGAATGGACGGCGTGGAGCCCGTGGCTATAAATATCCGTTCTGCGGCGATGCCCCGCCCCTCCCCCAGGCGCAGTGTTTTTTCACCTGCAAAAGAGGCGATATCCCGATACCACGTCAAGTGTTCCGTGTTTCCGATCCTCCGCTCGATCTGCCCGGCCATCTCCTGCACGTCCGCCTGCATCCGCGCCGCCAGGGCCGGATAATCCACACCCACTTCGCCATTCCATTGCAGATTCAAGCGAGAGGCGTGGCGCATGCGCAGAAGAAAATCAGCGGGATGAATGAGTATTTTTGAGGGAATG
>Ga0075120_10003540_pt1 | contig 10686 bp, 7 predicted proteins | sample AntAceMetag02UKL_FD_69792 | JGI IMG/M metagenome (GOLD analysis project Ga0075120, IMG submission 69792) | Saline lake microbial communities from Ace Lake, Antarctica - Antarctic Ace Lake Metagenome 02UKL | ecosystem: Environmental > Aquatic > Non-marine Saline and Alkaline > Saline | place...
TTCGTTGATACCGCCTTCGAATTCGTGCAATTGTTCGCGGATGGTGTTCAGCGTGGTTTCCGTTTCGCGGATACCTTCCTGATAGGCCTCCTCTTTCTCCGTGAGTGAGGCGATACGGTTGGCGACGGATTGAATGAGCTGCGTCATTTCCGCGAGGCGGGCACGGGTGGCAAAAATATCCAATGTTCGCAGTTTGGCGTGCATATCCTGATAGCGGCGCGCCTTGCCGGCTTGCCGTTGGAGGGAAATGATTTGCCGTTTCACCTCGGTGATGATGTCTTCAAGGCGCAGTAGATTGGCTTCGGTATGTTCGAGCTTGCGCAGGGCTTCTTTTTTATCCGCTTTGTATTTGGTGATGCCGCTGGCTTCTTCGAAGACTTCGCGGCGATCTTCGGGGCGTGAGCTGAGAATTCGGTCGATACGTCCCTGTTCGAGGACGGAATAGGCGTTGGTTCCGATGCCGGTATCCATGAAGAGGCGTTGAATATCCTTGAGTCGGCAGGGTGCGCGGTTGATGAAATACTGTCCTTCACCGGAGCGCAACACCCGGCGGGAAATGGTCATTTCGTTGTACTCGGTGCCGAGGGTTGCTTCACAGTCGGCCAGGGTCAGACTGACTTCGGCCATGCCCATCGGTTTTTGAAAGTCGGTGCCGTTGAAAATGACGTCCTGCATGTTGGCGCCGCGCAGGGCCTTCGCGCTTTGCTCGCCGAGCACCCAGCGGACGGCATCAGACACGTTGCTTTTCCCGCAGCCATTCGGCCCGACGATCGCCGTCATGCCCGGAATGAACTCCAGGCGGGTACGGTCCGCAAAACTCTTGAACCCAATCATTTCCAGTTGCTTTAAATACAATTTCAGATTCCTCCACAGCCGTACCACCGGCCCAACTATTCGCGGCGAACGGATTGACAAAACATCCACCCAAGCCCATCCTGAGGGCCGTGTGACAGACCATTCACCGTGCTTGGCGCACACAGATTCCGATGCGCAGTGTCCGGGAAAACGCCGTTCGGAACGTTGCAGCACGGGGCACGGTTTATGGCCTGAACCGCCTGTTTTTTCAAGAGAAATCTGGAGGATTATATGAGTGATTCAGCGTTGACCAACCTGCTGTCTGATTTGGTTTCCATCCCGAGTGTAACGCCCTCCCAAACCGCCGATCCGGTTTTTGGGGGAGAAGAGCGCATCGCCGCCTTTTTTTCCGATTACCTGGAGCGGCTTGGCTTTGAAATTTCCCTGCAACAGGTGGAGCCGGGGCGTCCAAACGTTATTGCCCGTTTTGGAGCGGAAGTGCCGTCCGTCACGTGGTTAATGGAGTCGCATCTCGACACCGTGGGCGTCGAAGGTATGAAACACCCGCCATTTACACCTGAAATACGAGATGGCAAGTTGTATGCCCGAGGGGCCTCGGATTGCAAAGGTGCTATGGCCGCCGCGCTGTACGCCTTGACTCGGGTAGACCTAGAAGCCTTGAAGCGGCGGGGCGAGGCGATTTATTATGTGGGCGCGATGGGTGAAGAGACCGGGAATAACGGGGCGCGTGCCGTACTCGAACGCCTTCCGCCACGCCTGACCAAAACCATTGTGCTTGAACCGACCGAGTCGGCCATCGTGCATACGCACAAGGGGATCAGTTGGTTCGGTGTGGATTTCGTCGGACGCTCGGCACATGGTTCTAATCCCGATGTGGGCGTCAATGCCGTCTATGCCGCCATGCGCTTTATTGAAGAATTGAAGCTTTATGCAACGGAGTCGGGGAAGAAATTCGATAGTCCGGTGCTGGGGAAACCCACGATGAATCTGGGCGTAATTCATGCCGGCATTGCGCCCAACGTGGTCCCGCCCAAGTGTCGGGTGGAATTAGATTGGCGCGTGGTGCCACCTCAGAATTCTTCGGAGGTACTCGCGGACCTGCGGGTCCTTCTCGAACGATTGAAATCGGAAGGTGTCTGCCTAGATTACGCCGTTGAGCGAACGCAGAACAATGAACCGCTTGTGACCCCGCGCGATTCCGAGCTGGTTCGGCAAATGAGTGTTGCCTGCACACAGGCCGGATTCACGCCGGAGATCACTGGGGTGGGGTGGTGCTGCGATGCCTCCGTTTTCTGCGGGCGCTCCGACGAGACAATCGTCTTCGGCCCAGGCAGTATCAAGCAGGCCCATGCCTCCGAGGAATTTATTGACCTAGATGAACTCGATGCCGCCTCCAACGCCCTGCTGAATCTGCTCGCATAGATTGACTCCCTGATTTTCACGCAGAGGTGCAAGGTCGCGAAGGCTCGGGCTTCTTGGCCTGCGAAGCCTTGGCGTAGCAGGCTGCTGGTTTCCCGAACGTAGCATGGACTTCCAGTCCGTGGTCTTCTGCGGAGAGGGGGGATCGCGGACTGGAAGTCCACGCTACTTTGTGGTGAATGTCTTATGCGGTGGATGAGCGAAATCAGCGCAATCTGCGGCTAAACTTTGAAGCGTTTTAGGTCGTCGAAATCGAGTGTGGCGAAGAGGTCGGCTTCGGTTTCTGCGCGGCGGATGAGTTGCAGGCTTCCATTGGCGCGCAGGAGCACTTCGGCGGAGCGGGGCTTGCCGTTGTAGTTGAAGCCCATGGCATGTCCGTGCGCTCCGGCGTCGTGGATGACCACGAGATCGCCCGGCTTGACGGACGGGAGCAGGCGGTCGATGGCGAATTTATCGTTGTTTTCACAGAGGGACCCGGTGACATCACAGAGGACATCGTGTGGGAGGTGTTCTTTGCCGACCACGGTGATGTGATGGTACGCCCCATAGAGCGCGGGCCGCATCAGATTGGCCATGCAGGCATCCAGTCCGATGAATTTTTTATAGGTGTCTTTGATATGGAGGGCGCGCGAGACGAGCCATCCGTAGGGGCCGGTGACCATACGTCCGTTTTCCATGAAGAGGTTGATGGGGTCGAGCCCGGCGGACGTGATGATGCTTTCATAGCGGTCGCGAATGCCGTTGCCGACTTTTTGGAGGTCCACGGCTTGCTGTTCGGGTTTGTAGGGGATGCCGATGCCGCCGCCGAGGTTCACAAACTCGAAACGGATGTCGAGTTTTTTGGAGAGTTCAGCCACGAGGGTGAAGAGCAACTCGGCGGTATCAATGAAATATTGCGGATTCAGTTCGTTGGAGGCGACCATGGTGTGGATTCCAAAGCGTCGGATGCCCTTGTCGCGGCAGATGCGGTAGGCTTCGAAGAGCTGCTCGCGGGTCAGGCCGTATTTGGCTTCTTCGGGATGGCCGATGATGGCGTTGCCTTCTTTGAGGGTTCCTGGGTTGTAGCGGAAGGAGATCAGTTCGGGGAGCCCGGCGGCCTGTTCGAGGTAGGCGATGTGCGAAAGGTCGTCGAGATTGATGATGGCGCCAAGTCGTGCGGCCTGTCGGAATTCTTCGGCGGGAGTATCGTTGGACGTGAACATGATTTCCTCGCCGGTGATGCCGCATCGTTCGGCCAGCGAGAGTTCGGCGCCGGAGCTGCAATCCACGCCGAATCCTTCATGATGCAGGAGTTTGATAAGGAAGGGGTTGGGGGTGGCTTTGACGGCGAAGTATTCTTTGAAGCCGGGATTCCAGGCAAAGGCGGCCTTGAGTTCGCGTGCGTTGGCGAGGATGGCCTTTTCATCGTAGAGATGAAGCGGGGTGGGGTGCGTATTGACGATAGCGGCGAGTTGCGCTTCGGTGCAGGGTAGTTGTTTTTTACTCATGTGGGTCACTCATTTCCATAATAAAGGGGTGTTGTTTGAATGGGCGCAACGTAACACGGTGGCCGCGGGGGATCAAATGGATAACGTTATTAAACCTTTGCCGCCGTTTGTACGTTGTGGTTTAATGCGCGCTCCAAAAAAAACACAGCGGCGGACGAGGCGGGCGGTATCACGCCGCGCATCCGCAAAGCAGGAAACCCTTTATGGCGAAACGCAAAAAAATGACCGGCGACGAGTGGCAGACGTATAAAAAGCTCATGGCCTATGCCATGCCGTATAAGGCGCGTCTGGGCGTTGGCATTTTCTGCGGCATCCTGTTTGGCGGTTCGACCGCCGGCATCGTGGTGGCCCTTGAACGAAATTTCAGGAATCTGGGCGACACCTCCGGCCTCGAACTTTGGACGGTGGTGCTGATTGCGGCGGCTTTGCCGATTTTTGCGGTACTCCGGGGTGTGGGCGATTTCACGAGCAAGTATCTGGTGGAATGGGTGGGGAACCGCGTGGTGATGGACCTGCGCAATGAAACATTCGGGCATATCCACGATCTGGGCCTGAATTATTTCACGCAGAGTCGGACCGGTGAGTTGATTTCGCGCACGACGAACGATTCGATGATGGTGCAGCGGGCGGTTTCCAATGTGATCGGCGATCTGATTCGCGAGCCCTTCGTGCTGATTTTCATGATCGGCTATTTAATGGTTCTGAACTGGCAGCTTTCCATTGCGAGTCTGGTCTTGTTTCCCATCTGTATTGTGCCGGTGGCGATCTTCGGACGGCGGGTGCGCAGCGCCTCGCGTGAAGGTCAGCAAAAACTGGCTGACTTGGTGACGATCTTGCAGGAAACGATCGCCGGGGTGCGCATTGTGAAGGCCTTCGGCATGGAGGACTATGAGAAGGAGCGTTTCAGCGCACGCAGTCGCAGCGTCTTTTCGCGTCTGATGCGTGTGGCGAAGGCGCGCTCGGCGGTGGAGCCGATTATCGTGACGATTTCGCTTATCGGGTTGGCACTGGTTTTTTTGTATGCGAAATGGAGCGGGATGAGGGGCGAGCAGCTCATTGCCTATGCGGCGGCGCTGATAGCGATGTATGAACCAGCCAAGAAGCTGAGCCGGATTCACATCGGGATTCAGGAAAGTTCGGCTGGGGCCGATCGTATTTTTGAGATACTGGATACGCCCTGTTCGGTGATTGATCATCCCGGTGCGGCGGAGTTGGCCGGACCGATCGAGCGCGTGGAGTTTCGCGATGTCGGGTTTGCATATGAACAGAACGAGATCCTTGCGGGCGTGAATCTGTCGGCGAGCAAGGGGGAGTGCATCGCCTTTGTGGGGAGTTCCGGCGCAGGGAAGACCACCCTGATTAGTCTGATTCCCCGGTTTTACGATGTAGTTTCCGGGGCGGTGTTGATCAACGGGCGGGACGTGCGCGAGTATACCGTGAAGTCCCTTCGCCGTCAGATCGGTATGGTCACGCAGGAATCCATTCTCTTTAACGACACCGTGGCCAACAATATCGCTTACGGATCGGACTCGGCCACGCCTGAACAGATTGAAGAGGCGGCCCGCAAGGCTCACGCGCATGATTTCATTCTGGGCATGGAGCAGGGTTACGATAGCGTGATTGGCGAGATGGGGGCCAAGCTTTCCGGAGGGCAGCGTCAACGCCTGGCCATCGCGCGGGCCATGCTACGCAATCCCCCGATTTTGATTCTGGATGAAGCCACCAGCGCCCTCGACACCGAGTCGGAACGTCAGGTGCAGGCCGCGCTGGATGAATTGATGGCGCATCGCACGGTATTCGCCATTGCCCATCGGCTCTCGACCATTGCCCACGCCAACCGGATCATCGTGCTCGACAAGGGGCGCGTCGTAGAGACCGGCTCCCATGCCGAACTGATGGCGAAGGGTGGACACTACAAATACCTGTACGACCTTCAGTTCAACGTGAAGAAAACAGGCTGACATCTTTTGGTTTTGGGCTCTTTTCTGAGACGGAAAATGGGCGCCTTTCCGAAATGTTGGCAGACGGCGTCCGTCGTGCACCGCTATACGGTGTAAAAATTATAGGGGCTTTTCTGTTCAGGCGTCGTAGGTGACTTGGCCGTTGCAGATGGTCTGTCGGATTTCAATCTCCGGGTTCTGGTGCAGCAGGGCATCGATAGGTCCGGACAGGATGGTGATGTCGGCGAGCATGCCGGGTTGAATGGTCCCTTTAATACGACTGCAATACTCCGTGAAAGCAGCACCGCTGGTGTAGGCGTTGAGTGCTTCGTTAAGATTGACGGCCTGCTGTCGGGCTCCATCAAACCAGGGCTTGCGCGTGACGGCGTGGTTGATCCCGAGCCGTACATCGCAGGTCACGATGGGCCAGTCGCTTCCGAACACCAGAACCGCACCGTTTTGCAGGACTTCTTTCCAGGCAAAGGCGCTGTTCCACGCTGCTTTGGGAACCCGTGTATGCCACAGGGTGACGGGCGGACGTTCATGCAACGGTTGCATGGAGGTTACGACGTGTTCTTTGCCGAAACGCGGAATATCCTGCTGACTGCAGGTCTCCATATGTTCGATGCGATGCGGAATCCGGTGTCCGCGTTCCTGGTCGACTGATTCGTTGGCGGTCCGCGCACGGGAAATGGCATCGAGCACGGAGCGCACAGAGCCGTCCCCAATGGAATGTGCGGCAACCTGAAGGCCCAGTTTATCGGCCATTTCCAGTAGCGTATCCAGTTCGTGCTGGTGAAATTCGGGGATTCCCTGTGTGGGGGGCTGGTCCAGGCGGAATGCGGTGTCTTTTTCGATAATGCCGTCCATGAAGATTTTAACCGTATCGCATCGGATTTTGGTGTGATAGTTGAGGTGATCGGGCATGCTTTCATCGCGATGGGGATTCATACGTTCAACGTGATGGCGGATGTGTGCGTGGTGAACCACATCGCGGATATGTGCTGACAGATCATGGATTTTGCGGAGATGCGGGTGAATGGGGGCTTCGTTGGAGGCTATTTTCCCGTGCAGCGAGTCATGGCGTCCGCCACCGGCCTGATGCAGTAAATTTATGAGTGTGTCATGAAGTTCCGCAGCACTTAGTTCCTGGCGGCGCGCCTTGATTAATGCGTTACGTGCTTTGTAGGCTCGCAGGACATCAGGCAGCATATGGTTGTCGGCGATGGCGGAAAAGGAGGTGCTGACGCGGATGGGTAAACGGCCGCGCTGTTCGAGTTCAACGAGCAGGAGAAGAAAAGCGATATCCTCTGCAGGTTGCGCCAGGGCCATGCGGTGTACGCCGGTAATACCCAATGACGCGAGCGTCTGGCAGACGTTTTCCAAGTCATCCAGTTGCTTTTCGATGGTCTGTGGGAAGTGGGCTTCGAGGGGGCCGCTGACGAAGTAGCAGACCTCCGGTTCGCGGAATTCGCCGGAGGGCATGCCATCGGCCCCGAGGACCATTTTTTCCTTCAGGTCGAGTTCTTCAACGAGATGCGGGTAGGGCGGCATGGTATGCAGCAATTCAGCTTCTTCAAGGGCTTTGGTATTGGCCCATGCGGTATGGAGATCGTGTGCATGGACCAGTAGTGGCTTGTCGCTGACCAGTTCGTCGAGCATGTGGCGGCAGGTTTCGGCGGGAATGATCGGCTCGTCGAAATAGTGCAGCCCGAACACATAGAGTACGTCTTCATCAGCGCGTTGCCGCGCAAATTCAGTGATGCACGCCTTGAAGGCATCAGCCGTTTTCACCTCTTCCACATCGCAGGCCCTCAGGCGTTGCATGGCGACGGCCAGATGCAGGTGCGAGTCGGTAAAGCCGGGAACAACGGATTGGTTCTGTGCGTCAATGACACGGGTTTCAGGACCGGTTACGGTGGCGATTTCTTCGACTGATCCCACGTGTGTAATGATGCCATCGGTGATGGCAACATGCTGGACGGCTGCATCATCGCCGGTCCCCAGCCGCGCATTGCTGATGACCAGATCGGCGGTGGCTCCGGCGATATATTCAAGCGCCGGTTCCAGCAGTGGCGTGCTGTCGGGGGGATGCCCGGCGTGGTCAAGATCCGCTTTATCGGCCTTGAACAGTTCCGGATACTTGCGGGTCATCAGCTTTTGCAGCAGCGTGGATGCGCGAGTTGGACAGTTCATGTATGCCGCCTTTCCGCATGAGGTGCGTTTTCCGAGCAGCAACGAATCGAAGCGGTTGCCCGTTTCCAATGCTCACCCGACAGCCAACCTATGCCCATCACTCCTGAAGTCCAGAAAAAACGCCCAGTCCGTCCCTCCCTGTGTCATTGCCGCCCCTCCCCCCCCCGCTCTTCCCTATCATAAAATGTCGGTCCATCGCAAAAAGCTCGCTTTTCCGCTTCACCAAATTTGTCTGGTCGTCCGCAGACTGCGTCTGTTAACATCCAGAAAAGCTGGTAAGCACCGCGTTGGGCGGTGTCGTTACTATGGATAAAAAAGGAGAGCGAAGATGAAAAACGTAAGAGTGATTTTGATCGGCCTGATGGCGCTGCTGTCTTTCGGCATCGCCACTCTGGCCGCCGAAAAGAGCGGGTCCATGGGCGGTGAGGCTGCCCGAGGGAAATTGATCGATGGCAACAAGCGGTATGTAGATGCGAAATCGACATACCCGAACCAAACAGCAGTCCGGCGTACCGAGGTTGCCAAAGGGCAATATCCCATTGCGGCCATTGTGAGCTGTTCTGATTCTCGAGTGCCTCCCGAGGTCATCTTTGATCAAGGCTTGGGAGATCTCTTCGTCATCCGACTGGCTGGCAACATCCTGGATGATGCGGCTTTGGGGAGTCTCGAATATGCCGTGCTGAATCTTGGGGTAAAATACATCTTGGTTCTGGGGCATGAACGATGCGGCGCCGTGGGTGCCGCAGTCAAGGGTGGCGAGGTTCCCGGGCACATTGGCAGCATAGTTAAAGCCATCCAGCCGGCCGTGGACAGTGTCAAAGACCAACCCGGCGACCTGCTGGACAATGCTGTCAGAGCCAATGTCACCCAGGTTGTTCAGCAATTGAAGTCGTCTGAACCAATCCTGGAGGGATTGGTTCAGAAAGATGAGTTGACCATCGAAGGTGCCCGGTATGATCTGGAGGATGGCGTGGTGGTCATTCTTCCCTAGCAATCAGGAAGTAAGAGATTCTCTCGCAGAGATCGCGGAGAGTGCGAAAAATGAGAGAGGGGAGATATTCTCACGCGAGGCATGGCATGGTGAGCAAAAGATGCACAATGAACCAATAGCCCTGAGCCTGGAGGACCGTCGTCTTATCGGACGCTGGGCGGCGGATTGTGCCGAGCGCGTGCTGGCGCTGTTCGAGGCAGAGGCCCCGGGTGATCTGCGTCCGCGTCAGGCCATTGAGGAGATACGGAATTTTGCGGGCGGAGGGAAGCGTACGGCGCACCTGCGCAATGCTGCGGTAGCGGCGCTGGCCGCCGCACGCGAAGTCGGCGATCCGGCGGGCGCGGCGGCAGCTCGATCGGCGGGTCTTGCGGCGGCGACCGCTTATACCAAGGCCTTGTCGGCTCCTCATCACGCGAAGCATGCCTTGGGGCCAGTGGTCTATGCGGCATTGGCGCGGGAGCTTGCGGTGGACGGGGATTCGAGTGTGGGCGGGGAGGAGCTTCGATGGGCGATCGAGCATGCCTCACCGGATGTTCGGGAGGTCGTATGTCGATGGCCTGTGCGCGACAGAGGGCGCACCCGGTTGAGTGTTCTTTTTTACCAGCTCGACTCGGGCCTTCGGGATTGAATGGATGCGGGGGACTTTGACAAATATTTCTTTTGCCCCTAAGCTGACTTGCGGGTTTTGCTAAACGAAAGGAAGCGGTTATGATTTTTATTCGGAGTGTTCGGTTGTTCATTGTGCTGTGGTTGGTCGTTGGAGGCATGAGGATGGGTTGGGGAGGGTCCGGTCACTTTGCATCGTCCGCCGGATTATGCCTCGGCACAGGATTGGTGCATTCGGACGGAAGCGCCGGACAAGCCGTTTGATGTGTTTTTTGTGCATCCGACCACCTACGGTACAACCAACATGGGCATGAATGCCTCGCTGGATGATGCAGAAAACCGTCAGTTAACGGATGGGGCAGTGCGTGGGCAGGTGTTGGTTTTTCAGGAATACTGCAACATTTTCGCCCCGCGCTACCGGCAAATGTCGATAGCGGGGCTTTCGATGTCAGATGAGGAGCAGGAACCGTATTTGAGGGTTGGGCTGAGCGATGTGGTGGCCGCATTCGCCTATTATTTGGAGCATGATAATGGGGGGCGTCCTTTCTTTTTGGCGGCGCACAGTCAGGGTTCCGATCTGATGCATCATGTGCTGGCGGAGCATCGTGAAATGATTTCAGACGATCAGTTGGTCGCCGCCTATCTGATCGGCTGGACGTTTACCCGCCAGGATTTGGAGGCGTTTCACCTTCCTTTGGCAGTGACGCCGGAACAGACCGGGGGGCTGATTGTGTGGAATACCGTGGGCGAGGGCGGGCATTCGCCTACGCTGAAGGCCGGCGGTGTCTGCGTGAATCCGCTGACCTGGACGGACGCGAAGGAGGAGGCCCCGGCCTCGCTGAATCGCTGCGCAGTGATTGGGCTGAACGATGGAACGGTTACGAATATCCCGCACTTTACGTCGGCACACATCAATGAGGCGGGCGGGTTGCAGGTTCCTGCGCCTAGTATCGAGGATCAGTTGAACATGAGTATGGGGCCCGGGGTGTATCATCGGTATGATTACTCGTTTTTCTATAGCAATCTGGTGGAGAACGTCGGACGGCGGTGCAAGGCCTGGACGAGCAATCCGTCGGACGTTGGATGCAGCTCTTCCCGATAGAGGTCTACCACGAGGGTGGGTGTGGTTTGCTCCGGGATGTTATGACGGATTGCTGCATGCAAACATCCGTTTGCGATTTCGTGGGGAGCGCATTCGGGAGGGATGCTGTCCTCAGCGTCCTTTTGTTTT
>Ga0075120_10003541_pt1 | contig 10682 bp, 12 predicted proteins | sample AntAceMetag02UKL_FD_69792 | JGI IMG/M metagenome (GOLD analysis project Ga0075120, IMG submission 69792) | Saline lake microbial communities from Ace Lake, Antarctica - Antarctic Ace Lake Metagenome 02UKL | ecosystem: Environmental > Aquatic > Non-marine Saline and Alkaline > Saline | place...
GTACCCGCTAAATTCGTCCCGTCCTACGACAAAAAACGCGACGCCATCGCCCGCAAAATCCACGCCCTGTGGAACGCCGAAAACAAGCGCCTCGCCGACATCAAAACAAAGACCAACGACCTCATTGACCAGATGCAGGAGCTATCCAACGACGACACCAACGTCAAGCCCCTCGGAGGGGCAAAAGGCAACATCCAATTCCGCTCATTTGACGGCTCAATAACCATCGCCCGCGACATGCAGCAATGCACCGAGTTCGACGAACGCCTACAGCTCGCCCAGACCCTCATCAAACAGGCCATTGCAGAGATGACAGCCAACATCCCAAACGCTGACCTTGTAACCATCGCCACCAACGCATTCACCCCCCGCAGAAACGGCAACCTAGACATGCAGCGCATCCGCGACCTCACCCGCCTGAAAGTCAATCACCCCAAATGGAAACAAGCCTGCGACATCATCAAAGACTGTGAGCGCACCATAGGCTCACGCCAATACATCCGCGTATCCATCCGCACCACCCCAGACGAAAAACCCGAACCCATCTCCCTCGACATCGCAAAGGTATAGGAGGCCACGGATGAAAACCATCACCTACCAAGAATTGACACGCGACCAGCGACGCAAAGCCATCGCCATATACCACCACCTAGCCGCCGAAAAAATATACAAGCAATCCGACGCCGGAACCCTATTCACAACCACGTTTACACCATCCGGAGACGTGCAACTAGTCCGCCTTGGAGAAGATTCCAACGCTCAAGCTGACCGGCCAGCAAAAGCCGGGGAAAGACCATGATTATGAAACCACGTTTTTTGGCTTTTGATGGTACGGTCCGGCGCTTTGTTCTGCATGGCCGTCTGATCCGTGTCAGTCTGGCGCGGGATGGTTGGTGGATCACTGACCTTAACGGGTTCGAGCATCATCTGCCGTTTTCGGTTCAACGCATCGTTGCGCCCGACGGGTTGGTTGCGTGGCGACTCACGGCGTGGCGACTAAACATAGAAATGGGGAAGATGCAGAACGCCAGGCCTCACGCTGAGGAGCGGAGCGACGATAGCGTGCAGGCCGATGTTGGAGAAACCAATGACTGAGCAACTGACAATGGATTTCCGACGGCTGGCTGTGGTGCCTAACTACTGGGGGCCGGTTTACCACGTCGTGTGGGACGATGTGATGACCGCATGGCCGGAGGACCAGAGCGATCTGTTCTGGTCCGTGGCCGAGGCCGTCGCGTTTTGCGGCAGGCATGGCCGCTGCCCAGAGGTACCTGACCGCACGCGACTAGCCTGGGCGCACATGACGCCTGAGCAGATCACCGAGTACCGGCGGAGGTGTTCCGCCAACGCACAAGCTGACCATCAGAAAAGGAGCGAAGTATGAGCGGATTTTCTGTAGTGGTCCAGCGTCTTGTTCGGCCTCTTCTTTGGCCGTTCCTCGCGCTGGTGGAACTGGTCCTGCTCGCTGTCGGGTGGGTCTTGGCCGTGGTCCATCCGGTGACGGCTGAGAGAATTGTCCGGCTTGCGGAAAGGATGCCGGACCCGAAATGGTATTGGCCGAACAGCGCAATAGATGGAAAGGCAGTTAATAAATGAGCTTCACCCCCCGACAACAGAAATGCTACAGGCCACTTCTTGAACGCGCTTGGGTGGAGGAATGCAAACGCTCCGAAGAGTCGCCGAACAACAAACTGGCACGCGAAGCCTGGTACCGGATGCAGCTATCTGAATGCTCAGGCGTTGGATCAACAAAAGAATGCGACCCCGTAAAAGACTTCGACAAGGTGATGCTGCACTTCGCCATCCTGTCGGGCGATGAATACTGGATCAGCCGACTATCCAGCGCCGCCGAGCGCCGCATGATGCACCAAATCCGCCTCTTCATGGGTGACCTCGCATGGCTTGAAAAAGAGCCCATCACCTGGGACTATATCCGAGCAATCCACAAACAGTCAAAGCTCCCGAAATGCCTGGAGGATTGCCCCGTGTTCATCCTGTGGCGTGTATTGCAAATGCTCGACACCCACATCCGCCGCATCTGCAAAGACTACGGCATCCGCCCGATGGAGCTACCCTCACGCGCCCACCCACTAAATCACCCCACCACCATCAACCCCGACAACCACCACCTCGCCGTAGGCCACGACCTAGACCACAACCACACCGCCTACCCCGAGGAGTTACCGTTCTGAATAATTTACCCGGCAGCAAATGCCGGGGATAGGTACGGCGGTTCCTGCCGCCATAACCGACGATATACCTCATCGCCACGAATAAACGCTACCCCCGACAATAAACAACATGTTCGGCGGTTCGTGAAAAAGGATAAGATGAAAAGTGTATTATCGTATATGGGCGGCAAAAGCCGCCTGGCTGATTCAATTGTAAAACTCATGCCGCAGGACCACACCTGCTACTGCGAGCCCTTCTGTGGGGCCTGCTGGGTGATCTTCGCCAAGGAGCAAAGCAAGTGTGAGATTATCAACGATCTCGACGGCGAGCTGGTCACGTTCTGGCGATGTATCCAGAACCACCTCGAAGAGTTCCTCCGCTACTACCGATTCGCCGTCACATCGCGGAAACTATTTGAGCTGGAGCTTTCAAAAAACGCATCCACCCTGACCGACATTCAGCGGGCCGTCCGATACTTCTACATCCAGAAACTAGGATTCGGAGGCCGTACCGAAGGCCGAACATTCGGCACCTCCACAACCGGACCCGCACGCCTTAACCTCCTGACGCTCGAAGACGCCCTCCTAGAGATTCACTGGCGCTTGCAACGGGTCACGATAGAGCACCTACCTGCCCTCGAGTGCATCCGCCGTTACGACAGGCCAGACACCTTCTTCTACTGCGATCCTCCGTATTACCAGACCGCAGGCTATGCCGTCCCATTTGTCGAGCAGGACTTCACCGACCTGCGAGACACCCTCGCCGGGATCAAGGGCAGATTCATGGTATCCCTCAACGATCACCAGACCGTCCGGGCTCTATTCAAAGGATATTCATTCAAGCGTCTGACGCTCAAATATTCAACCAGCCGCTCGGCTGCAAGCCGGGGAGTAGAGCGCCACGAGGTTCTAATAACCAACTTCTGACACCCTCCTGCACAGGCATTGCAAAACCATTTCAGGGCTGTCCGATCCGGCCCTGATTGATTATCAACTCACTGTCACACGCGGTGGTTATGCCTGTTTTCTTATCAAATCGCCATCCTCACGCTCTTGGCCCACGCTCGCTGCGTAAGTAGCGTAGTATCAGGCACCTTCAGGCTATTGCGGCCTGCTTCAGGCTCTTATCATCTTGCCTGTCTCGCTGCTAGCCCGATAGGCTGCTAGAAATGGTGGGCGATACAGGACTCGAACCTGTGGCCTCCTGCGTGTGAAGCAGGCGCTCTAACCAACTGAGCTAATCGCCCGTGCGGGATAAATGAACAGGGCGGATAATTGCGGGATGGGGCGTAGATGTCAATTCAGAAATCGGTCTGATACGTAGAGAAAAATAGCGAATCCCGCCAAGTAAGGGATTGTTAGCAGATCTGGACTAGTGGGTCCGTGGACCCTTGCCTTCAGCGTTCACTTGGAACGACCGATAGGCAGATAATCTCTTGTGATCTGACCTCCGAACATACCCAGCGGGCTTCGACTGTTAAAGTACCCTGCGCCTGTTGTAATGTTCAAAAAAAGAACGACAAATATATCCGCGCTGTGCTTGCCGCAGGGTTGGGCAATAGCCTATTCATACCACCAGTCATGAATTTTCTTGAATTGGTGCGCAAACGATACAGCCTGCGGAAATACAGTCCGCGCCCGGTGGACCGGGCGGCACTGGAGCGCTGCATTGAAGCGGCCCGCCTGGCGCCCTCTGCTTGCAATTCACAGCCGTGGCGTTTCCTTGTGGTGGAATCCCCCGAGCTTCGGGAACGGCTGGCCGAGGCCGCATTTTCCGGCCTATACAAAATGAATCAGTTTGCCTGCCATGCGCCGGTTCTGGTGGTGATGATTCGGGAGACCTCCGGCTATGCAGCGCGTCTGGGCGGCACGCTGCGCGGCGTGCCCTACAGCTTGATTGACCTAGGCATCTCCGGCGAACACTTTGCGCTGCAGGCGGCGGAGGAGGGCCTCGGCACCTGTTGGTTGGGTTGGTTCAACGAACGTGCCGTGAAGAAAATTCTTGGATTAAGCCGCCGGGCGCGTGTGGATATTCTCTTCAGTGTCGGTTATCCTGAAGAAGACGCGGTCCTTCCGGAAAAGAAACGTCGGGATGCGGCCGATCTATGTGAGTACCGATAAGCATTTCGCTCGGAGCGTTCAACGTGATGAAAATATACCATGCAGCAATCTTCATTCTTTCAGGGGTTCTCCTTTTGTTTTTCGGCCTAGGCGTTCGGGCGCAAATCAGCGAAGAGCAGAAGGTCGAAAACGATCCGTTCCGTGTTTGGACCCGCGACGTGCAGGAACGGTACGCACAGGATACGAACGCCCTGGTACGCCCCGGTCTGCTGGCTCTCTGCGGGGAGCGGGCGGTCTATGTGCTTGCGCACTGGACCGAACTTTCGCCTGGAGAACCGGTGGAGTTTATTCTGATTGGTCCGGAGAGCGGCCACGATTACGAGGCGCTGGCCGTCTCGATGTGTGCGCCGCGTGAGGTGCGTGCGGCCCTCGAGTTCATCGGCGTGCCGCCGGGACACCCGGTGGATTATGAAGCCCTGCAACTCTGGCCGCGCGGCGAACGAATAGCCGTCTCCCTGCTCACGCCTTATACCCCGGGGGCCTGCTCGCTGACGGGCGCATGGGTCGCCGCCGAATCGTTCATTCTTTCAGATGCCGTCCAAGGGGTGCTGCCGGAGCAGGGATTCGTGTTCACGGGATCGGCCCTCGACCCAGAAAGTACCCCAGAGCACCCGCTCTACACGGCGGACACCGGTGATCCCTACAGTATTATTTCGCTCTACAACGAATCCCGCTCGCTGCTCGATGTGCCGCGCTTGGCACCACAAAGCCCTATCTATGGAACCCAGCGGCTGAATCCGAGCAAGGCCCAGCCGCCGGGGACGCCGGTGCTGCTGCGACTGGTTCCGTTGCCACCCGGTGATGGCTCGCGCAGCGTGGACTTTTCCGTGAGTGTGTCCACGGCGGATGCCGCCCGTGAGGCGGAAACGTCTTTTGTCTTCGAGGTAGCGGACGAGTCCGGCGAAAATCTCCTGCAACAGGCGTCGCTCCCGACCCTGCTGGCTCTCTTCGGCAAGATGCATGCGGAGGGGCGCGATCTCTACATCACCGTCCGCCCGGATGAAAATATGCGCGTGGCGGATGCCCGCCGCCTCTTCGCCTTCTTTGAGCAGATCAATACCACCGATGGCGCACGCCTCTCGCCAACAGGCGAGGACGAACTGTATTACAAGGCCTTTCTGCCGGACCCGCGTTTTGCAGATCGCACTCAGCGTCCGAACCAGCCCTGGGAACTGCACCTCGATCGCGACGCCGAGGGCAGGCGAACCGGGCGACTCGATCTGATTGAAGAGGGCTGGGCCGACGAGGCCCCCGGCAATGCCTACGAAGTGCAATCATTCCGCGTCGACGCTCCCGCCGCCCTGAAAGAGACGCTCGAGGCGCACCCCGATCACTTGAAGGTGATTTTCATTTACGGGGAGCTGACTTGCGGTGAAGCGCAAAGCTGGTACCGCGCCGCCTGGCCGGAAATCCGAACGGTGTATTTTTATCCTGCGGATTGACGGTGCCGAAAACCGACAGAAGGCGTTTCACCGTCCGCCGGATTGGGATTCGGCAACGTTCAGTGCGTGATCCTTCATGCGGCGGTAATCGTTCAACATGTCGGTAAAGACCAAGCTCGCCAAGGGGTTGACCTGCTCGCGTGCAAGCCGTTCGAGGTGTTGCTTGCGGTAGAGTTTCATCAGAGAATGGATGCGGGCGCCCTCGCTGTGCGCAAAGATCATGATGTCTTTCGAATCCTGCCGCACCGCCAGACTGATCCGGTTGACATATCCGGCAACATGATCATGCAGATTCAGAATCTCCGTGCGGCCCTCATCCGTAAGCTTAAGTTCATTTTTGCGCAGCTTAATCTTCTTTTTCAGAACCCCGGTGATGTAATCGCTGATGGATTCATATTCGTCGGCGAGCCGCAACTGATTCTGAGCCTCTTCGGCTATATCGTGCGTCACCTGGGCGGCCACCACCTGACTCAGAAAAACCGTGATCTCCTTCTGAATGATGTCCAGCCGATCCTCCCGCTGAAATATTTTACTCTCCACCGTCTCATTTCCATCTTGCGATTCAATCATTTCGCGCAGGCCGACAAACATTTTTTCGACCACCTCCGCCATGACCACGACTTCCTTGCGCGACTGCACCACGGCCAGCCCCGGCCCATCGACCAAATGAAAATCAAGGTAGGTGAGGTGCGGCGTCTCTTTGGCCTCTTTGTCCGGCACCAACCGCGTGATCACGCGGGTTAACACGCCCATCAGGGGCAGGAAGAGAAGCGTGTTGCTCACATTGAAACCGGTATGCACCAGCGCAATGGCCGGAACAACGTGCGGATAGGTCGCCAATCCATCCGCTCCAAGCACCGACGCATTCGGATTCGTGTGCAGGACGGCCCGAATCAGATCCAGATAATACGGGAAGAGCGCCGTAATCCACAGCACCCCGAGTACGTTGAACGTGATATGCGCATAGGCCGCGCGGCGTGCGTTGGTGCCGGTGCCCAACGAGGCCAGAAACGCCGTGATCGTGGTGCCGATGTTTTCCCCGAGCACCAGTGCCGCCGCCGTTTCGAAATGAATCACCCCGGTGCTGGCCAGCCCCATGGTGATACCCAGCGTGGCCGAGGAGGATTGAATCACCGCCGTCAACAGGCACCCCACGAGCGCGCACTTTATCACGCCAAAATAGGTGTCCGCCTGAAAGGCGTGAAACCATTCCACAAATTCCGGCATCCCCCGCAGCGGTTTGAATCCCTCGGACATCAACTCCAATCCGAAGAAAAGCATCCCAGTGCCCATGATCGCCATACCCGTGAAGCGCAGCCGTTCCCGACGCGAAAAGAGAAAGATCAACGCGAAAACGCCGATGATGTACAGACCGTATTTTCCGATCTTGATGGCCAGAATCCAGCCGGTGATCGTGGTGCCTATATTCGCACCGAGAATCACGCCGACCGCCTGCATCAAATTCATCAGACCCGCGTTGACAAACCCCACGACCATCACCGTCGTGATGGAACTCGACTGCACCACGCAGGTCACCAACACCCCAACCGTCACCGCCATCAGCCGGTTGTCCGTGACCGACCCTATCCACTTGCGCAGCCGCGCACCGGCCACCGCCTGCATCCCCTCGGACATGTGCTTCATGCCCAGCAGAAAGATGCCCAGCCCCCCCAGTACCGTGAAAAACAGTTTGATCAGAAATGCCGCATTCATTGCTTAGGGTAGTTTCCTGGATTGTTTGTTACAGGTTGACCACGTGGAAACCTTCGGCTTCCGCCTCTGTGCGGGAGAAGAAGTTTTTGATATCCACCAACACGGGTGTTCGCATTTTTTTGCGAAGTGTGCTCAGCGAAACAGAACGAAATGCCTCGTGCGCATTGATCAGCACCACCGCATCCAGCTCGCGCACGTCGTCCAGCGTTCCCGTCTTGAAGCCGAAGCGTTCGTGGATTTCATCGGGTGAGAGCATCGGTTCCCATACCGTCACGTCCGCTCCGTAGTGCGCCAGGAAGCGCACCACGTCCACGGCCTTCGAGTTGCGTATGTCCGGCACGTTTTCCTTGAAGGTCAGCCCCATCACCAGGATGCGTGCCTCCTGCGGCAGGCGCTTGCTGCGTACCATCGCGCAGACCGTCTGCTCGCCCACGTAATGGCTCATGGAATCGTTGATGCGGCGTCCCGCCAGAATCACTTCGGGGTGATAGCCCAGTTGCACGGAACGGTGCGTCAGGTAATACGGGTCCACACCGATGCAGTGGCCGCCGACCAGTCCAGGATGGTATCGGTGAAAATTCCATTTGGTGCCTGCGGCCTCGAGCACCTCGTGCGTATCAATGCCCATGATGGAGAAAATTTTCGACAGTTCATTCATGAGAGCGATGTTCAGGTCGCGTTGGACATTTTCAATTACCTTGGCGGCCTCGGCGGTTTTGATCGTAGGCGCGGCGTGAACGCCGGCCACAATCACCGAGCCATACACCCGCCGCACCCGTTCGAGTGAGGCGGCATTGTGTCCGCTCACGATTTTTTTAATGTGCGCCACGGTGTGTTCGCGATCGCCCGGATTCACGCGTTCCGGTGAATAGCCCAGATCAAAATCACCCAGCTTCAGTCCGGACTCGCGCTCGAGCAACGGCAGGCATTCCTCTTCCGTTACCCCCGGATACACCGTGCTTTCATAGACCACCGCCATGCCCGGCTTCAGAACTTTCCCCACAGTGACGGAGGCGCTCCGAAGTGCCGTCAAATCAGGCTCGTTGAAATCACCCAGCGGCGTGGGAACGGCCACGATGATGAATGTACACTCCGCCAACGCGGCAGGGTCGACGGTCAATTCCAGCCGTTCCGCCGCCGTCAATTCCGCCGCATTGAATTCGCCGGTTGAATCCTTCCCGGCCTTCAACTCGGAAATGCGGCGTTGCGAGGCATCGAACCCGACCACCCGGTACTGTTCTGCAAACGCCATCGCCAGCGGCATCCCCACGTAGCCCAATCCCACCAATCCAATCACTTCTTTTTCCGCCATGACGCATTCCTCCTATTAAAAGGTCGGATTCCAAAGATACATAAAACGCGGCGAGGCCTGCCGCAGCAACCCCTGTGGATCAATACCCAGATGAACACCACTTATAAAATCCAAGAAGGAGGTGGTATATTCATAGCGTATGACCTTCACCGCATCCACTCCCAGCAACTCGGCGCAGCGAGTCATCGCCTCATCCCAATAGCCGATTTCATCAATCAAGTTCGCCTCAAGCGCCACCGCCGGCAGAAAGACGCGCCCATCGGCCCAGGGATTCACCGCCTCTTCGCTCAGATCCCGCCCCCGACAGACCACTTCCAGAAAATGCGCATGCAGGCCATCCACCATGGTTTGCAGAATCGCCTGCTCTTCCGGTGAAACATCCTGAAACGGATTGAGCAGATCCTTGTGCTCGCCGGAGGTAATGGTCACGTCCGTGATGCCGATTTTATCGCTGAGTGTTTTCCAGTTGAGTGCCTGCATGATGACGCTGATCGAGCCGAGCATGGTGGTGGGTTCCGCAATAATCCAATCGGCGGCCACGGCTAGGTAATAGCCACCAGAAGCGGCCATGTCGCGACAAAAGGCGAGTATTCGGCGGTCCGGATCGGACGCTCGGAAGTTCATCAGCGCTTGGTATATCTCATCGGTGGGGGCAATCCCACCGCCGGGCGAATCAATTTCCAGGATAATGGCTTCGATGGTTTCATCAGCCTGCGCGGCGCGGATTTGCTGGATGACCGCTTCGACCATATCTATTTGCGAGGAAAAGAAACCGCCCTCGGCATAACGGGAAATAACGCCATTCACGGCAATGCGGGCCACCCGAGTTTCTCCGTCGCCATAAGACCAAACTTCGTCGAGCACTGGAAATTCGTCCACGGGCGTATCGTTTCCAAACCCGGCGCGAAAATGGTTTCCAAGCGCCAGGCTCAGAGCCATCACTCCGTTGCCCGCCAGGCTGAGCAGCAACAGCACAACGACTAGTAGAAAAGCGCAGCCAGGAATGCACCCCGGACTTTTGCCGTTACCTACCGATTGCTCCATATACCATCCCTCGAAGTGTTATAGAAATCGGGAGGAATCTTAACAGGGCGTCCGCACTTTTTCCAAAGAAATCTTTTTCAAACAGGAGCCACGGTTTGCGTCCGAATAAAAAGGCCCCTCTTCCTGAGAAGAGGGGCCGATGTTTGCCGTCCCAATGACAGGCGGAATCAGGCACCGACCATATGCCGCATGACGGTTTGAATAACGGCGTCGGACATCTCCAACGGGCTATTCAATTTTCCGGACCATTCGGCCATTTTTGCCGGTCGCGGCTGCAGGTGATCCCGCAGCTCGCGTGCGCCCCGCTGCATCAGCTTGCTGAATACAGAGGTATCCACGCTGTCACTGCTTATGCCGCTTCGTGAGGAAGAGCCCGCAGGCGTCTGAGCCGGGTTTGTAAGAGCCTTGAGCGAGGCCGCCGAGCCCAGTGGATGCCCACCGGTGATTTCGTTGATATTCATTTTACCTTCCTCCTGTAAACTGTTATCGGCATAACGCTTTCAAAGCTTAAACTCAAGGCCAGATTTTTGTTTTGGGCGGTGGTGCCAATTCCAGGGCCATGGCGCGGCAGCATTCGGAAATGGCGAACAGGTGAAAATCAGAGGGTGATTGCAACATCACATCGAGGCTGTTCCGGTCGTACGTCCTTGCGCGGCGGCGTTGCAGATAATCTTCGAGGGCCACCACCACTTTCTGTTCGGCGGCGTTAAAGGTGGCATCGAGTTCGATAAGCAGGTTGCCCCCCTGAACATCCAGCATGGTAATATACAGGGACAGAATTTGTGGCGGGTAGGGGCGCACCTCCTGAATCCAGGTGCAAACCACATAATCGGCCTGCATCAGGGCTCCCAGCCGCTTGATTTCCTCGAAATCAAAAAA
>Ga0075120_10003544_pt1 | contig 10677 bp, 10 predicted proteins | sample AntAceMetag02UKL_FD_69792 | JGI IMG/M metagenome (GOLD analysis project Ga0075120, IMG submission 69792) | Saline lake microbial communities from Ace Lake, Antarctica - Antarctic Ace Lake Metagenome 02UKL | ecosystem: Environmental > Aquatic > Non-marine Saline and Alkaline > Saline | place...
GATCCTCTTGAGTTCGGGCACGGAAAGGTCAAAGATCGCAGCCTTCCCGGCCAGAGCCACCAACAATTCTCCGCAGATCACGTTGACCAATTCCTTGAGGGCGTCCTCCGCGTGTTCCGGCGTGAGTTCGTCCGGCTCCATGCCCAGCACATTGGCCGCCAGCAGAGAACAGAACGACGGAGCCGCAGAGAGTGAGAGCCAGCCCGAAAAGGGGCCGGAAAATTTTATCCCGGCGTGCAGAAACATACGCCCGCGCAGCGGAGCGAGGCCCGATTCCACCGGAGCAAGGAACATGAAGGCAAACTGCTCGAGCACGTCAGCGGCCACGTCATACAGTATTTCATGCACATCCTCGCCGGAAAGCCGGGAAACAGCGGGGTTATCGGTCATAGCGTCTCCTTGAATGAACTCATTCCTGAAACAATCCTTCCACGACCTGTTTCAGTTTTTCGGAGGAGAAGGGCTTACTGATGTAGGCCTTGATGCCGGATTGCTCCAACTCCCGTATGCGGGATTCGCTGCGTTCCGTGGACACAATCACCACCGGGAGGTTCTTAAGCGTCTGGCTGGCGTGCATGGCCTGCACCAACTCAATCCCATTCATCTCGGGCATATTGATGTCGGCAAACACCAAGTCAATCCAGCGCCCTTCCATTACCTGCAGGGCTTCTTTTCCATTGCAGGCCAGGCATATCTCTCCGATCGGCAGGCCGGAAAGCTGGAGGGCCTTCTCCATGAAAGTGCGTGCGAGCAGAGAATCATCCACCACTAAAATCGTATAGGCCATAATCGAATTTACCTCCCTTGCAATCCAAATGCCGTGCTGAAAGCCTGCACCTGCTCCAGTGTTTCCCCGGCAATCCGTTCAATCACCGTCTTGCTGAGCGGAAGTCGCTCCCGCACGGCCTCGTGGAAGTGGTAGCTGAAGCCGTCCACGCCAGCACCGGGCCCCTGGCAATAGGCTAGGAAATCGGCTACATGCACAATGCCGTCGAGCATTCTGTACTCTTCGGGTGCCTGCTCGGGGTCGTGATGATGCCGCGCCGCCTGAATCAGCAGTTCTGGAAAATTCCAGTGGCTGAGGATGGCGGCCCCCGTTTCGGCGTGTGTCCATCCCAACACCCTTTTCTCCGCCTCATCGAAAGAATGTTTTTCATGCTGCACGAGGTGCAGGATGGCGGGTTGTTCCTGAACGACAAAATCACTTAGGAGCACCTTGCCGATATCGTGCAACAGGGCCGCTGTAAAGGCGTGTTCCGGCGGCGGCGCTCCGGGAATCTCCGCGCAGATTTTTTCTGCGGCCAACGCTGCCCACAGCGAGTGCTCCATGAGTTCGCTGGCGCTTAAATTATATCCTTTAAGAGGATTCGAGAGATGGCCCGCCACATGAAAAGCCAGGAGAATTTCAACGGTGCGGCGCACCCCGAGACGAACCACGGCCTCGTGAACCGACTTGATTTCCCGGCTGGCACCGAAACGGGCCGAATTGGCCAGCCGGAGCAGATTGACGGTGATGCCCGGGTCCACTCGCAGCTGCTCGCTCAACACCCGAATGTCCGTCTCCTCCTGCTTCAGCTCATTGAGCAACTGGGCCACGAAGACCGGCATTCCGGGAAACTGCTGCACCGAGAGCCGTACACGCCTTCCGTAGTATTCGGCCAGCTCGGGGGGGATAATCAGCGGGGTGGTCGGGTTCAGGTTCACAACTCCTTTTCCTCCGATCCGGTTCGCACATAGAATCGCCCGCTACTCAGCTCCAGGCGCACCGTACGGGAAATGCCTCCGCCCACATCTTCACTCGCAATCAGCAGGCTATTTTTCCAGAGTACCTTTCGAAAAACGGTGTAGTTACGCTCGCCGATGCGAAAGAGGTCTTGTCGGTCCAGCACCCGTGCGCCGCCTGCGACTTTGACCACTATATTTTTCCGAGTACACCCGCGCTGGAACATCTGCTCCAGCAGCGTCGTCACGCCCGTATCCACAAACATGGCCGGATTTTTTTTGGCCCGTTGACTATCCGTAGAGGAAAGCGGAAGCATGCTATGCACCAGTCCGCCGATCTTCAAGGCCGTGTCGTAAAAGGCAACTCCCAAACAGGAGCCCAACGAGTGCGTAACAAGTACATCATCCGCAGATTCCGATATCGCCATTTCCGATATACCAACGATTATCTTAGCCATACTAACGCTCAGATCAACTTAGACGGGCACTACCGCACTCGCTCACTCGTACCATAGTTTCAGACACTAACACGTCCCACTGAAGGATCAAGCTAAATGGAAGGGCAACCCCTATTTCACGCGTCCGGCGAACCGCAGCAGAATGCTCCGCCTCCGCCGAAACGGAGGCCTCTGGAATCACCGGGTTTTTCTCCGGCATATGGGGATAAAGCACCATCAGCATACCCCAGGCAATGAGACAGGCCAGCAGAGAGGAAAGTGCGCCGATCTTCAGCCAGTCCAGAAAGCGCACCGTGCAGTGTGATTGCTTTTCCAGCATGCCCAGCGCCACGATATTGGCCGTGCTGCCGATCAGCGTGATATTGCCGCCGAAGCACGCCCCGAAGAGCAACGCCCACCAGAGTGGTGTGGTGGCCACCGATCGTCCCAGTTCCTTGATCACCGGCGCAAAGGCCGCCACAAAAACCACGTTGTCCACAAAGGCCGATCCGATTGCCGTCGTTGCCATGATGACCGGAATCAACACGCGCTGATCGTGTCCGAAAATCCCCACAAAATGCCCTGCCAGCACGCCGGTTACGCCCGTATATTCCAGGGTGCCTGCAATGGCAAAGAGCAGCATGAAAAAGAGCAGCGTCCACCAATCCACTTCGTGTTCCACGTAATAACGGGCCCGCTGACGGCGCACGATCATGATCACGCCCGCGCAAATGAGCGGGGCCACCAGCAACATGCTGTTCGGCCCCAGCCCAAAGAACGTTTCAAGCTGATGATGCGAGGCAATCAGCGTCAGCGTAAACCCCAGCACAAACAAACTTCGCTTATAAAGGCACCTTCACCTTCGGAACCAGGCTCAGGTTTCGGTCCATGCGGTCCTTGAGGCGTTCCTGAAATTCATCCATTTCGCGACGGAACCAGAACATCGTCAGCGCCACCGTGGCGGCCAGACTGACCAACATGATCGGAAAGGCCCAGTAAATAAAATCTTCAAATGAAAACCCCGCCTGCGTTCCAATGAAGATGCCGACGGGATTTCCCATCATGGTGCCTGCGCTGCCTACGTTGGTACACAGCACACAAATGATAATGTACGGTGTCGGGCTCAGCTTCAGACGCTGACACACCTGAAAAATCAGCGTGGCGATGAAAATAATCGAGGTCACCTCGTCCACCGCGCAGGCGAGAAGCGCCGAGGCCACCGCCGTCACCATCACGAATTTGCGCCCGGTAATGTTCGGGATGGAAATGATGCCCTGCACAATCCAGGTAAAAAACCCCAAATCCCGCAGCGCGCCCACGATGATCATCATACCCACCAGGAAGAGGATCACCGGCAGCGCTGCCGCCTCCACAAAATGCGGAATGTTCAATGAGTTGGTGACAATCAGGACCCCGATTCCAAGAAAGGCAATGGCCAGACGAAACGCCCAGAAAAAAAGCGACCCCAGAATGATCGAGAAGAATACCGCCGTGGCCGTCTGCTGATGCACCTCCATACCGAGCAGTCTCGATGCGAATCCGACTCCCACACTCAAGCCCAGCAACAAGAGCAGACGCCGTATAAACTGCCCCACACTGATTTCCATGGTTTCTTCCGCTTCAGCCATAACTCCATCCCGGTTGCGCGGGGCGTGCCCCGCTCTGTGTATGCCCCAAACCCCTGTCCGAGCCGTCTCTTACGCCCAGAAAAGTTGAGCCACAAAATTCTGCACATTAACCACGCCGATCAACTTACCTTGCTCCGCCAGCATAATCTGCCGCGTCCCGCTCTTCAGAAAATCCTTGGCCAACTGAATGGCCGGCGTGTCTGGGTCCATCGTGGTAAACCGATCCCGCATGAAATCCGCCACCTTGGTCTCGTGATCCATGCGCAGCAATTCAGCAAAGGGTTGAAAATTGACGATCGGCGTCAAATCCTCCATCCAGAGAAAATGCTCTGGAAGGCTCAGATGCAGCAAATCCTCGATCGACAGCACACCGCGTATATCGCCTGTCTCATCCACCACCGGAATGTCCATCTGCCGCTGTACGCAGAACGCCGAGATAGCCGACGCCAGATCGTTTTCTTCCCGAAGCGTCACCGGCCGCGCATTCATCAAATCACGTGCCACCAAGTGCGCGGGGATACTGCGCACACCTGCCGTCAGCAGGGCATAGGCCTCCGATGGCGTCTCGCACAGCCCCAGCCGAAGGCGCAGCGACTCTTCCGCGAGCGACTTGGAAAGGGCCGAAACCAACTTGAGATACGCACTCGGGTCCGACTTCGGGGTCAGCACCAAAATGAGGATGCGCACCATCTCGTTATTTTCGGGAAACCGCACGCCCTCGTGCGAGAGGCCCACCGCCACCATCGGTTGGGTTAGGCCATCCATCCGTGCATGCGGAAGAGCGAGCCCCTCGACCAGCACCGTCGAGGCCAACTGCTCGCGCTCCATGACTGCATCAATCGCGCCCTGGCGGTCGAAACCGCCCACGTGCATGAAAAGCAGGCTGACCAAACGGTCCACCGCCTCGTGGGCGGAAATAGTTCCCATGCGGCACAGTATGTTGCCTTCGGCCAGATATTCCGACACCTTGATTTCACGTGCTGCAGCCGCCATATCCGTTTCCTTTCAGCCAACCGTTTCAGATCACAGAACAAACGAGTAGGATAGTGCCGCGTGCCCCCAAAATAAAGACCTTTTGCAACCGAAGATTGCTCCGAGGGGCCGTGCGCTTTTCCCTTGTATTTACCCCCCTCCGTGTCTCAGGATGCACTTTGCCCTTGAACGGTTGAAAGGATACTTCCATGAGCAAAGAGCAAACAAAACTTCCGATGGAATGGATTGAAAACACGCGTGCGCAACACCCCAGCGAATGCGAGGCGTTGCTTCGTCTGCTACCGCAGGGAATCACGGGTGTGGCCCGTCAGTTTCATCGCCAGCTTGATGGATACCGCATGAGCCCATTGAAAAATCTCGCCGCGCTGGCCTCCATGATTGGAGTCGGCGGCATCTGGGTGAAAGATGAATCGCAGCGTCTGGCCCTCAACTCCTTCAAGGTCCTCGGCGGTTCCTTCGCCCTCTACCAATTCCTCCGGAAACGACTGAACATCCGCGACCGCGAACTCACCGTCAGCGAACTGAAATCGGAAAAAGTGCGTTCACAGATCGGCGACATTACCTTCGCCACCGCGACCGACGGCAATCACGGGCGCGGCGTGGCGTGGGCCGCCATGGAACTCGGGTTCAAGTGCGTGGTCTATGTGCACGAGCGCACCTCCAAGCCGCGCATCCGGGCCATCGAAGAATATGGTGCGAAGGTGAAGGTGGTCGCCGGCACCTATGACGACGCCGTACGCATGATCACCCGCGACGCCAAGGCAAACGGATGGCAGGTCATTTCCGACACCTCGTGGGAAGACTACGAAGACATTCCTCTCTGGGTCATGCAGGGCTACACCACCCTCCTCGCCGAAACGCAGGAGCAACTCTCCGCACAGGGCATCACCCGTCCCACGCACGTATTCGTCCAGGCGGGCGTGGGTGCGCTCGCCGCCTCTGTCATCGGCTACTACTCCCAACTCTTCGGGAAAGACCGCCCCATCACCGCAGTGGTGGAGCCGGACAAGGCCGCCTGCCTCTTTGAGTCGGCCAAAATCGCCGATGGCGCTCCTCACTCCGTCGGAGGCAATCTCAACACGATCATGGCTGGGCTGGCCTGCGGCGACCCGAGCCCAATCGCCTGGACCATACTCGACCACTGCACCGACTTCTTTCTTTCCTGCCCCGACTATGTGGCGGCCAAGGGCATGCGCGTCTATGGCATCCCCCTCCACGACGACCCCTTCATCATCTCCGGCGAATCCGGTGCCGTAACCCTCGGCGCGCTCATGTTTGCCACCGAAGCCGCCGCTCTAGCCGACCTGAAGAAAAAAATGAAACTCGATGCCTCCTCTCAGGTCCTCCTCATCAACACCGAGGGCAATACCGATCCCGAAGACTTCCGGCGCGTTGTCTGGGAAGGGGGCGACCCTGTGCCTGAAGAATTCCGCTACGCCCAGCATGGTGGAACGTAAGTTTGCTAGTCCTCGTCCAGGTCCTTGGCGGAAACCTGATTCGTGGAGGCGGCATCCACGGCGCGAATCACTGCCACGATGGGGCGGTGATCCGAAGCCTCATACGTCAACGCGTTTCGGACGGCATGCGTTTTCTCCCTGTTGATTTCGGACAGGAGTTCGCCGTTGACGAGAAAATAGTCGATGCGGGCATAGGTGTCGTCCTCGCGGTTGTAATGCGTCCAGACATCGCCCCGGTCATCCTCAGGGCGCAGATCAAAGAGTATGCGGCGACGCTTGCCCATGACTTCCCGCAGGGCGGCGGACTGAAAGGAATCATTCAGGTCCCCCAGCACGAGGATGTTTTCTGCTGGATTTTTTTTCATGGCCTGGCGAATGTTTTTATTCAGTAGGCGGGCCTCGTTGCGCCGCATTTCGGTGTGGCCCATAGGAGAAAACACCTTGGCTTTCAGATGGGCACCCAAAATACGGATGGTATAGGAGGTGTTCACCTGAACGACTACGTCGATGAAACCTCGGGCGACCGGCAATTTGGCTTCGCCGATGCTGTAGATGTCATCCAGGTGCGATTCGCGGGCGGCAAATGGGAAGCGGCTTAGCAGCGCCATGGTGATGGTGGTCTTCCCGCGACGCAGATACTCAACATGCTCATACCCCAGTCCAGTCTCTTTCAGCGCAAAGAGAAATTCCTGAAAGACGGTTGGGTCCCCCATTTCCTGAACCGCCAGAATATCCGGATTCTCGTGACGGATTATTTCAACCACCGCACGCCGTTCTTTCTCGGGCTTCGGATCATTCACCTGCCCATCGCCGTCGCGATCCTGCAGGCTGTATTGATGCAGGTTGAACGACATCACCGAGAATTCATCAGGCCCGGGTACATAATTCGGCGCGGAGGAAACCGGCGTTCGACCACAGCCGGCGAGCAGAAGCAGGCCCAGCGAAGCCAAGGACACCCGACAAATTGCTTGAAGACACGGAAACACCGTACGCGCCTGATTATTTCTTGTAGGCGCGTTCGATGCGGTCGGCCACATCCTTATAGCCGATGTCCACCGCATAAATTTCCTTGTAGTGCTCCACAGCCTGCTCTTTTTGTTCCATCTGTTCATACAGCGTTCCCATGGCATAGAGAATATCCTTTTTCCCTTCATCCATCATCTGCAGCTCCGCAGCGGCCTTTTTGAGCTGCTCCAGCGCAATATCCAGCTGACCCTTCTTTTCGAAACAGAGGGCCAGATAATATAGCGATTTGGTGCGGCGCTGAGGGCTGCGTTGTGCCCGCTGGAATTGCTGTATGGCCGCGTTGAGATCATCCTGTTCAAAGAGCAGCTCGCCGTAGTTGAAGGCGAATTGCAGGTCATTCGGATAGCGCGTCACGCATTCGTGTGCATTCTTGATGCGGAATTCCAGGCGCTCGGTCTCTTTGGCGGCGGCCTCCTCCTCGCTTCCCGCCGCACGCAGGCTTTCAATCTCCTGATCAAACACTTTCACGCGATAGGTGCTGATCGCCAGGTCTACCTGTGGGTCCGGTACCTCGGCTTTTTGTTGGGCATCCGTCAGCACCTCGATGGCCTTTTCAAAGTTCTGACTCTTGGCATATAAATCCGCCATGGAACGGTAGAAATTAATATTGTCAGGCTCCTGAACGATTTTCTGTTCCAATTCGGCGATCATGGAAGGAATGTCCACGACCGACTTGACCGCTTTGCCCTGCTGTTCGAGGCGCTCGGCTTCTTTCGAGTCCTTCATCTTGTCGCGGAAGGAACCCTCTTTCTCCCAGTTCCCCTTCTTCATGGTGGCCAACGCGGAGGCGTCCTTCAGGGCCTTAAGCGCCTGCTGATCCTTCGGGTGCAGCCTCGATACGATTTCGAGGCAATCACGCCCCTTCATCGGCTCATTCATGCTGATATAAAGGGCTCCAAGGCGTTTCAGCAAATCCACATCGTTCGAATAATAATCCCGCATCATTTCCCAGGTTTGGACGGCCACTTCAGGCATATCCGCCGCCACGGCGGCTTCATCAAGCAGCTTCACGAATTGCAGATTGGACGGGTCTTTCTTCAGCAGATCCTCCGCCGTGCGCAGGGCCTTCAGCGGCTTCTTTTTCAAAGCGCCTTTCGCACTCATCACCTTGATGCTGCCCATCAGCGAGGAAATCTGGTGACTTCCCTTTCCCTTGCTTTTCTTCAGTTCAGCCAAGCGCAGATATTTCCGCGCGATCAACAGTCGGGGCTCAAGGTCCAGAACCGAAAGCAGCATATCGATCCCATAATCCAGATTTCCGCGCTCTACGGCGGAAAAGGCTTTGTTGTACAAATCCCGGACCTTGCGGGGTACCTGCTCAATGGTGACTTCTGCCATACCTCGGCTCCTTTCATACTAAATCAGACTGAAAAATATACGAAATCCCGACCCCCCTTACAACCATGGAATACAAACATTCTGTGCGGAGGTTTGCGAGAAACACTCTTTGGGGCTGGCCATCACTTCATCATTGTGGCAAAACACGCAACCTGTGCAGTTCTATCGGAAACATGAATGAATAGAGGACTCTTCAACTATCGGACTATGGCGACTCTTCTGCTTGGGCTCATCCTGCAGCAGGCGAGGGCTGCACCCGATTTCAAGAGCGCCTCCACCTCGGATGGGCGACAGGTTGTGCTGCTAAAAAACATCGCACGCACCTACGGGCTGGCCTATGACACTCCCCGAAAAGACGCTATCACGCTGAACAGCCGCTGGACTGACCTCGAATTTACGTCCGGCAGCCGAAAGCTCACGGCCAACGGACTGCTCATCTGGCTGCTCGAACCCGTCCTTCAGGTACGCAAGCGCCCGGCCATTGATCTCGAAGATGCCCAATTACTGATCGACCCACTGCTACGCCCCGATGAGTATCTGCACCGAAACGGCTACCGTGTCATCGTGCTGGACCCCGGCCACGGCGGACGTGATCCTGGTGCCCGAAGCAAAAGCGGACAGGAAGAAAAGGACATCACGCTCGATATGGCCATCCAGGTGCGTAAAATTCTGGTCAATGCGGGTTACCGTGTTTATCTCACCCGCGATAACGATCGCTATCTAACCCTTGATGAGCGCCATGTGAAGGCACGCAAGTGGAAGGCAGATGCCTTCATCAGCATGCACATGAATTCGAGCGTCAACCTGACTTCGCGCGGGCGCGAAACCTTTGTCCTCAGTGCCTCCGGCCATCAAAGCACCAACGACCAGGGCCGGCCCGATTCTTCCACCCGCCTCAGCCACCCCGGAAACCGATATGACGCCGCCAATGTCGTCCTCGGGTATTATCTACAAAAAAACATGCTTAAAACCATTCCAGGAGTCGATCGCGGGCTCAAACGTGCGCGTTTCCACGTCCTGAAAAACGCGCCCTGCCCGGCCGCGCTCGTCGAATGCGGATTTCTTTCCAATCCCGAAGAGGACCGCCAGTTTTCCGGTGCATCCTACCGGCGCAAGGCGGCTCAATCCCTAGCCGACGGCATCATGGATTATCTCTCTGCGGTCCAGCGTGCCAAGGCCGCTCAACTCTGATGGTTTCGACCTACTCTTGGACGGTCGGCTCGAAATCCTCGGGCCGTTCCAGGCTATGGCGGATAATCGCCGAGACGTCCTCGGCCCGTACCCCGCGCCAGAATATCCGCCAATCGCCGCTGCGGAAATATCCGTCCGACTGTTTTTCATACCACTGGTTCACGGGATTGGTTGAACGGGCACGCCAGAAAAGGCTGGTATGATCCTTCAGTATGGCCTCCCACAGCTCCTGCGCCAATCCCGCGCCGCGCGCCTCCACCCCTACCGCGAATTTGGACAGATACGCACCCACCGGCGTCTTTTCCAGAAGGGCGGCGCCCGCATACTCACGCTCCACATAGGCTTCCTGAATCGTCGCAAGAAACGCCCCCCCAATTACCTTTCGTCCGAAACTGGTTTCCAGCAGAGCCAACAGCCGCTGGCGGTCCACCTGCTCCAACTCCGTATACCGATCAATGATGGACCCCCGACGAATCACACAGCCTGCCCCCTTCACCGTGAACAACTCCTCCATCAGATTCCACGGCGTCGCCACCGAAAAATGAAGGGCTGCATGCTCGTTCAGCAGGCGCTCGGCCATCTCCACAATAGGCCGGTCCTCCTCAGCCAACACCGGACGGTCCTGCCTAGCAGTGTAATAAAAAGGCAACGGCTCCCCGGCAGGCGTGCGCAACGGCCCGCCCGGTCGTATGAGATGTATCCGCCGGGCGATGCGTGGGGTCAGCGCCCGCAACGCCTCCTCAAGCGTACTCTCCGGCGCCGATAGAATACCGGTGTGACGACGCTGACGGCAATCCGCCAAAAAAGCGATAACTTGCTCCATCTCCCCGCCGCTCCACCCGCTGCCCGGCCCAAGCAGTTCGTAAATGGAATACGGCTGCGACT
>Ga0075120_10003549_pt1 | contig 10668 bp, 5 predicted proteins | sample AntAceMetag02UKL_FD_69792 | JGI IMG/M metagenome (GOLD analysis project Ga0075120, IMG submission 69792) | Saline lake microbial communities from Ace Lake, Antarctica - Antarctic Ace Lake Metagenome 02UKL | ecosystem: Environmental > Aquatic > Non-marine Saline and Alkaline > Saline | place...
GCACGGCCACCATTCGTGTGCTGGTGGATGGCACGGTCTGGATCAATGAACTCCATTACGACAACGCAGGCACGGATGCCGATGAAGGCGTGGAAATCGCCGGAACCGCCGGCGTGGAACTTTCCTATTACTCGGTGCTCGCCTACAACGGCGGCGACGGCACGGCCTACAAATCCGTTGCGCTCGTTGGTACCATCCCGGATGAAGGCAGCGGCTTTGGCGCGGTCTGGGTGCCCATCAGCGGGCTGCAGAACGAAACGGAAGGCATCGCGCTGGTCATGGATGAAACGAACCTCGTGCAGTTTATCAGTTACGAAGGCGTCATGGTGGGCGTGACTGGGCCAGCCGCCGAAGAATCCTCCGAGAACATTGGGTCCGAGTCCGGCGCAGAGACGGGCTGCTCGCTTCAGCTCACCGGCTTGGGCACCGCGTATGCTGATTTTATCTGGCAGGATAACGGCTTGGCTGCATCGCACGGCCTGCTGAATGAACTTCAGCGTATGTACCCCAGCGCCGACGCCGGAGAGCAACCTCCTGCCATTTATCCGATCCGTAATCCCATTGTCGTGCAAAGCAATGCGCTGGAATTCACAATCACCGCCGTGGATGTCAATGGCGATGTAATCACGCTAAGCGTCAGCAATGCGCCACCCGGCTCCACGTTCAATTCGAGTGGAGCCACCGGCACGTTCTCTTGGGCTTCGGCGGTGCCGGCCGGCGTCTACACCACCACCTTCTATGCCGTAGATAATGATGGTGCAGGCACGGAAACCGTCATCATCACGGTGGCCTCCGGCGCGCAGGCGCCGGTCATTCAGAACGTGGCCGACAAGATCATCACCACAGGGCTCACCCTCTCCTTTGAAGTTGCCGCCACCGATGCCGATGGCGATGCCATTACCATGACCGTGAGCAATCTGCCCGCCGGTGCGAATTTTTCCGCTGAGGCGGGACTCGGCCTGTTCACCTGGAGCAATGCCGCACCCGCGGGGGCCTACACGTGTGTATTCTACGCCACCGACACCGATGGCGCCGACAGTGATTCCGTGAAGATCACCGTCAGCCCCGCCACCAATGCGCCCGTGCTTCAGCCCATTGGAAACCGGCATGTCATCCAGAATCAAACCCTGCAATTTTCCGTGACTGCCGTCGACCCGGATGAGGAATCCATCACCCTCTCGGCCTTCGACCTACCGCCAAGCGCCACGTTTGTTTCGCTGGACGACACCGGCGTCTTCACTTGGTCCAACACCGCCGTATGTGGTGTCTACACCACCACCTTCCAAGCTGTGGACAACGACGGCATCGACTCAGAGGCCATCACCATCGAGGTGCTTGCCGAAGGCGATCTCTGGATCAACGAATTCCATTACGACAACGATGGAACCGACACCGGCGAGTTCGTGGAAATCGCCGGAACCGCCGGGTTGGACCTAGCCTATTACGCCCTCTTTTATTACCGCACCGATGGCTCCGTCTATGCCAGCAACGCGCTGAGCGGCGTCCTCCCGGATGAAGGGTGCGGCTACGGCGCCGTCCCATTCACCAAAATCCTTCAGCAGACCGGCGGCATCGCCCTGGTTCGTGATTGGACGAACCTCGTTGTGCTGCTCAGCTACAGCCCCACCTTCCTGGCCATCAACGGTCCCGCCGCAGGCGAGTATTCCCTGGATGTCGTCGTGCGTGAATCCAACGACACCACGCCCATCGGCAACTCGCTCCAACTCAGCGGCCTCGGCACCAACTACATGGAATTCATCTGGTCGAACCCCACCAATTCCGCCACGCCCGGGTGGCTCAACGAACATCAACTCATTTATCCCTGCAACGGCGAAACCAACCTGCCGCCCGTGCTGAACCCCATCGGTAACCAATCGGTCATCGAGAGCAACTCCCTGAATTTCACGGTCCACGCCACCGACTACAATGGCGACGCCATCACCTATTCCGTCAGCAACGCCCCTGCGGGATCCACCTTCCTCAGCGATACGTTCGAGTGGCTCACTCCGAATCCTCTCGGCGTCTACACCTGCACCTTCTATGCCACCGATGGACGCCTCACCGACTCCGAAACCATCACCCTGGAAGTACGCATCGGCAACACGAATCCGCCGGTCCTTACCGCTATCGGCGGGAAAACGGCCCTGCAAGGCAGCTCACTCTCCTTCGCCGTCACCGCCACCGATCCCGACAATGAACCCATCACGCTCTCCGTCAGCAACGCTCCATCCGGAGCAACGTTCGGCTCCACGAACGGCTCCGGAACCTTCACTTGGGCTCAGGCACAACCGGTAGGCATCTACACCTGCACCTTCTATGCCGTTGGCGATGATGGGGTCGACTTCGAAGACGTGACCCTGCGTATTGCCGAGTCCGCTTCCGTTTGGATCAATGAAATCCATTATGATAACGACGGTGGTGACACCAATGAAGGCGTTGAAATCGCCGGTCCCGCCGGGATCAGCCTTACCAACTACACCCTCATTCCTTACAACGGCTATAACGGAGAAGCCTACGCCGGCGCGATCTCCCTTTCCGGCCTCCTGCCCGACGAAGGATGCGGCTTTGGCACCCTCTGGTTCGATATGCCCGGCCTGCAAAACGGCTCACCCGACGGTCTCGCACTCGTTCGCCGCTCCGACTCCGCCGTCATTCAGTTCCTGAGTTATGAAGGGGTCTTTACCGCCGCCAACAACCTCGCCGTCGGCACGCTTTCCACCGACATCGGCGTGAGCGAATCCACCACCCTCGCCCTCGGACGCTCGCTCCAGCTTTCCGGAGCCGGAACAACCTACGCCGATTTCACTTGGGCTGCAGCCACCGACGCCACACGTGGATCGCTTAACACCGCCCAGACAATCACCGGCTGCACCGGCGATGCTGATTCCGACGGACTTCCCGACACCTGGGAAAACACCTACTTCGCCAGCCCCACCGCGGCCCAGTCTGACGACGATACCGATGGCGACGGCATGTCCAATCGCGATGAATATACCGCCCACACCGATCCCACCGATCCCGCCTCGCTCTTTGCCGTCAACCCCGTCGCCTCCTCCTCGCAGGACTACGTCACCTTCTTCACCGCGTCCGACCGCATCTATCACATCTACTCCACCACCAACCTAACCACGCCTCAGTGGAATGCGGTCCAGACCAACATCCCGGGCACCGGCGGGGCCATCCAAATACCCGTCACCAATCACGGCACCCTTTACATCCGCACCCGAGTTTCGATACCCTGATCCACCATGAAACCCGGCACGCCAAAAACCGCTCAAATCGTTTTTTCCAACCATTGGAAATCCCGCGTGGGCGGGACTGCTGTGCAGCTACGGTTTTTCCAATCGTTGGCACTATTTCAGACGTTTTTTCCAATCGTTGGAAATACCGACAAAAGTCAGCGTCATGATGGCCCCGGAGGGGCCGGGGAGAAAGGCACGGGGTCATCGGACCCCGGGAAGCCGACAAAAAAAACAACACGCACCCCATCCGGGGTGCATGGGATGTTGGAGAATGAGAAACCCAGGGTCTGCCGACCCTGGGCTATAGGCCTTCACCCCGTCCGGGGTGATAACTCACTCGGACTGGGGTTGCTGTTCCTCTTAATCTGTGCCGGTGCGACGGTTTTGGCCGCGCCTGCACCGCCACCTGCCTCGCTCGCTCCCTGCTGGACGAACCAGCACGCCGAAACGTATTTTCCAGCCGACGATCCCTTCTTTATCGGCGAGCGGGTGTTGCTTCTGCGTCGGGGAACCTACGCCTATGATTTGTATCTGCCCGCCGACTACGACGCGCATCCCTCGCAGCGTTACCCGCTGGCTGTCGTTTCCGCGCACCTCGAAACGGAGCAGCAGGAGGCTCTTGCCGAGGTCTTTTGCGCACGCGGCTGGATACTGCTGGCACCCAATCTGCCGCCCTCGCTCCCGGAAGAAAAAGTACTCGCTGCGCTCCTCTGCACCTATCGTGCCGCGATGAAAGACTGCCGCATCCTGCCCGGCGTACAACTTCTCGCGGGGTATGGAACCGGCGCGGAAATCGGCGCCGTCTTTGCGTCCCCGCGTCCCGCCTTCGCCGCTTGGATTGGCGACGCCGTCTCCGGCCAGAGCGGCAGCCTCGCGCCTTTGGCGAAACGACCGGACCTTCTGCTTTGCCTCATCGAACGCCCATCGGATGAGGCCGCCGTGGAAGCGTTCACCCAGGCCTTGGGTGAAGAGACGATGGTGCGGACCGACCGCCTCGATTCCGAAGCCCCGCCCCTCGCGCCCGAAGCCCTCGCCCGCGCCCTTGACTGGATACGCGAACAGCTCCTTTTCGTCCGCCCTCCCGACGGGCGGTTCTACGAATATGCGCAGGCGGAATATGAGCGAAGCAACGAAGAGGAACGCGCCGCCCTCATCGAGCGCTTCCACCTTCGGGGTCAGGGTTCCAGTATCAACCGGTAAAACAGCGGGCTGCTGCACTGGGTCGTCCAAACGGTCCCGGCAAAGGGCCAGAAGTTCGTTGGTTCGGCCGGCTGCCAATCGGGCAGGATGAGATTATCCGTGGACTGCACGGTGAACGTTCCATCCGGGGGGTTGGCATCCCACTGCAAGGCGAGATTCTGGTTGGTCTGTTCGATGGACGTAACAGCAAAATCGGGGACGTAGGGAATCTTAAACAGCCCGAGCCCGCCATAGGGTTTCATATACAGTGAGCGCATGTCTTCGGGCATATACAGGTAGGCATACAGCCCCGAATCAAACCGCCCTTCGGCACTGTTCACATCCATGAACTGGGCCATGCAGCAGGATTGAGAAATATAGAACATAATTCCGCGCTGATTACCTAAAGGACTGGGAATAAAGCCGGCTTCACTGGTGCCGTTGGTGTCCATGTAGGTCGCCGCAATAAGGTCGGCCATGTTGGTGCTGTTCCACAGTTTATCAACGTCCAGATATACGACCTGCTGATGGGTCGGGATGGTGGCCATATTCGCAAGCGCAGGAGGCATATGAATGGGATATTTCCATCCAACGGTGAAGATCATTTCGACCCGGTTACTGCATCCGGATATGATCGAAGAGCCTATGGCGTTCTTTGTGAAAAAGCCTTCGGTGTTTTGAAACACCTGCTGATAGGCTTCATTCGTGCGCCAGCAGTTTCTTTGGACATAGAGCGAAAGCGGAAGTTTGCGCACCAGCAGTCCGTAGGTTTCGTTGGAGGCAATCTGCCCGGTTTCCGCGTTGATCATGAAGGCCCACGGATCATAACCGGCCATGGTCATATATAGAAAGTTGCCGTCTTCGTCTTCGTTCTGAAAGGTGGTCGGAGAACCCAGCGCCTCCCCGGTGTCGTAGGACCAGACGGTGGTGCCGGACCGGGTATCGAAGCAGTAGTTTGACCCGGCTTTATCACTGCAGAAAAGCCACTTTTCGTTATAGGAAAGGTCGGGCGATGTGGCGGAACTCTCTCCGTCAACCATTCTCCCGTTAAAGGCAAACTGCGGCGTGGAGTCGACGTAGTTTGTGATGTCGTAGTTGCAGACGGCCAGCCGCCCGGAATACGAGGCGGTCGGATCAAAATCAACGGCATACATGATGACATCGGGCGTATTGGTATCCACATCCCACTGCTTAAGATATTCGGACTGCCCGCCCGCAACAAACAGACGGCAGGCCGCCGGATTGGTAGGATTTTTCATCATACAGGGGTTGTTGGCCACCATGGCTCCGATGCCGAAGGTTCCGGCCTCCATATATCCCTTCAACTGACAGGGATTCATAAAATATTTCAGGTCCGGATCCACCGTGTTGGTAATGCCGGTTGCCCAGATGCCGAACAGAATGGGATTGTTTGAACTCATAATCATCGGATTGTTGGTTTCGGCAAACAGGTACGGATCACAGGGCGGCTGATTGGAGACGGTGCCGATCATGTTGGTTTCCAGATACGTCGCGCCCGCCAGGGTGCCGTCGATGTGATCAAACATGAAGGTTTCTCCCTGCACCGTAAACCCGCCCACGTAATAGTTTTCGTCTACTTCAGGGGTAAGCACAAACGACATAAACGGGAAACCCTTTGTATCAGCCGCCGTTGGATCACTCGATGGGTGCCACAGGCCGTCTACATCGCTGTAGATTTTCAGGTTGGGCATGGGCTGACGCCATATCCACGGCTGATACCCGCTCGCATCAGGGAGGGCTTCGATGCGGTAACAATACACATAATGACAGTCCGCCAGATAAATGTTGCCATATTTATCGGCGATGGGCGCCACGGTGGAGGCGCAGGAATCGGGTCCGGGAGCAGACTGTCCAAACGGGGCATTGGTCAGCGGGGCGGATTGCCAGTAGACGCTCCCGTCGGTCATATCCAGGGCGCACAGATTGGGATATTTAACCGAGCTGGTCGTGACAATAAAATATTCCTTTCCGTCCAATACCACAATCACCCCTCCACCGGCACAGACCACCGGATTGGCCGGGTCACGCAACATGAACCGTACGTTCGCCATTTCATTCGTCTGCTGCAGGTCCAGCATCTCGCGGGGCACCCAGTCGGAATTGTGCGCGCCCATGTGCTGAGCGGGCCATCCATCCGGACGATACGGCGGCGGCAGAAAGGTGTTCGTGGGGGAGATATTCGTGGTCCAGGATTGTTTAAACGCGCGGTAGGTGTGCACGCCTTCGGGCAGCGTCAGCTCAAAGACCACGTTGCTTTGTGCCGTCACTTCGGTAATGGCAACCTGACTGGTACTTCCGCCCCAGCAGATGAAAGTATTGCCATTGGCCAGACGCTGAGCAAACCCCATCTCCGTGGATGAAATCGGCGGAGAATGGGTATAGGACCAGACCTTCTCGGCGGTAAGCGTCCCTTCGTTTACAGCATACTCCACCGCACGCGAATAGGGTGGGTTCTTCAGGTGGCCGTTATCAAAGAGCAGGATGTTTCCGTTGGCAAGACGGCGGACCCCGTGCTGGTGGGAAAACCCGGTGAAGGTGCCGCCCCCGTCCTGCGGCTGATCATCATTGATAAAGGTAAACTGGTTGTTGCTGCAGGCACTCCCCCCCATGCGCCAGATGATTTCACCCGTCTGCCGGTTGATCTTGGTAATTTCATCAAAGTAGCGCGTGGAAAGCAGTATATGGCCGTCTGTATCGATATCAACGGCATTGCAATGGGCATAATCAACGATCCGGTTGGTCAGCGGCACATCGGGCGTGGTGTTTTGATGGGTAAAGAAGTTCTCAGGCGACCATTGCCAGTAAAGATTGCCGGCGGCATCCACCTCCTGGATAGCCATGTCGATGGCAAACGCGTTGAGTTTTCCTCCATAAGAAAGCATGTTGGTGGGAGTCAAACGATACGCCAGCAGGTAGCCGTGTCCATTATCCTGCATACGGAGTTCGTGAACATCCGTCATCCATTCCGCTGTCAGCGCAGTGATTAAGCCGGTGGTAACCGCCGAGATGGTTCCCGTGGAATTCAGGTTTCGATCCACAAAGTGGAACGCAAACTTATTGGTTCCCAGGGTGTTGGTATCCATCAGTTGAAAATACGTGGTTGCTCCGCTGGGCTGCCGTTTGAAATCCGTATTAACCGGACTGTCCAGCCTTCGGTATTCAATCGGCTCCCCTGCGTTGTTCAGTATGATTAGATACGGGGTCGTACTTACATCCGAATCCTGCGTGAAATTGCTCAGAAAGATATCGCCTTCGGACGGAGCACTGCATACCGGCACCGTGATGGCAGGAAAATCTGCGGGGAGTGCCGCGGCGGCCATGCGGCATAAACCAAAAACAAAACCCATCACAAGAGGCGACACATAACGATACCGCTTCACACTTTTTTGCACATACCGCCATATTTTTTGCATGTCTACTCCTTTTCCTCCATACGGAGGATACTCACATCGTAAACAACAGCGAGACGCTGTGGTGCCTTGGCCTCATCGAATTGAACAGAGCTACCGAACGCACTCTCTCTTCATAAAGAAAAACGGACGGCATTGCGATTAAAAACAGTGGCTCGCTACACCCTAATGCTTCACGCAGCGGGCGGGGAGGCGGATCAGGGCGCTGAAGAAGAGCATGAGCAGGGCGAGTACGGCGGCGGCCAGGAAGACGGCTTGGTAGCCGTAGGTGGTCCAAAGAATGCCGCCCAGAATGGGGACGGTCATGGATACGGCGTGGTCCAGGCTGCTGCCCAGTGAAAGGGTCGGGGCGATATGGGTTGGGTTGAGGGCAATTTTGGAAATGTAGGTGATGCGGGCGATGTTGACGCCGAAGAGGAGCTGATCGCCCAAGTAACAGGCGAAGAGGACGGGTAGCACGAGGCGGGGGTTCGGAATCCAGTGTGAGCAGGCGTAGCCGAGACATACGGTGGTGACGAGGATGGAGTCGATGATGAGGACTTTCCGCTCGCCCCAGCGGTCGATGAGGTTGCCGAGGAGGGGCTGAAAGAAGAGGCCGGCGATGGCTCCGACCACCCAGAGCTGGGCGAAGACGGCGGCGGATTGGTGGTATTCGCGGATGAGCACCCAGGGGCCGAAGGTGAGAAAGATTTGTTTGCGCCCGCCGAAGAGGATGGCGAGAACGTAGTAGAGCCAGTATCGCCGGTTCCAGACCCATTTGGGGCGCTGAAGGTGCGCAGCGGGCAGGTGCATGGCGAAGAAGAGTGCCGCGGCGACCAGGGCTAGGATGCCGCCGAGTACGAAGAGCAGCGGGTAGCTTCCGGAGGTCTTTCGGAAGACGAACCAAATGAGGGCGCTGCCGAGGATGCCGGAGGCGAACTGGACAGCGCCGACCTGCCCCATGCGCCGGCCGTGTCGGCCGTCTTTTGCCAGGAGCATGCTCACGGAGTTGCGTACGGGGAGAAAGAGGTGCAGTCCGGTGCTGAACAGCGTCATGAGAATGAGCATGGGTATCCACTGCTGTCCCCAGACGGCTATGCTGATGAGGGAAAGGCCAGCCAGCAGGGCGGCCAGAGAGGCAATGCGTGTCTCCGGGATGAAGAAGAGGAGGCCGACAAAGATAGCCGTAAGAAAGCCAGGCGTTTCGCGGGGAAATTCGAGCCAGCCGCGTGTTTTGGCACTGATTTGAAAGGTGTCGCTGAGGTAGTTGTTGAAGCTGATGTCGAAGATGCCGCCGGCGACGCCAAAAAGCAGTACGGCGGCAAGAAAGAGTTTGAGCTGCGGGTTCATGTCCCGCCATTTGATGAGAAGGGCTTTCACGGCTTGCTCCGACCGGTCAGGGGATAAGCGTCAGCTTGCGCATTTCGGTGAGCAGGGCTTCTTTTTCGATGGGCTTGACGAGGTAGGATTCGCATTGCTCCATGAAGGCGGTCATGACATTCGAGGCATCTTGAAGGGCGGTGGTCATGATGACCTTGGCGCCGTTTCCAGGCCAAAGGCTACGCTTGTTTTCGAGCTGGCGAATGATTTTGAGGGCCTCCTGCCCATCCATCTCGGGCATCATGATGTCGAGGCAGATGAGGTCGAAGTAGTCATCCTTGGAAAGGGCCTGCTGCACGGCTTTGATGGCCTCGTTTCCGTTCACAGCCATCACGCAGCGACCGTACGGCTTGAGCATGATTTCCAGCAGTTTCCTGGCGCTGAATTCATCATCAACGATCAGTATGTTCAGCTCTGCGGACATGGGCGACCCTCCGGAACCCCGTTTCGATTTGTGTCCGTGTCTAGCGCCTAATTCTGTCAATAACAATACATATATGCCGCTTTTTTGGATAGGGGAAGGAGGGGCTAAGCGAGCGGGCTGCCGGGGGGCGCTGTTCAGGGTCGAATAGAGTTGGCCGGGAGAAAGAGGCGGGGGAGATCGGTGAGGGATTCGATGACGCGGTCGGCCTGAAAGCCGAGAGCGGGGGGTTGGGCTTCGGAAAATTCACCGCCGGGACGGCGTATGCGGACGGTTTTGACGCCGAGGCGCCGGGGGATCGCGAAGTCGGTGAGCGGATTGTCGCCCACAAAGCAGAGGTCGCTGAGTTCGACTTCGAGCTGTAGGGCGAGGATGTGAAAGGCGTCGGCATTGGGCTGGCCGGGTTCGGAGTCGCCCAGAAGATCATCGGTGTAGATAATGCCGTCGAGGAGGGGTTCGAGTTCGAGGGCGGCGATTTTTTTCTGTTGGATGCCGCCGCGTCCAGTGGTGATGACGCCGACCTTGATGCCGCGCGAGAAGAGCAGGGCCATGCAGATGCGGGCATCTTCATAGAGTTCGATTTTCGGGGTGTGGGTCCAGAAGACGTGGAGTGTTTTTTTAAGGACAGCCTCTTCGACGTTTCCGAAGTGTTTTTCGAGGGTGGCTCCGAAGACGTTGGACCGCTCGCCCGTGAGGTAGGTCTTGACCAGATCGTTGAAGACAAGCAGTCCGTACACCCGCTGGATATAGGCGGCCACGGCCTGAAAGCCGCTGAACACATATTGGCGTTCTGGATAGAGGGTGTCATCCAGGTCAAAAAGTACGGCACGCGGGGCGAGGGCCAGCGGCTGTTTAAACATAGTATCGTTGAGGCTCATAGCGGTTCAGTTCCGTTTTCATCCATGTGGCGGTTAAGCGAAGGCCTTCCTCGAGGCGCGGGGGTGGGGTCCAGCCGGTGAGCGAGTGGAGCAGGGAGGCGTCGGCGCAAAGACGTTGTACTTCGCTTTGTTCGGGGCGCATGCGGTCCTGTTTTTCG
>Ga0075120_10003550_pt1 | contig 10667 bp, 10 predicted proteins | sample AntAceMetag02UKL_FD_69792 | JGI IMG/M metagenome (GOLD analysis project Ga0075120, IMG submission 69792) | Saline lake microbial communities from Ace Lake, Antarctica - Antarctic Ace Lake Metagenome 02UKL | ecosystem: Environmental > Aquatic > Non-marine Saline and Alkaline > Saline | place...
CTGGCCCGAAGCGCAGGTTGTCTTCGTGCAGCGGCCACTCCAACCCTTCGGCCATCACGCCCACCGCATCTCCCCCCAGCGGGATGAGCGAAACGGTATCGCCAGGCTGGCCCTCAATAAGCGATCCATCGTGCCCTTCGTGGATGAGGAAGGCCGTCTGCGGCCCCTCCACGATGCGCACGTCAAGCCCATTTAGCTCAGGCAGCGCCAGCAGCAGCAAGTTGGCAATGGTCTGGTCCAGCCGTCCCCCCAGGGCCGCCAGGATGACGATCTCGGTCGCGCCCTCGCGCACGGCGTGAAGGAGCGCCAGTTCGAGATCGGTCTCATTCTTGCGGGGCGAAAAGCGAATGATCTGCGATCCCGCCGCCTCTACACGGATCCGCTCGTCAGAGGATAGCGAATCGAGGTCACCGATGACCACATGAGGGGCCGCACCGGCAGCCAAAACGTGATGGGTCCCTCCATCGGCCGCGATGATGAGGTCGTCGGGGCGCAACAGGCCCCGTGCACCCTGCGGATCGGGGAACTCCCCGTTGGCGAAGATGATGGCGCGCATGTCACTAGAACACGGATTTCAGGACATCAACGGATACAGAAAAGCCGCCCCAGCCAGCGGGACGGCTCCACATGCTCAGTGGTCTCCCTCCGCTGGCATTACCCAGATCAGGTTCCAAGGGTCGATGCCGGTGGTCCGCGACCAGGCACCCTCTCAGCCTGGCTCCCCAGGCTCCCCTGAAGGTATGGTTTCAGTGAACGTCCTAAAAGTACGCTTGAATTATACTACGTCTTGACCGATTTGGCAAAGCCCATACCACCCGCCGGAATCACCGCCTTCTCCCTCTCAGTAGCAGGAGAGAGGCTGGCCTTCATCCCAGCGAGGTGGTTCACCCGGCGCAAATTCGAGGGAGCGCCGGTAAATGCGGGCAAAGTGTTGGGCAAATCGTTGCGCCACCTCGTCAAAGTCCGGGGCGCGACCGAGTACCTGTTGTATGGACACAGCACCTCTGCCAGCGATACCACAAGGGACCAACAACTCGAAGTGCTCCATGTTCGGCGCAACGTTGAGGGCCAGGCCATGACGGGTGATCTCGCCGTGGATTGCCAGCCCGACGGCGGCGATTTTCCGGCCGGCGACCCAGACACCTGGATGCTCTTCGATGCGTCCAGCACCAATGCCGTATTCGGCCAGCAGATCAATGACAACTTGCTCCAGATTATGCAGGTACTCGTAAAGGTGCTCGTACTCAACCCGCATAATCGGGTAAGCGACGAGTTGACCAGGACCATGATAGGTCGCCTTGCCGCCCCGGTCGGTCTCACACACAACAATGCCAGCCCGTTCTAGCAGCGCCGGAGAGACCAGGATATCTTCCCAACCACCGCCGCGTCCGATGGTGATGACCGGAGTGTGTTGCAACAAAACGAGGCTCTCGCCCAGCCGGCCTTGCTGGAGTCCCGTCGCCAGCCGTTCCTGCCAATCCAGGCCGCTGTCGTAGTCGAGAAGGCCAGGCTGCCAGACGGTGATGGGTCTCACAAAGCCTCTCCTACCACTTAGGCAGATGCAACGACCGTTTCTCCACGTCCATCGCAGCGTCCACCAACGCCTCGCCGATGGAGGGATGCATCGGGATGAACCGCATCAGTTCACCGACGGTGGCCTCAGATAACATCGCCACAGCGACGACGTTGATCAGGTCCACCGCGCCGGGGGCCATGATGTGCGCACCGACGATCTTGCCGTACTTCTTGCAGGCGATGAGCTTGATCGTGCCAGCCGTCTCGTCGAGGATCATGGCGTAGGGGTTGATGGCTATGGGAACCTTGCCGATCTCCACCTCGACCCCCTGAGCCTCGGCCTGCTCCTCGGTGAGGCCCACCCAGGCGACCTCAGGCCAGGTGTAGAGGCAGCGAGGCAGGATCTCGTAGTTCATCCGGCTGCTCATCCCCATCGCGTTCTCGCCAACGACGATCCCCTCAGCGTTCGCCTTGTGCGACCACATCGGCCCGGCGGTGGCATCGCCGAGAGCGTAGATGTGGGGTACGCTGGTCTCCATACGCTCGTTGACCAGGATAGCGCCGTGCTCCATCTCGACGCCCGGTTGGCGCAGGCCCAGTCCGGTCGTGTTGGGCAGGCGGCGCGCGGCCAGGACTTTGTCGGCGACCACTTCGCCCTTGCCCTCCGCCAGAACGACGACCAACGAGCCGTCATCACCCTGGCGAATCGCCTCCACCGAGACGCCCCTCTTGATGGTGATGCCGGCGTCGTGGAGTAGTTTGCCCAGCCGTTGAGAGATCTCGCGGTCGGCCTCGGGGAGCAATTGCGGGCCGCTCTCGATCAGCGTGACCTGGCTGCCCATGGCGTGGAAATATTGCGCCAGTTCCAGGTCCCAGGGTTTGCTGCCGATAATGGCAAAGCGCGGCGGGATCTCGCGCAATTCGATTGCCTCCTCGGTGCCTATCACCCCAGGCAGGTCCACGCCCTCAATGGGCGGCTGAGCGGCGACGGACCCCGTGGCGACGAGGATGTTACGCGCCTTGATCTGCTTGCCACTACCTCCCACACTCCCACTCCCCCACACTTCCACAGTGTCCCGAGCGACGAGCCTACCCCGCCCTTCGATCAGCGTGATGCCATAGTCGGCGAGCAACTGCTCCGTGCCCATCCGCAGTCCTTCGATGATCAGGTCCTTGCGGTCGTGGAGCACGCCCAGGTCCAGCCCCGGCTCCTCCACCTGGATGCCAAAACGTCCTGCTTTGCGGATACGTCCCATGAGCCTGGCGGCTGTCATAAGAAACTTGGAGGGGATGCACGCCTTGTGCATGCAGTAACCGCCGTAGTGGGCCTCCTCGACGACGGTCACCTTGCCGCCCAACTGGGCGGCGCGCATCGCTGCGGCGAACCCGCCGGAACCGCCGCCGATGATGATCAGGTCTTGCATCTCAGCCATGATTACCCCTCCCCTTCGGCTTTGCTCAGGGCAGGCCCCCCGGCAAAGATCAGCGCAGGATGTTCCAACAGTTGCGCCAGCGTCTGCAAGAAGGCCGCCCCGGGCGCTCCGTCCACGATGCGGTGGTCAATGGTCAGGCTGAGCACCATCTTTGAGCGAGGCACAACCTGGCCATTGACCAGGGCCAGTTCCTCGGTGATGCGCCCTACGCCCAGGATAGCCACTTCCGGCGGGTTGATGATGGGCGTGAAAGCATCTACGCCATACGTCCCCAAATTTGTGACAGTGAACACCGCACCGGTGACCTCATCCACATTGAGAGCGTTTTCGCGGGCACGCTGCGCCAGGTCTTTGATCTTGTCACCGATCTCGGAGACGGTCATCCGGTCGGCGTAACGAACCACAGGGACGATGAGGCCATCGTCTAATGCCACCGCTACCCCAACGTTGACCTCGGAGGGCATCACGATCTCCTCGCCCTCAAGTCTGGCTCCCAGCAAGGGGTGATCGCCCAGCGCCACCGCCACGGCCTTGACCAGCAGGTCGGTGTAGGAGACCTTGCGCTCCCAGCGTACGCGCAGCGCCTCGCGGGTGGACGCTAGTTCGGTCACGTCCACTGTGGTCATGAGCGTGATTTGGGCCATCGTTTGCAGGCTGTGGACCATCTGCTCGGCGATGGCCTGGCGCATGCCGATAAAGGGAATACTCTTGGGCGGAGGCGCGGCTGGCCTCTCTTCTCCTTCGATCACGCGCAGCACATCCTCTTCGGTGATGCGACCGTTCAGCCCCGTGCCCTGGACCTGCGCCAGGTCTAGCCCCTCTTCCTCCGCCATGCGACGGGCCAGCGGGGAGGCCACGATACGTGACCGCTCCTCGTGGTAGGTTTGCACGTCTTTCTCTGTGATGCGGTGGCCAGAGGGCACGACCTTGGAAATGTCCACGCCCAGCTCTTTTGCCAACCGTCGGGCCGCGGGCGAGGACGGGAAGCGTTTCTCCTCCCTGGGAACCTCCACCTTCTTCTCAGCCGGGGCAGCGGGCGTCGGTGCCCCGGTTGTGACGGGAACGGCGGCGGGAGCCCCGGCTGGGGCAGCGATCTCCACTACTTCGGGAATCTCCTCGCCAGGAGCAGTGATAAACCCAATGATCTGACCAATGCCACAGGTGTCCTTAGCGTGGGCCACGTGGCGCACGACACCATCGGCCGGTGCCACCACCTCATAAGTGATCTTTTTGCTCATCACGACGACAACAGGTTCATCCTTCTTGATCTCCGCGCCGTCCTCCTTGAGCCACTTGACGACCTTCCCTTCGCTCATTGCCATACCCAGTTTGGGCATAATGATTTGGGTTGCCATAACAGTTTCTTCTCCTTGACGATGAGGAGCAGATCTCTTCCCTCCAGGCCTCCAGCACACAGTCCATATCCACGAACACGATCACAGCGGCGTTGGCGACGAAAAGCTCGTCGGAAGCGTCCCCCTCGAAAGTGATGCACCTTTTCCCATCTTGCACTTCCTCCCTCTAGCCAAAGAGGTCATCGCCGCTCTTGAACTCGAGGCCAGGGTGGTTGTCGAAGCGCACCACGCCGACGGCGGCCTTGTCGCCGATGGCCGCGGCCACTTGAGCGGTGCCGGCGTGGCCGAACCCGCCGCACAACTCAATGGCGACGAAACCATCTTCCACCAAGCCTTTGCAAACTGTCACGGCCTCGGCGTAGTTGTTGACTGCCACAGCCGTCAATTCGACCTGAGGTGTCACCACCGTCTGACGATGGATCTTAGGATCCACATCGGGTGCTACGAAGACAAATGCTGCTTTCAGAGCCATTTGATTTTCCTCCTGATAATATCTGCCAAAACACTACAACGAATTTGGAAAAAAGCGAATTGAGAACAAGAGCTTCGTTCCTTTCACAATTCGATGTAGTGTTAGCGGGAAACAGAACCGCCGGATATCCTGAGGACGCCCTGTTGGCTGGCCTCTCGTACACACTGCTGCACATCCACCACGCGGGGGCCGCGGTGTGTCAGTCGAACGCTCACTTGCTGCTCGGAAAAGACCTCGATCTGTCGCTCACCATCCACGGCGATGGTGCAGGCTGCGGGCTCCAACATCACTTCCTCCCCCAGGGAAAGCAAGCGGTGGCTCTGGATGCCCACCGGGATGATCAGACCGGGGCCTACAGGGGCCAGCACGCTGGTGTTGCCCTGGCCCAGTCGTATGTACATCCCCTGAGCATCGCGCGGCCCCAGGGTGTGAAGACAGCCTCCGATAGACGACATGCCGATGCAGTTTGGTTCGGCCCTGGCCAGGACGATCTCCCGCAGGCGGTGCGGGTCCCACAGCGCCCGGCTGCCGATGAACAACTCGTTGCTGGCCACCACGTCAATCAAGGCAATCTCCGCTAACTGGCCATCCACGTACACCTCCAACTGTTTGGCGGTATACGTGACCTTTTCCACATCCACCATCTCCCTGGCAACCAGCCCCGCCGCGAGTCCGGCTATGGTGCTTTCGAGCATACAAGGGAAGACATTGTTGGTGCCAGTGGAGATGGCGACGATGGGGATGTCGCTGCATCCTTTAGCCACAGCGCGGTTTGTTCCATCTCCGCCGAGCGTGATGATGCATCCCACGTCGCTTTCACAAAAGCGCCTGGCCGCCTCGGTCGAATCTCGTTCGTCGGCGTACATATCCATGTGAAGCGAGACGGCCTCCAGCGAGAGATTCAACCTGTCCAACGCCCGATCCACCAGACCGTAGTAGTCAGGCATAAAGACCACCTGCTGGACCTCCAGGGCGTCCAGGGCCAGAAGCGCCCGCTGCAAGATATGCGTCTTTTCGTGGTTGTCAAACACCGAGGCGTGGGTGACCAGGCGGCGGATGTCCTTGCCGGAGGCTGGGTTGGCGATGATACCGACGGTTGACATAGTCTCTCCCCAAACAGAAACCGGGTTTTTAGGAAAAAACCCGGTTTCTGGTCTATCCTACATCAGGGACTGCACCGTTGAGACGATGGTGTCCACACTGGGAATGTAAGCCTGCTCCAGAACCGGACTGAAAGGCACCAGTGTATGCGGCGGCGTGATCATCTTGGGCGGCGCGTCCAGGTAGTCAAAGGCCTGGCCAGCGACCAGGGCGACGACGTCCGTCGCCATACTGCAGCGGGGAAAGTCCTCATCTACCACGATCAGGCGATGGGTCTTTTTGACCGAGTTCAGGATGGTCTCCTCATCCATTGGCGAGAGGGAACGCAGGTCTACTACCTCGACGTCCACACCGTCACTGGACAGTTTCTCCGCGGCCTCCAGGGAGAAGTGAACCATGCGCCCCAGCGTGACGATGGTGAGGTCTTGGCCCTCCCGCTTGACGTCGGCCACTCCTAGCGGGACAGTATAGTTATCCTCCGGCACCTCACCTTCCAAACCATATAGCAGTTTGTGCTCGAAAAAGATAACCGGGTCGTTGTCCCGGATGGCGGACGAAAGCAGCCCCTTGGCGTCGTAGGGCGTGGAGGGGACGACCGTCTTGAGCCCCGGTATGTGGGTGAATATCGAGTAGAGACATTCAGAGTGTTGCGCGGCTGCCCCGAAGCCAGCGCCGATCGTCGTGCGGATGACCACCGGCACCTGGGCCTTGCCGCCGAACATGTAGCGCATTTTAGCGCCCTGGTTAAAGATCTGGTCAAAGCAGACGCCTAAAAAGTCTACAAACATCAGTTCGGCGATGGGGCGCAAGCCTGTCGAGGCCGCGCCCACGGCCGCGCCGATGTAGGCCGACTCGCTGATGGGGGTATCACGGACGCGATCCCGGCCGAACTCAATTACCAGTCCCTTGCTGGCGCCCAGGACGCCACCCCAGGCTTCCTTGTTTTCGCCTTCCATGTGGGGCAGCGTGGCGCCACCCGCCACGTCCTCGCCCATAAGAATCACTGTAGGGTCGCGGCGCATTTCCAGCGCCATGGCCTCGATGATCGCTTCTCGGAAAGTTATTGTACGTGCCATCGTTTTCTCACCTCCTATGGGTAACTCACGTAAACGTCAGTAGTCAAGACGTCTTCAGGGACGGGCCAGGGGCTCTCCTCGGCGAACTCGACTGCATCTTGGACCATCTTTGTCGTCTTGGCGTCAATCTCTGCGATCTCTGCCTCAGACAAGAGTCCACGCTCCAGCACCTGCTTCTTGAAACTCTCAATCGGGTCATTGGCGTGATTGCGCGCTTTTTCTTCCTCGGTAAAGTAGAGCATGCTGTCGCCCTGGAAGTGACCGTAGTAGCGGAACCCACGGCACTCGACCAGGGACGGGCCTTGACCCTTCCGTGCCTGCTCGATGGCCACTTCTGCGGCCTCGTAAACGGCGAAAAAGTCCGCGCCATCTATCGTAGCGCCAGGCATGTCGTAGGCCACAGCCCGGTCGGAGATGTCCTTGGCAGCGCAGTGGTAGCCCCAGGGCGTGGTCTCGGCGTAGCCGTTGTTCTCACAGACGAAGACCACGGGCAGTTTCCAGATGCTGGCCAGGTTCATCGCTTCGTGCATAGTCCCCTGCTCGGCAGCACCATCGCCGAAGAAGCAGACCGTCACCTGGTCGGTGCCGAGGATCTTGGCCGTCAGGCCCGATCCGCAGGCCAGCGGGCCGCCGGCTCCTACGATGCCGTTAGCGCCCAGCATCCCCTTGTCCACGTCGGCAATATGCATCGAGCCACCTTTACCTTTGCAAGCGCCCGTGGCCTTGCCGTACACCTCTGCCATCATCGAGTTGACGTCTACCCCCTTGGCGATGCAGTGGCCATGACCCCGGTGGGTCGAGGTGATATAGTCCTTGTCCGTCAAGTGGGAAATCACACCCACTCCCATTGCTTCCTCACCAGCGTACAGGTGGACAAAGCCCGGCAGTTTGCCCTCGGCAAACAGTTCGGCCACTCTGTCCTCGAATGTTCGGATGAGCCTCATGCGCTCATACGCCCAGAGGAGTTGTTCCTTGTTAATCTCAGCCATGAAATTCCTCCTTACATGTTTTGGTTGCCAATGCTGTGGCCGGTCTCCTGACCATGCCACTCCTTGCGCTGGTTGACCCAGCGCTACTGCTGTTGCCACAACCCGTTCAAGCCCCCCACGCAGTGGAGGGGGGGGCGTGACAGCCATCCAGGTAGATCGTCTATATCATCCCTCCTTTCGCACTTCCACTGTGGCCGGTCTCCTGACCGTGCCACCCACATTTTGAGCTTTCCCGACAAACATGAAGCTGAAACGATGCCAACCAGAGTACCTGGCAGGTGGGGGGAAGCCACCGCGCCTGCCAGGTACCGCCGGGGGCTAGACGCATACCTTCACCATGCCCCCATCCACGTTGATGGCCTGCCCGGTGATGAAGCCAGCCTTCTCCGAGGCCAGGAAGGCTACCATGTTGGCGATGTCATCGGGATCGCCATGGTGTCCCAGAGGAATGTTCTGCTCGGCGAACCAGGTGATGGCCTCCTGGCACGACTTGCCCAGCATCCCCCCCAGTTGGTCTCCCAGTTGGCCGGGACCTTCCCAGAGGAACGTCCTGGTCGGCCCAGGGCAGACAGCGTTGACCAGGATGTTGTCTTTGGCCAGGTAATTGGCCAGGTCCTTGGTGAACATGATCACCGCTGCTTTGATGCTGTCATAGTCCACCAGGCCACCCGGCTGCTTGCCAAAGATCGAGGAGATGTTGATGATCCGCCCCCATTTCCCTTCCCGCATGTGAGGGACGACCGCTTTGGAACAGCGGATCAGGCCAAAGAGCATCAGGTCCATATTGTAGCGGAACTCCTCTTCGGGAAGCTCCATCAGGTCGCTCAGCCGGCCTGTGCCGGCATTGTTGACCAGGATGTCAATACGCCCGAACTTCTCGGCGGCCTGGGCCACGAAGTTCTCAATGTCCTCCGGCCTGGTGACGTCGGCCTGGATAACGAGGACCTCCACTCCCTTCGCGCCGATCTCTTCGGCCGCTTCATCCAGGGCCTCCTTGCCCCGGGCGCAGATAGCTACGTTGCATCCCTCCTCAGCCAGCGCCAACGCGGAGGCTTTGCCGATGCCCCGGCTGCCCCCGGTAATCAGTGCTACCTTTCCTTTCAAACCTAGATCCATTTGCCTTCTCCTTTCAATCTGGTGACACCAACATCTTGATGAAGACCGCCAGAGGCACATGAATGGAGGCCAGATTCAGTGATCTGCAAAATGCGCGATGATCGCGGCCTTACCACCGAAAAACACACCTTGATCCCCGATTCTCACCCCCTTTCGCTCTGTACGCCGAACCCACAGGAGCGGCTACCCCACCGCGCGGGTAGGCACAGCCACCAAGACGTCAATTCGCATGTCGTTGAGGTCGCGCAGTTCCACGATCTCCACCAACCAGCAGAGGTAACTGCGAGAGTCTGTCAACCAACCAAGATTGTTACCCCTCCGACACAGGCGCGGTGGGACTGACACGGCGAATCTTCGCGATCAACTTCTGGCGCTCGGCGAGGCTGGTTGCCTGCGCCAACCGCTCACGCAGATAGCGCAACTTCCGCTTGCGGGTCTGCCGTCGGATTCGCTTCCGATCGCTCTCTGTTCGCATTATCTCCTCCTATCATCTATTACGGATTACAGTCACGCACTACATACTATGGATATATACGCTTCAGCATACGAGGGAAGGGAATCGTCTCCCTCAGATGATCCAGGCCGCAGACCCAGGTCACGGTCCGCTCGACCCCCAACCCAAAGCCGGAGTGGGGGACGGAGCCATACTGTCGCAGGTCAATGTACCATTCGAAGGCCTCGCGGGGCAGGCCCCATTCCTTGAGACGCTCGAGCAACAGGTCGGGGTCGGAGATACGCTCCGAGCCGCCGATAATCTCCCCATACCCCTCCGGCGCCAGCAGGTCTGCGCTCTTGGAGACCTCCGGACGGCCAGGCCAGGGCTCCATGTAGAACGCTTTGGCATAGGTCGGGTAGCCATATACGAAGACTGGTTTGTCGAACCGCTTGGTCAGTTCCGTCTCGTGAGGTGAGCCGAGGTCGGCCCCCCACTCGATCTCCAGAAGGCTTTTGAGTTCCTCGTCATCCGTCTGCTCCCGGATCTCCGCCAGCATCTCCAGCGCCTCGTCGTAGGAAATACGAGGGAAAGGTGGCACTACCTTCTCCAAATGGCTGATGTCCCGTCCCAGCAATGCCAACTCCTGCGCTCGCTCGCGCAGGCAGGTCTGGACAATATATGAGATGAACTGTTCCCCAATCTCCATCATCTGATCCAGATCGCAAAAGGTGGCCTCCGGCTCCACCATCCAGAACTCGGTCAGGTGACGGCGAGTCTTGGACTTCTCAGCACGGAAGGTGGGACCGAAGCAGTAGACGCGGCCAAAGGAGTAGATGTCCGCCTCGTTGTATAGTTGCCCCGACTGGGCCAGATAGGCTGTCTCACCGAAGTAATCGGTCTCAAAGAGAGTGGTCGTGCCCTCGCAGGCAGCCGGGGTCAAGATGGGCGTGTCCAGGTTGACGAAGCCGTGGTCGTCGAGCCAGTCGCGGATGGCGCGGATGACGGTGGCCCGCACCCGCAGCACGGCCCATTGTCGCTGCGAACGGATCCACAGGTGACGATGGTCCATCAGAAACTCGACCCCGTGCTCCTTGGGCTGGATGGGGTAATCCTGAGCGATCTGCAGCACCTGCAGGCTGGCGACGCCCAGTTCGTAACCGCCGGGGATGCCCAG
>Ga0075120_10003551_pt1 | contig 10666 bp, 10 predicted proteins | sample AntAceMetag02UKL_FD_69792 | JGI IMG/M metagenome (GOLD analysis project Ga0075120, IMG submission 69792) | Saline lake microbial communities from Ace Lake, Antarctica - Antarctic Ace Lake Metagenome 02UKL | ecosystem: Environmental > Aquatic > Non-marine Saline and Alkaline > Saline | place...
AAGTCCTGATTACTGAGTTGCATGTGCTAGATAGTAAGGGGTATTGATTCGTTTTACAATGCTCTTAAAGTGAGATTGTCAATTTCTTTGTGTTTTTAGCTAGGGTCTCTGAATATTTACCTTTTCCCTGGTTTCTGGCTTCAGGAAGAGTACAACAACCCCTGTTTATTTTAAGCAACCCACGTAGCGGTGTAATGGTCTAATAAAGCAGGACACTTCTAAAGACCGATATCTAATGTCATTAGAGTTATAAAATATGGGTAACGAAAACAACCAATCAAAACCAAAATATACGTTAGAACTTAGAAAAGATGCTGCTCAAATTGTGCTAAAACATGGTTACACTCTGCAACGCGCAGCGGATCATTTAAGCGTTTCTTTGCGTGCCATGGGGTGCTGGGTAAAACAGGACAGTAATGCATGCACTTAACAAAATACAAAACTCAGTTTATTGTAGGAGAGTTATGATGTTATTATCTCAACCTAGATATTGTCTTGATTACAATATTTGTAGATAGCTTTACATTTAACTGAAAAAACACTATGAATTCATTCCTTAATTTTCGATTATCCTGGTTTTTGATTTGTTTGTTCGTTTTGACTGACACACATGCAGAAGATAAAAATAGCCTAACTCCAGTTTCCTGGCAGGAATTTAAGTCAGATGAAGGACGATTTTCCATCGAGTTCCCCACGGCTCCGATAGTCAAGACGAACATTCATGAGTCAGCTGTTGGAGATGTAAGCAATCATGTTTTTGAATCGAAGACTGGCATAGGGATATTCAGCCTGGATTATTCAGACATCCCAGGTTTCGCTGTTACCTTTACCGGCAATGAGATGATATACAGCGATGCAACGGGAGCATTATTAAAAAAAACACAAGGCAAGATACAATCCAGTACGGACATCAAATACCAAAAACATTCTGGCAAACATCTGCTGTATGATATCTCCAAGACATCTGATAAACCAGAGTTTGATGGACAAGCCTATCTATTCCTTATTGAAAAGCGTTTGTATATAATCAATGCAGTCGCACCGGCAGCTACATCCTTGGTTCATGTTAAGTATTTTCTGAATAGTTTGCGCTTTAATTAGCAAAGGATACGCTTCATTCTTCAACACCCTATATATTCCACACGCGCCAGCTAATATCTATCGACTGAGGCTGCGATGCTGAAACAGATGCGCGCATGTTTCATTGGCTTTGCTCTCTAGAAAAATCAACGCGCTATAAATCCGCAGGCATGATTGCGCGCCTTATAGCTTATCGGCTGCTTGTACTAAAACGAATAAAATCTTGCCAAGTAGACTAAATGATCGGCTACAATGGTGAAAAATCTGGTAATGGGTCGAACCTGTAGCTTTTCTTTATAATTGGTGTTTATGACATGCTACCAAGAAATTCACTGCCCTTATTGCGATAGTTGTAAAATAACAAAATCAGGAAAAAATGCAATGGGTACACAGCGCTATTTATGCCAAAATCCAGACTGCAATACCCAAACATTTATACTTACTTATCGTTATAAAGCTTGTGAACCAGGAGTAACAGAAAGAATAGAGGAAATGGCTATAAATTCGAGTGAGGTTTGACTAGTTCAAAGTCTTTTCTGATTACCCATGAGTCTCCGCCTAATTAGAGTGAAGTAACTGCAACACTCCATATAACGTGTCATTCCCGAAGTCTTTTATCGGAAATCTACTCATTGTTGGTTAGATTCCTGCTAAGAGAATGCAGGATGACGAGCGGTGTAGTTGCTTGTTTTTAGAATGGCGGAAACACAAGGGTAATCAAGAAGTCTTTTACCAATGCATTAAACCCTACAACATTATAGCTTCTGCGCTGACTGCGCCTATTGAGCCAATTAAGTTAAAAATGCTAAAGATAGGAAGCGCATCAAAGCCTCGAAAGATGGGCTTCGTGCCTCAGCACATCCTATACCTTGTGTCTTAACTTAATGGCAGTGACGCAGAACGTGGCAACTAGGGGAAAAACAGATCCACGGTTTTGCGCAGACTAATTTAAATATATTTGGAGGGTATTATGGATATTGGAAAAACCTTAATGATATTAGGCGCTTTGATATTAATCACTGGAATTGTAATATTCTATGCTCTCTGGTTGATTAACTGGTTTGGCAAGTTACCTGGGGATATTCACATTAAAAATGCAAATAGTACGGTTTTTATCCCGATAACATCAATAATCATTATCAGTCTGGTATTATCCATAATTCTTAATCTGTTTTTTAGAAAATAGATTGACGAGTCTTAGTCGGTGTCCGTCCGGGACCTAAGTAATTCGCTAATATCTCCGGCTATTTTTATGTAAACGTTTGGCAGACAACGATTTTAGTGAATATTCTTGCCCTAACTTTTTAGTAATCGAACTGCCATTAAATATTTCTATCAGCTGCTTTTTTTCCACTTTTTAAATGTACATCCTGAACCCATAGCGGTCATTTCAGATACAGAATGTTTTATTTTTGAAAAGTTGGGAAATTAATTTTACTCTGCCCCTAAATATTACAGCCGCACTCTAAAAACATATATTTTATAAAATCACGTAGGATGGAAAAGCGTAGCGCATTCCGTCATAGAGCCACCACCCATTTTCAAGCCATCATGTATTATCATTTCGGGCAAAGACGCCGTTAATTATGACATCGTGCCATACTAGTCTTAGTCGGTGTCTGGCCAGGACCTAAGTAATTCGCAAATATCTCCGGCTATTTTTATCTAAAAGTCTGGCAGACAAAGATTTTAGTATTGATTTTACTCTGACCCTAAACGCACACCCTTTTGCTTGTAAAAAACCATATATTTTATAAAATAACGTAGGATGGAAAAGCGTAGCGCATTCCGTCATAGAGCCACCACCCATTTTCAAGCCATCATGTATTATCATTTCAGGCAAAGACGCCGTTAATCATAACATCGTGCCATACCCTGTCGGATTACGCTACGCTTATCCAACCTACGTATCCGTCTTACGCATTAAACTCATAGCTTATTCCTCTGTTGCTCCATTCCCGGCTAAAACCTCTTCCATACTCCGAAACTCTTCAAGTGCCGCTTCTAATTGCTCAACAATCTCAGCTGCAAGCACAGCAGGTGCTGGCAAGTTGTCGGTATCTTCTAATGTGTCGTCTTTCATCCAGAAGATATCCAGGTTTGTTTTATCCCTGGCAATTATTTCGTCATACGTGAAGGAACGCCAACGCCCATCGCTCGTCATTCCAGCAGGTTTTAAACCGGAATCCATCTCAGCAGACCACGTCTCTTTACGCCTGCTTCTGTCACCTGCCCTATACAGCTCTATAAACTCATCAAAATCACTCTTGACCATGCGCTTGGTTTTTAAGGTCATATGCACATTGGTACGGAAATCGTAGTACCAGATCTTTTTAGTCCAGGCGGTTTTTGAGGCGGGTTTGGCATCGAAGAAAATGACGTTTGCTTTTACGCCCTGGGCGTAGAAGATACCGGTGGGTAGGCGCAGTAGGGTGTGGAGGTCGGTGCGTTCGAGTAGGTTTTTGCGCACGGTTTCGCCGGCACCGCCTTCGAAGAGGACGTTATCGGGTACGACTACGGCGGCTTTGCCGTCGATTTTTAGCATGTTGGCGATGTGTTGTACGAAGTTAAGTTGTTTGTTTGAGGTGGTGGCCCAAAAGTCCTGGCGTTCGATGGTGAGTTTTTCTTTTTCTTTTTTGCCGGTCTTTTCACTGATAACAGTAATAGAGCTCTTTTTACCAAAGGGTGGATTGGCTAACACCATATCGACACGGTCATCACCGACTTCTTTGGCCAGGGCATCATTCGATGTCACCGGGCATTCGTCACCACCGATACCGTGCAGGTATAAGTTCATGGCACATAGGCGTACGACGCTGTCGACGATATCGTTGCCGCGTAAGGCGTGTTCTTTGAGGTGACGTTGTTCTTTTTTAGAAAGCCCGCCTTCTTCATTGGCCATATAATCGTGAGCAGCTAATAAAAAGCCACCGGTACCACAGGCGGGGTCAGCCACGGTGTCGGTGGCTTTGGGTTGCATTACTTCCACCATCGCCTGGATTAATGGGCGTGGTGTAAAGTATTGTCCGGCACCACCTTTTACATCTTGCGCATTGCGTTCTAACAAACCTTCGTATATTTCACCTTTTACATCCGCCGGTAAGGTAGACCATTGTTCCTTTTCGATCATTTTTATCAAGCGTTCTAACTTAGCGGGGTCTTGAATTTTGTTTTGCGCCTTACGGAAAATGGTACCTAACATGCCACCTTCTTTACCTAAGCTTTCTAAGGTATGGCGATATTGAATTTCTAAATCATCACCATCTAACTTCACTAACTTAGTCCAGGCGAATTCATCAGGCACTTGCACTTGCTGGCCTGCCACTTCACGTTCATCGGCCATTTTAAGGAAAATTAAATAAGTAATCTGTTCCACATAGTCGCCGTATCCAACACCATCGTCCCTGAGAACGTGCGCATAATTCCAAACTTTATTTACAATCTCAGACGCACTCATGTGGAACCTCATTAAAAAGTGATAGTGACGAACATGGATGTTCTAATGCCGCGGTAGTCAGGACGCCGGGAGTGGCTTCGACATAATCCCCATAACCCACACCATCATCATGTAAGACGTGGGCGTAGTTCCATACTTTGTTTACTATTTCTGATACAGTCATAATGTTCCTTAATAGAATTAACTAAATGTAGTTGAGCACAGAACTTAATGGGCTCACACAATGACAGGCAATTTTTTTAAAACTACGGTTCTCCAATAACATTACCTTCACCAAATATATGCCTAACTTGCTCAATAGCCGCCTCTGAAAGCCTTTGTGTAAATAAAAGTGCTAGCTTCTTCTTTGCTCTGGAACATGAAACATAAAACAGATTTCGATTTCTCTCAAAAGCACTCTCTTTATCACCTGGAACGTCACCACCAAACCATTCAAGGAGCTTATTCCAGTCATAGTGATTCCAACCACGGCCACACACGACCAGAACTTCATTAAATTCAGCCCCTTTAACTCCATGCTTTGTCGAAAATGGAGTTTTATCTTCGACATAGGTGTAAAGATTAATTACCTCTGAATATGAAATAGCTTCCAGCTTCCGTATTTTTTTTGCGAACTTTTGATCAGCCTCATCAACCTCTTCATCAATCGCTTCGACTTCAATAATTCTTGCAAGCCTCTCTTCAGCTAAAGCGACTTTTGCAGAGAGTCTTGGATGAGATGTTTCTTTTAGTAGTTCAAGCACTTCGCGAATATTTCCGGTCTTACGTAGCTCCAGTAGACGTTTGAGGTTCTTAGTCCAATCAACTTTATCCTGCTTACAGGAAAGCTTCGGGTGCTTATTACCTAAAACGGAAAACATTTCCCCATAATAGCCTTCTACAAATTTTTCACATAGAGGCTCAACGGTATCAAGAAAGAATTTAATATAGTGGTCATTCTTCTTTAAATAGTCATCTGAATCCCTAAAGCATCCTGCTAAGTTGCGGTAGTTCTGCTCGGACGCTAGAACATTATTTGTGAGCATCAAAATTTTGGAATTATTTACATCAAAGCTCCAACCCTGTCCTTTTAAGTTATCAATTGACCTCTCAAGATAGGCGTGCGCATCCTCTTCTGGCAGATCCTGTTGCCAGTGATTTTGAGTTCTTCTGGTTCCTACAAAATCATTAGAGTGGAACACGTGGATTTCACCACTGGAATCCGGATCAGCTTCATGCTGAGGAAGTTCAGGTCTCATTCGATTCAGACATTTGACAATATTCTTATCTGAGCGAAAATTGGCGTTTTTACCAATCTCTTGAATTCGCTCGTGTTCGATAAGACCACACGCCTTAGATCCATAAATTTTTTGCCAGTGGTCTCCAAATAATCCGATGAGCATACCCGATGGTTTTACAATCAAGTTTGTGACGATTGAAGCTGCAAGATCTATATTAGTGTCTTGATATTCATCAATGAACAAAACTGGATATCTACTCTTTAATAACGACTGGAACTTTTGCTTTCCAAGAAGTGTAGTCATTAGTTTGATAACATCATCATGATGAAGCTCAATACGTTTATCATCTGCTTTAGGATATCCAAGGTCATAGATTACTTTCTGCGATTTAATGCCCCCTGCTTCTTCAATTCGAGTAGCCCACTTATCGCTCAGTTCAGGAATAAGGGTTCTCAAAGTCGGCTGAAAACCTTTTAGAAGGCTCCACGAAAACGCATGGATTGTGTCCGTGAATATTATGGGGTGGTTATCTGTTCGTTCCTTGATCTCGTCAGCAGCGACATTGGTATAAGTTATACAGGCAAACTGCTGACCACGTTTTTCGTATTCCCCGGCCTTTTCCTCAATTAAGAACTGCAACGCCTCGACAAGAGAATAGGTCTTACCGGCACCGGCACCTGCTTCTAATCGAAAGGAGGAATTGCCAGCTATAGTAGTGAATATTATTTCAGAGGCTTGCCGAGCTGCCTCGAGAGCTGGATTGGAGGGATTCATTCTGCTACCCCAGACCCATTTTCTTCGGTAATCTCGGCTTCTCCTGCCAACCAGATCAGGCCGATCTCAATGTACTTAGGTACGCTCCAATTAGTTTTTTCAATAGCATATTCGATAGCAAAATCAGCCTTGCTTGAATCTCCAATTTTCTTTGCCTTATGAAAGGCTTCCTTCTCAAGCGAAGGGGCATCATCTCCTGTGATCTCGAAGAGCGTCTGGTTTGCGAGGATAAACGCGTCTTCAAAGCTTCGACCACAAGCTTCAGAGCCTTCTTCAGGCACCTGAAATGACAAGCATCGATGCCCCTCAGTTTTTGCGTCGTCATTTTTCGCAAGAATGGCAGGGAGTTCCATATACCCACCATCACCCAGCCAATTCGAAATACCGGTGTTGCTGGAATGAGTTCCATCGCTTACAAGACACGTCGTATAGCGTGTTTTTTCTTTGTCTCCCTCTTTTTTTGTTACTTTTTTTACCGAATCTAGATCAGTGACAACTAAAGTTTTAAGCTCCAGAAAATCAAGTAGCTTAAAAAAACGCTGAGCGTATGCACCACCAATTTCAACCGTGGACATATAACTACTGCGAAGACTTGTCTCATGCTTTTCATCAACTTTCTTGATTATTTCGGGCATAAGAATTCTTTCTGTCGCACCTTCAACTAGAACAGCCTTATCTGCGAAGTAAAGGTCACATTTTGTAAGAGTCATATACTTGTGTACAAAATCCCGGTCTGCCTTTTCTTTATCAGGATCGAAAACTGCACTTAGGTCTTTGACTTTTGTTCCATATTCATCTTTGGACAGAAAGTAACGGACCTTGCTGAAATCAACTTCGTTTGCAAGATGGGTAGAATGGGTACTTACGACAAATTGAACTGGCCACTTTTTACCGTTATTTAATGACTGCTCAAACTGACCTACAATTACATCAAGCTGTCTGATAAAGACTTCCTGCATCTGAGGGTGCAGATGGGCTTCAGGCTCTTCAATAAAAACAATATGACCTTTGGGCTCTTCCTTGGCCGACTGGAATATACGAAAAAATTCATAAAGCCGAAACAGTATAAAAATAAGATTTCTAAAGCCTAGACCATTGTATGTTTCAGGCAAAACAAACTGATCACTTTTTTGATAAAAAATACGTGTATTGCTCTCCAAGAGCGATTTTACATTCAATTCTGTTTGCGCACTTAGATTGGGATCGCCAAGCCCAAGATAGCCGAACAAAACAAGTGAAGGCAGTAGGTCTTTCAATTTTCCTTGAAAGTCCGAGTCGACTTTAGTCTGTAGCTCGTCTACAACAGTATTGATTTCAGCGGATTTTTTTTTGAACTCGTCGGGTGCACTTTCCAGTGAAGCGCTATTGAATATATTACCTAGTGATTTACCAAGAACATCCTTTTCATTGTGAGTTTCATCATCAAGACCTCTCTGGGCATTAATGAAGTCCGCTAACAGCACACGCTTTACTTTTGCAAAATCAACCGCAACCTGATTAGTATCATCGGATGGGTCAATAGCAAAAGCTTTGGTTTCAAATAGATTTGTAATTCGTACCCTGAGTTCTTTGTAATAGCTATCATGATTGCTAGGGTCTAGCCCTTCAAAGAATTGCTTAATTTTTCCGTCTTTTAGCTGATGGCAAATTAGCACTATAGTTTCGGTTTGTTCTTCATCTAGATCGAGAATAAAATCGCCCAGCCCACCGTATTCATCTTCGTTATCCGCATAGTCGAGCAGTATTTCTAACTCAACTGACGGAACTAGTTTTCTTATCTCCGGCTCTTCTTGCCCGTCAGCATATGCGGCCAACGCTGATTCAAACTCTTCAAGCGTCGACATGTTAAAATCCTCATATCTCAGCTTAGATTTTTCAGAGAGAAAGCTTCTGAAAATTTCTGTGAGTGAGGTTTTCCCAGTATTATTCCGTCCGACTATAACAGTGCTTGTACCTGAAAGCCCGAGGGACACATCTTTAAGAAGTCTGTAGTTCCTGATTATTAATTTTTTGATTTTCACGAGTCTTTCCTTGTCACATTAGACCACCTGAAAAAGCCGAAGCTAGAACTGACTGTTTGTTTTTATCCACTTTAAGTAACTGTGTTTTTATCTCTTTCTCAAGTCGGTTTATAGCCGAAAATTTCTGCTCAACTTGAGCAACGATTTCAGCTTGCTCAGCCAATGATGGTAACGGCAATGTTATTTGACGTACTTTGCTTAGATTTAAGTTTGGCTGATTACCACCTGATGCAGCCTTTCTAGTCTGCTCATAGTTTTCATATAAACGAAGCCGGACAAATGCACGACTTGTTTTTTCCTCATTCACTATAATGGCAGCACATGCCTGATTGCATGTAGCCTGAAAAGTAATTTCTGTTACTTGCCCTCTCGTTTTTCCTTCACCATACATAGCTAATAACAATGTGCCTGGCTCAAACAACTTTAAACCACTATCTAGTGCTATCTGAGTGACAAACTGCTCAGTGTGATGTGTAAACGCTTCGTTTGTTGCGGAGCTAGTTAACCAAGGTATCGTGCCATTTACCCAAAACTCTTCAGTAGAACGCTTCGGTGTTTTACCTGTTTGAACTACTGATATTTCACCTATCGTCGACTCTTTCCAACTCTCATAAGAAACTTTATTTTCTTCGCGCCATTCTTTAGTTAGCTCGCCGGTGACGGCGGCTTTGAGGACGGATTGGCGGTATTGTTTGAGGAGTTGTTTGGCTTTTTTTAAGGCTTCGATGCCGGCGTCTATATGGGAGAAGAGTTCTTCGATTTTGGCGACGATGCTTTTTTGTTGTTCGGGTGGGGCAATGTATACAGGTAATGGCAGCAAGTCCTTTGCATAAACAGCCGCTATGTTTGTAGTTGCTCTTTTTACCTTCTCCATATCCTTTCTAAAAGCTGGAGAGACCATCTGGTAAGCAATATACTTCGATTCAATACCTTCTTTTGTTCTTATTCTCATTAAATTGTTGTTATATACGCAGCCTGCAACATTTTTATTCGCGAAACCCGTTTTACCTACTAACTCAGAACTATTTCGGGTATTAAATAAAATATCACCTTCTTGGATTGTATATTTTTCCAATTCTTCATCAGTCACATCCACATAAACTAGATCGTCCGTTGTAACAAGCCCACCCATAGTGACATTATTCATTTTCAAATATGGAACGCCTTTTCCTTCAATATTCTGAAGCGCTTTTGAACGGACAATACCAATCTGTGTATTCTCTGCGATATCACCAATTGATGAGACGACCCAACCTTCAGGTAGCTCATTAATATTTTCTAATACTGCACTCATGCAATGAGGTATCCATTTAATTCTTGAATTATATTATTAAGATCTTTACCGAATAACTCTCTCGCCTTTAACAACCCACCCTCTTGATTAAAGGGCGTGTATTCAAAATCATCGACACTCATTTCGGCGTTTTGGGCTATTTGGTCTTTAATTTTATTCAACCAGGCGAGTTGTTCTGCTTTAAAGTTATTCGGCTGTTGCGCTACCCAGTTTTCAAAACGATTATTTACTAACCCATTAAACGGTTCGAGCACATCACTTAAGCCGGTGGAAAAACGAATGAGGCTTACGATATTGGTTAACAGCTCTTTGGGTGGCACGCCTTTCACTTTATTTTTTTCTAGCTGTTCGTAGGCTTTCCATACTTCTATGGGGGCGAGATTATACGGGGGTTGTTGTATTTCTTCTGCCAGTTTCTCGATTTGTTCGTAACTTAGGTGGCGTGTTTTATAGGGTTGCTGGTATATGAGTTGAATGGCATCAAGTTCGTTTTGATGATCTTGTATAAATTGTGTCCAGCTGGCTATTAGGCCTTTGGCTTTTTCTTCTGTGTAGCCGACCTGCTCGTGAATGAGTTCATCGGGTGAGTCGTCTATTATTTGGTCTGTGTCTTTTCTTAGGGCTTCTAATAAATCTCGTAAATCCGGATTATGGAAAGCATGTATTAACTGGTCTGCTTTTGGTTTGAAGGTAGTTTGAATCGTATCCGCTATAAATTCTAGGGAGGCACAAAATTTCCCTGAGATTTTTCTTCAATCAGCTGTGCAAGAGAAGGCAGTTTGAATTCTCCGCTAACTCTGTCTCGAATATAATCATAAGT
>Ga0075120_10003557_pt1 | contig 10658 bp, 7 predicted proteins | sample AntAceMetag02UKL_FD_69792 | JGI IMG/M metagenome (GOLD analysis project Ga0075120, IMG submission 69792) | Saline lake microbial communities from Ace Lake, Antarctica - Antarctic Ace Lake Metagenome 02UKL | ecosystem: Environmental > Aquatic > Non-marine Saline and Alkaline > Saline | place...
CAACCCACGAACATATCATTCGTTTTGCACCGCCACTTGTCATCACAGAAGATCAAATCCGGGATGCTGTGGCACGAATAAAAACAGTATTTGACGAGATACAATTATGAGAATAGGAATCCGTAGAGAAGATAAAAGCAAATGGGAACGCAGGGTAGCACTCGTACCTGAACATGTGGCACTGCTAAAAGATAAATTTGGAATTCAGACTTTTGTGCAGCCATCTAAGATCCGCATTTTCCCTGATGAAGAATACAAAAAAATTGGCGCTATCATACAGAAAGACCTATCTGAATGCCCGGTAGTTTTTGGTGTAAAAGAAATGCCCTCATCCTTTTTTCTGCCCGGGAAAACCTATGTGTTTTTTTCACATGTGAACAAGGGACAGCTTTACAATATGCCGATGCTGCAGTGCTTGATGGATTTGAAATGCAATCTGATCGATTATGAAAAGATAGAGAATGAGAAAGGTCAGCGGTTAATATTTTTCGGGCGTCATGCAGGTGTTGCAGGTATGGTAGATTCGCTTTGGGCTTATGGTCAACATCTCAAATACGAGGGAGTGCACACTGCTTTTGAAAAAATCAAAAAAGCTTATGAATATGAATCCGTGGATGATATAAAGATTGTCCTAAAGAAGATCGGTAATGAAATATTTGAAAATGGATTGCCAGATAAGGTTTGTCCTCTTGTAGTTGGATTTACCGGTTATGGAAATGTATCAAAAGGTGCGCAGGAAATTCTGGATTGTTTCCCTTTTATTGAAATTACTCCGGAAGAACTTATCTCACTGAAAAAGAAAAATATTTCAAAAATACATCTTTATAAAGTTGTCTTAAAAGAAAAAAATATTGTTGTACCCAAAGATGCATCCGCGAAGTTCGAGCTACAAGACTACTTTGCTTATCCCGAAAAATATAAATCCCAATTTGCGCAGTATATACCTCATCTTACTATTCTCATGAACTGTATTTATTGGGCACTCGGCAGTCCGAGACTGGTCACAAAAGCTGATTTGAAGGAACTTTCTGAGCGTGACAAACAGCTCAAGCTTAAGGTAATTGGAGATGTGAGCTGCGATATTGAGGGTTCGATCGAGATAACAATTAAAGTCACGGAACCAGACAATCCGAGTTATATTTATGATCCCCTGACAGATACTGAGATCGATGGAAATGAAGGTGAAGGAGTCATTGTTGTAGGACGCGATAACCTGCCCTGCGAAATACCAAAGGATGCATCAACCTCTTTTAGTGAAGCGCTTGTGGGGTTCGTTCCAGACCTGCTCGCTGCTCATAGTACAGGAAAACTAAATGACATTGAGCTTCCAAAAGAACTTCAGACTGCTTTGATCCTGCACAACGGCGATATCACAAAAGACTATACTTATCTCAAGAAATTTTTATAGGTAAAGAAAGGATATTTCAATGAAAAAAGTACTTATTTTGGGGGCTGGACTTGTCTCCAGACCTTATGTGAACTATCTACTTACTCAGAAAGATTTTTCGGTAACTGTCGCAAGCCGGACGGTGAGCAAAGCAGAAAAACTGGTCGCCGGTCATCCAAATGGAAAACCCGTTGAACTTAATGTCACAGATGATGCTATGTTGGAGAAACTTGTGTCCGAGCATGACCTTTCAGTGAGTTTGCTACCCTACACATATCATGTGAAAGTTGCTAAGCTCTGTATCAAACACAGAAAACATATGGTGACTACATCCTATGTGAGTGATGCAATGCGGGAACTCGATGAAGATGCCCGTGATGCTGATGTGCTCATTCTGAACGAAGTCGGCGTGGATCCCGGTATCGACCATATGTCTGCAATGAGGATCATTGATGGTGTGAAAGAGAACAATGGACGCATTTTGAGTTTCAAATCTTATTGCGGAGGACTTCCTGCACCGGAAGCAAATACGAATCCCTGGGGATATAAATTCTCATGGAGTCCGCGCGGTGTTGTCATGGCTGGTAAGAATGCAGCTAAATGGCTTGAAGATGGGAAGATAATCGATGTTCCCGGTCCTGAACTCTTTGCTCATCACTGGGAAGTAGAAATTCCTGAATTTGGCAAACTCGAGGGCTATCCTAATAGAAATTCCGTTCCTTACGTTGACATATACGGCATAAAAAATACAAAGACAATGTTCCGCGGCACGCTTCGCTATCCCGGCTGGTGCGCTGCTATGAAGAAGATCGTTGATCTCGGATTTCTTGATGATGAAAAGGAATACGACCTTGCTGGTTTGTCTTATGCTGATTTCATGAAAAATTTTGTTGATGTCAAAACTCACAAAACTCTGAAAGAGAACCTTGCTGCACAATGGGAGCTTCCGGTTGATGCAAATCCAATTTACAGAGTTGAATGGCTAGGACTTCTTAGTCATGAAAAGATAGGGTTGGAAAAAGGAACTGCCATGGATGTGTTCTGTAATGCACTTAATGAGAAGCTGACCTACGAACCCGGCGAGAGAGATTTGCTTGTACTTCATCACGAATTTATCGCTGAATTCCAGGATAAAAAACAGCATATTACTTCAACAATGATAGATTACGGCATTCCGAATGGTGACTCTTCCATGTCACGCACGGTAGGGCTGCCTGCAGCAATTGCAGTGAAGCTGATCCTTGAAGGAAAGATACAGGAGAAAGGTGTGAAAATACCAGTTGATCCTGAAATATATTTGCCTGTACTCGATGAACTTAAAAATCAGAATATCGAGTGTGTGGAGAGGTTTGAAGATATGTAGGAATTTCATATTTAAATAATATGAGAGCCCTTGAAGGAGACCTTCGAGGGCTTTTTAGTTTGCATAACTCGCGAATAAACTTCAGCAAAAAAGAATGTACCAAACAGATTCATTTCATTACACCATTTCATGCAGAGAATAAAGAGAAAGATAGAGAAATTATAAATCATGAACATTAGATGATAGTCAAATCGGAAATGAGAATTCAAAATGGAAATATCGAGTTTTATATATTAAAATCTATGACAAATTATAAGTATAAATTTTTGTATTTCCATAAATATTGACAAAGTTACCAAGTCTATCCACCAAATAATCAACACTATCTGCGGAGCTTTGTTAATGAAGAAAATACTGGTTAATTATTTCTTGTCCATGATATTCTTATTACCCATTTTTTATGCTGACTCATGAGGATTACGTAAAATATGAAGTGTGAACTACATAGCGTCTATTCCTTAAAATTTTATCAAGCATTTCTCATTTTGCTTCTGCTGCTGATGAAAAGCATCCTTTTGCAGGCAAGAGTACATGCTGAGGAAATCCAGAATAAAAATTTCTTGGCCTGGATCATATACAATCTCGGGAAAAATTGTGTAATGAATTTCTAGGCAGAGGTCAATGAGTTATAACATGAAAACAAAAACAAAAATAATCTGCACAATCGGACCGGCAACTTCCAACGTCGAACATGTGTTAAAACTTGCACAAGCCGGAATGAATATTGCGCGTTTGAATTTCGCTCACGGTACCCACGAAGAACATCTCAAACATATCACTAATATAAGAAGTGTATCAAAGACGCTTGGATATCATATCCCGATCTTCGCAGATCTCGGTGGTCCCAAATTGCGTTTAGGGAATATTGAAAAGGAGTTCGAAGTTGAACCTGGTGACATGCTCATCATCACCACTGAGAATATTATTGGTACCCGTCAAAAGATCAGTACTTCATATTCAAGACTTCCCCAGGACGTTAAAAAAGGAGATGTTATTCTCATAGATGATGGCTATATCTCGCTGGAAGTGAAAGAGATAATCGGGAGTGAGGTCTATTGTATTGTAACGAATGGCGGTACTATCAAATCTCGGAAGGGAATGAATCTGCCGGGCATTCGGATAAATACGCCAACAATAACTGAAAAGGACAGAGATGACATTGATTTTGCACTTCAGCACGGCATTGATTTCTTTGCACTCTCTTTTGTGCGTTCTTATCATGATATAGATTTGCTTAGAGAAATTCTTTTGAAAAAGAGTGCTCACAATCCGATCATAGCTAAAATAGAAAAACCTGAAGCTATAGAAGATATTGATGAGATCATTTCCCATTCTGACGCAGTTATGATCGCTCGCGGGGACCTTGGTGTTGAGATGCCTACAGAGGAAGTACCTCTTCTTCAAAAGAGGATCATAGAGAAGTGCAAAAATGCAAGCACTCCAGTTATTACCGCAACACAGATGCTTGAATCTATGGTGAAAAATTCTCTTCCGACCCGAGCAGAAGCCAGTGATGTAGCAAATGCAGTATTTGACGGCACAGATGCAGTTATGCTGAGTGCAGAAACTTCTGTTGGAAAACATCCGGACGTCGCAGTGGCAATGATGAAGAAGATCATCTCCAGATCCGAACGTGAGTGCATTCCAAACCCGGAACTCTTCAGCTCATCCTTCCGTACAAATCAGTTCGCAATTGACCTGTCCAAAGCAGCCTGTGCAATTGCCCAGGATACAAATGCATCAGCGATCTTTGCAATTACAAAAACCGGAAGAACCGCACGGCATCTTTCAAAATTCCGTGTACACACTCCAATTTATGCATTCACAGATAATAAACGTACGATGAATTTCCTTCAACTGGTCTGGGGTGTGAGCTGCTATTATTTAGAGAATTTCGAAGAGACTGATGCCACACTTCATATGGTGAAAAAGTTTGCGCTTGAACAACATCTTATCGAGAAAGATAATATAATTGTCTTTGTTACCGGTATTCCATTACAGACCAGCACAGAGGTCAATATGATAAAGCTGGATAAAGTCTAAAAGGATGGTCGTCATTGTTAATTAGAATTTCCACAATCTTGTTCTTCATCTTATGCTTTTCTCTACACGCACAGGAAGATTCGAGAGTTGACATCTGCTACAAACGATAACCTTAGCACAGCAAAGTGAAGACGATAAGGATTTATCGGAAGCGCACAAACTGATCTCTGAATAGTATGTTGGTAAGTGTGATTATAAAAGTGCAGCATCCTATTTTCAAAAATATCTTACACTGCATAAGCTGATCTTTTCCCGGGAAAGAACTGGAGCTTCTGAGAAAGGAAAAGAAGCTTCGTGAACTCGAAATAGCGAAGTCCATGAATGAACGAAACTTCATCATCCTTGTTTCCCTGTTGATTTTCACGCTGGTAATTGTGTTTTCGAACCGCTATCGTATGTACTCCAAACTTCATAAAAAACTCGATGGGCTTAATAAAAATTGCTTGATCTCACAGAAACAGATTCGCTTACGGAGCTTTTTAACTGCAGATTTCTTGTGGATAAAATTGAATATCTGAAATGCCAATTTGAAAGAAATAAAATATCGTTTTCCACTCTCATGGGAGATATTGATAATTTCAAAGAAGTGAATGATACTTATGGTCACAATCTTGGTGACAGGGCACTCGTACAACTTGCTGAAACCATTAAAGAGACTGTTCGCAAGCAGGATTTTCTCAGACGGTGTTTGGAGATCATCGTCATAATTTTGCAATGGGCATTACTTTTGGTTTTGCATAATATAATGAAGTCCAGACGGCAGATGAGGTTATAAGAAAAGCCGATGTTTCTTTATATGTGCGGAAGGAAGAAAGAAAAGCAGAAACCAAAAGCATGAAGTGAGTATTTTGATAAATTTGACAATCTGCAATAGTATGAGATTTATAAGGAACAAATATAAATATAATATAAGGAGCAATGATGGTTAAAAAGACACCTTTTTATAATATTCATAAAGAAAAGGGGGCTAAAATATTGCCCTTTGCCGGATATGAAATGCCTATTCAGTACAAAAATGGTATTGTTCATGAGCATAAAAAAGTTCGTGATTCTGTAGGCATGTTCGATCTCAGCCATATGGGGGAATTCATTGTGAAGGGACCCAAAGCCCTTGAGTTTTTGCAAAAAACAACAATAAATGATGTTTCCGCCCTGGTTGACGGACAGGTGCAATACAGCAATATGTGCTATCCGGATGGGGGAATCGTTGACGATCTTTTGGTCTATAGAGATGAGGATTTTTACTATCTTGTTGTAAATGCTTCGAATCTTGATAAGGATTTTGAGTGGTTGAAGAGCAATCTTATTGATGGCATGGAGCTTATCAATGTGAGTGATGATACTGCCCTTATCGGGGTGCAGGGACCTCGGGCAGAAGTAGTGGTGCAGAAGCTCATTAAGGATGACCTGTCCACGCTTGTGTACTACCATTTTATTCATTCTGAGATCGATGGCGTACCAGCGTTGATCTCCCGAACTGGATATACTGGCGAGGATGGTTTTGAGATATATTTTACGGACCTCGGCAGAGCTGAGAAACTGTGGGATAAAGTCGAAAAAGCAGGTGAAGAATTTGAAATAGAGCCAATAGGACTTGGGGCACGTGATACACTTCGGCTGGAAATGAAGTATCCTCTTTATGGAAATGATATTGATAAAGATACCAATCCCCTGGAAGCTGGACTCCGTTGGGCTGTGAAGTTTGAAAAAGGTGATTTTATCGGGAAAGAAGTGTTGGAAAGAGTTAAGCTGGAAAAAATACAAAGAAAACTTATTCCTTTTGTAATGGATGGAAAAGGGATTCCGCGACCGCATTTTAAGATATTAAAAGATGGTAAAGAGATAGGGGAAGTACGCAGCGGTACAATGTCTCCGAGTTTGGGTGTGGGCATCGGAACGGGCTATGTGCATCGCGATTACATGAAATCTGGAAATAAGATCGAGATCGATATCCGCGGTAAAATGTTTCCAGCTACGGTCATTAAGCCACCATTCTACAAAGAGGGTACTATAAAGAAATAAAAAGTGATCCGTTGTTTTATGAAGTGCCAAGAGCGCGGAGCGAGGGGTGAAGAACGACCCGATTTGTTTTTAATTCTTGACAACTTAAACCCGGTTTCTTTTTTCATAACCAAAACAAGTTGCAATCGCACATACCCACGAGGAGATTGGATAAGTAATTTGTTATTTAATTGATTTCTTGTATACTATAAAACAGTTTACTCAGACAAAAATTTAATCAATCCCAAGAAGGATTATCATGGTAAATAAAATTGGTCGTTTAACAGATAGAGAAGAAAAAGAACTTCAGCAGGAAACTATTGCCGCTCTTGAGATATATAAATCTAATGAGAAAAAGGGGACGAAGAAAATCGAAGAACTTGCTGCGTGTAAGAATTATTTCGGCAGAGAAATCGTTGGCAAAACTGCTGCTAACTCAGAAGAGAAGGACAACCTCGAAGATCTGATGAGGGGACTACTGGATTCTAAGATTTATACAAAACGTGCAACCGCCCTCTTCTTCTTTATGTATTTTTATAAAAAACAGCCGGAAAAAATGATTGAAATTGTAAGCGAATATTACGATTCCATCAAATGGGAAGCAGAAAACATAATGGACCAATTCTGGAAAGATTATCCCCAGCTTATGAAACAGAATATGCTCAAATGGATAGAAAGTGAAGATGAAAGAAAGCGATCATTATCCTTTCATGGTTTGGAAAACTTTTCTGAAAAAGATCCTCATTTTGTTATGGAATTCATTACAAAGATCATTGATGATGAAAGTCTCGAAGTTCAAAAAAAGATCACTCATACTCTTATTCAAATTGCCCGTTCGCGTCCTGCAGAAGTGTATCCTTATGTTCAAGAACTTCTCAAAGATGCCGATGACCGAAGAGTGAAAACTATCTGGGTCTCTATGAAGAAGCTGGCGAACAGCCTGAAAAGTACAAATTCAAAAGAGAAAAACGGCGACTTTGTCCTTCTCACAAAAAACACAATTAAAGACTGGCGTTCTGATAAAAATAAAAAAGTTCACATTATGGGCGATAAACTTTATTACATTATAAAAAATATCTGAAAAATTTTACTATTCTTGGAGCGAATATGCAACACATCGATATCATTATTAAAAATGGTTACACCGTCACCATCAATCCTGAAATGGAAATCATAAAACACGGTGCAATAGCAATTGAGAAAGGAAAAATACTTGCGATCGGAGCCAATGAAGACATTGAGAAAAATTACAAAAGCGATAAAGTAATTGACGCTTCATCAAAAATTGTAATGCCCGGTTTTATAAATGGGCACAGCCACATTGCCATGACATTCTTTCGAGGATATGCAGACGATCTTTTGCTTCAATCATGGCTGGAAGATTACATATGGCCTGCAGAAACACGATTCGTGAAAGCTCAATTCGTTTATGATTCTTCATTCTACGCCTGTGCAGAGCTCATCAAAAACGGCATCACAATGATAAATGACATGTATTTTTATTCCAAAGAAACAGCCCGTGCCGCGACAAAAGCTGGTATGCGTGCGATTCTTGGAGAAGGTATTCTCGATTTTCCAATGGCTTTTCATAAAATTCCTGAGAGTATGATAAATTATGCATTGGAAGGACATGAAGAATTCAAGAATAATGATTTGATAGATTTTGCAATGATGCCTCATTCTATCTATACCTGTTCAAAAGAAAATCTTATCACCGCTGCAGAAAAAGCTCGTGCACATAATATGCTTATTCATACACATCTTTCAGAAACTAAAAAAGAGGTTGATGACTGCGTGAAGGAACACGGAGTCCGTCCGGTACAGTATTTGAATTCTATCGGTTTTCTTGGAAATGATGTATCCCTTGCTCATGGAGTATGGATTGACGAACAAGAGCAGAGACTGCTTGCAGAAAAAGGTGTTGGTGTAAATATCTGCACGGAATGCAACATGAAACTCTCATCCGGATTTGCTCCCATCAAGGGCTATAAAGAGAATGGGGTGACCATTTCACTAGCTACTGACGGCGTGGCAAGCAATAATAATCTCAGCATTCTTGATGAGATGGATATGACTGCAAAAGTACACAAAGCTATCAATAACGATCCCACATTCCTGCCTGCAGAAGAAGTCGTGCGCATGGTTACGATTGACGCAGCAAAAATATTCAACAAAGAAGATGAGATCGGGTCCCTCGAAGTGGGGAAGAAGGCGGATATTATTCTTCTTGAGCGTAATAAACTTGAGAATATGCCGATGTATAATGTGTATTCCCATCTTGTATATACAATGCACAGCGAGTCGGTTCAGGATGTAATTGTGAACGGCAAAGTGCTCATGCAGGACAGAAAACTGACTGAAATTGACGAGAATGAGTTGTTTGAAAAAGCAAAGTATTATCAGATAGAGCTGCAGAAAAAATAGATCAGATTAGGCACTTAAAAATTGAAACTTACCAACAAGTTGTCGTGAAAATGAAAATTCACGCAAAGACAAGAACGGAGAAACGCAAAGAATTTTTAACCACAAGTCTTCGTCTGCCTCAGCGTAACGTAGCGAAGACGTGTGATTAAATTTCCAATTTCAAGTTTCAAATTTTAGTTAACTTTGACAAAAAATACCACAATCCTACATTTTAATAGAATTATAGGTAATAATATTTCTTAGGAGAATAGATGAAAAAATGTTTTTTTGTAACCCTTGGCGTACTACTTTTGACCTTGGGTCTTGTCCATGCATCAAACCTTGAAATGGACTTCACTTTTGACAGACCCTCAATTACTGAAAACCGTATTATAACTGACTTCATTACCAACCAACAGGTTCCCGGTGAACCGCTTATTCCATTTTACGGCGCAAAGATACTTCTTCCATTTGGCGAGAAGATAGAAAATATCGAAACTACCCATTCGGATTGGGAACTCGTTACTTCCGACATGTACATAGATTTTGCCAGAACCCCGCAACCAACTAGCGTACAAGAGATCATTCCCACACAAAAAAATGAAACATTGTACCAATCCAATTCTCCTTATCCATCAGTTGAATATAAGCTGCTCAGCACAGAGATGTACACAGGCCATTCCATTGCTTTGATCAATGTATATCCCATCAGGTATATACCTGGAACAGGCACAGTTGAGTATGCGTCGAACTGGTCATTGAAGGTGGAAACTGCCTACGATGCTGAGATAGCAGATCATCAGTCCAGAATGCTGCAGAATTCAGATACAATTCTTACCGAACTTGATACTATGGTTGATAATGGCTATGAAAAGAACTCATACATTGGCAAAGAAGCGAAAAAATCCTACCGTGACAATCTCATAGATCCATTAGATCCTCATGATTATATCATTATTACGTCAGAGGATTTCCTTCCCACTTTCACCGATTTCAAGAATTGGAAAATAAATCGTGGTGTGCAGGCAGAGATATATACTGTTGAAGATATTTATGCCAATTATGCAGGCAACACCAATGCGGATAAGATTCGTAATTTCCTTATCCTTGCCTATATTTCTTGGGCTGGTTCGAGTAATCCCCTTGAATATGTGCTGCTTGGTGGGGATGACGAGATCATTCCGAGTGTAAGTTTTTATGTGGCAGCAGGTGGAACGATCGGTTACATTCCCTCAGATCTCTATTATGGTGGTCTTGACGGTAACTGGAATGGCGATGGTGACAGCAGATTCGGTGAGATGGAAGATAATCCTGATTTCTATCCCGAGCTTGCAGTTGGAAGAATTTCGGGGGATGTACAGCAGGATTTTGTGAACGCAATTAATAAAATTCAGAGTTATACGGACAATCCCAAACCCGCGCTTGAGAAAGCATGCATGGTAGGGGAAAATCTCAACTGGA
>Ga0075120_10003560_pt1 | contig 10656 bp, 9 predicted proteins | sample AntAceMetag02UKL_FD_69792 | JGI IMG/M metagenome (GOLD analysis project Ga0075120, IMG submission 69792) | Saline lake microbial communities from Ace Lake, Antarctica - Antarctic Ace Lake Metagenome 02UKL | ecosystem: Environmental > Aquatic > Non-marine Saline and Alkaline > Saline | place...
GCACTCATAGTGCCCTGAATTAGAGGATTTTCCCCGGAGACGCCAGATCAGTTCGCTAATTTTCCACCCCTTCGGCGAATATTTACTCTCGTGACGATGTTGGTGAGAAATACGGGCTAGGCCAGTATTCCACTTGTGACTACACGAACGGTATTGCGGTTAAACGGGCATTGTCGCGAAGGTTTTTGGCGGCCGTTACGCCTGTAGCTTATCCCGATAGACCCAAAGCCCCAGGGCCGGGTTGCTGACGTAGAAGATTCGCTCGCCGTCGGGCATTTCGTTCCAGCCATCGGTTAGTTGCGCGGGGTCGTACTTCGCCCGCATGGCCGCAAGGTCGGCGTACTCGTAACCGACGCTCTCGATCTCCTCCCGGCTGAGTTTGCCCGGGCAGTAGATGACCCGAAACCGCTTCTCGGAGGAGCCATGGATCAGATGGGCGGCCGCCGAAAGGTTCTGTGAGAGGTCGTCGGCCTCGTCAACGAACTTCATGACTTCGGGCGTGGTGCGATAGCCGTACTTGCGGATCATGCGGTCGATTTCCTGGTCTTCGCCGAAGGTGCCAACGTCGGGGGCCAGGATGATCAGTTCGCCTTCGTCGGCGATGGCCATGCGGGTGCGGTAGATCGCTTTGTTACCCAGCCAGGTGCTGTGAAACTCTTCCGGGTTGAGGTAGACGACGACTTTCCGCGGCTCTTCGTCGAGCACGGTGAGGTTGACCTTCACGGAAAGCTCAGCCGCCAGCTCGAAACACTCGACGTCGTCGCCCACAAACAGGCCGCGGACGGCCAGGCTGCCGTCCGGTCGCGAGCCCATCACCGTGAGTACGTAGACCAGCGGCAGGTGGCGGCAGAGGTTATCCTGGGCGTAGTTGAGTATCCGCCGCAGTGGCGTGTCGGCCCGCCCCATCATCCGTTCCATGCCGTAGGCCGCCCCGATGAAGTGGCTCTCGTTGATGCCCTCGGCGCCGCCGATTCCCACGAAGACGTTCTTGTTGTAGTTGGCCATGCCGATGACCTCGTGGGGCACGACCTGCCCGATCGAGAGGATCAGGTCGTGTCCGCCCTCCCAGACGAGGCGGTTCAATTGCACGGGCCAGGGCTTCGAGCAGATGCCATCGGTAGTTTGCGAGACGAACTCGGCCGGGACTTGGCCGATGGTGACCACGTCGTTTCGCCAGTCGTGCTCGCGGATCAGCGACTTGGGCACGGTGGGAAACATCCGCTGGAGTTCTTCGTCGGTCATCGGCCCGTGCGTACCCAGCGCCGGCATCACGTCGGTCAGCGCTTGGCCGAAATGTTCGTGGGCCATGCAGGTCAGCGGCCCGGCCATGCCGTGAAGCCGGGTAAAATCGGGCGGCAGCGCCAGGACCTTGTTCTTCGGTCCGAGTTTCTCCAGCGCGGCTACCAGGGCGGCCTTCAAATCGGCATCGGTTAAATCGGTCGAGGGCGATCCCTCGGCAAAGAAGGCGGTCATTAGCTGGTTCCTCTTATCTGGAAAGCAGCGTCGAACCCGCGCGGCGGCATCGTACCGCACCTTGGCGGCTATTCTCGAATCAATTTGCACGGGATTCGACGAAGTGCTTACTTTGCTTGGAAAGTAAGTCGGCATCGGCCGGGAACCTACAGTATCGCCGCGTCACCCGGGCAGGTCAACTTAAATACAATGAGGGGGCCGGTCCCCCGCAAGCAGCCACCGATTCACAGCGACGCCCTCAGACTCTACAATATGCAACCAGCGGACCGTTGTTTCATTCTTTGCTGGCATGGAAAGCACGATCGCGGACCAGGCCAGCTATTGGATAAGGAATAAGGGAGGTGTTGCGTCATGTCGGAGGACAACCAGGCGGCGGAACAAGATCGAGTCGAGATCAAGGAAGAAGGCTCGCGCTGGCGAGAGCTTTACACCACCGAGGACTATTGGGCCATCTGGCTCGGTTTGGCGATAATCGCGGCCGGGCTGTTTGTCTTTCTGACGCATCCGCCCGATGGCATGAAGGAAACGATCCAGCAGGCCAACGCCACGATGGAAAAGCAAGCCAAGGACCTGCCGTTTCGCTCGATCGCCTGGTATCAGGCGGAGGACAAGAAAAAGAAGCTCAAGGCAACAAGCGGCGACCTGGCAAAGACGATCAAGAAAATTACAGGCAAGCCTCATGGCTGGAAGAGCAATCCGGCCGAGGCCCTTGTGGTAAGCGAGGCGCGGGCGGAAGAAAAGAAGGCCGCCGCACGGAAGAAATCCGACGCGGCCAAGGAGAAGACCGACCAGACGCTGGGCAAAGCACGGGCCGCCGAGGATGCCGCGGGGGCGGCCAAATTCGAGGACAAGAAGCTCAACGCGGAAGCCGTGACGGCAATTGAACAATGGCGAGCCGCCAAACGCGAGGATTCCGCCGCATCCAAGAAGCTCAAAGCGGCCAAGCCGGTCAATCAGATAGGCTACTTGGTGGTTCTGGGTATCTTTTTTGTGGTGCTCTTTAGCATCGGCATTTTTTTCATGGGCGAGTCGGCCGGAAAATTCGCCCTGGGGTTCAGTTTCGTCTTCCTGATTGCCGTGGCGGCGCAACTCTTCGCCGCACAGGCAAACATCAAGGATGCCGGCCTGGGGTACGCAGCCTGGGCGATCCTCTTCGGACTGCTGATCAGCAACACGATCGGCACGCCCGTTTGGATCAAGCCCGCCGTGCAGACCGAATACTTCATCAAGACCGGCCTGGTGCTGTTGGGCGCCGAGATCCTCTTCGGCAAGATCCTAACCATCGGAATTCCCGGCATGTTCGTGGCCTGGGTAGTAACGCCGATTGTGCTGGTCACCACCTATCTGTTCGGGCAGAAGGTGCTGAAAATCTCGTCGAAGACGCTGAACATTACGATCTCGGCCGACATGTCGGTCTGCGGCGTCTCGGCGGCAATTGCCACTGCGGCCGCCTGCCGGGCAAAGAAAGAAGAACTCACGCTGGCCGTCGGGCTGTCGCTCATCTTCACCTCGATCATGATGGTCGTCATGCCCACCTTCATCCGCGCGGTTGGCATGCCGCAAGTTCTGGGTGGTGCCTGGATGGGTGGGACGATCGACGCTACCGGCGCCGTGGCTGCCGCGGGCGAGTTTTTAGGCGAAAGCGCGCTGCACGTGGCCGCCACGATCAAGATGATCCAGAACGTGCTGATCGGCGTGATCGCTTTCGCCGTGGCCGTCTACTGGTGTTTCAAGGTCGAGCGCGAGGCGGGCCGCACCGTCGGCGTCATGGAGATCTGGTACAGGTTCCCCAAGTTCGTACTGGGGTTCATCGGCGTCTCGATCGTCTTCTCGCTCATCTACAATTCGATGGGGCCGGACGTTGGATACGCCTTGATCGACCACGGCGTGATCAAAGGACTGACGTCGAGCCTGCGCGGCTGGTTCTTCTGCCTGGCGTTTGCAAGCATCGGCCTGGCAACGGACTTCCGCGAACTGAAGGACTCTTTCAAGGGCGGGAAACCGCTGATCCTTTACATTTGCGGCCAGAGCTTCAACCTCTGCCTCACGCTGCTGATGGCCTACATCATGTTCTACGTTGTGTTTCCGAATATTACGGCCGAACTTTGATAAGGCGGGGGACTGTACTACTAACCTCAAAGATTGTTAAATTTTTGACAAAAGTTCAGCGATTCGTGGCGGGTGGGTCCTTGCCTGGGTGCGGTAGCACCGGTTTGGTTGGCGGCCCTGCCGCCCTGTGACGCGTTCGTAGTGACCCGATTTATCGGGGCCAGGCCGGCTGATGGCCCGTAAGGACCGCATGAATGCGGTCACTACGAACAGTTTGCATCCAGAAACGGAAGAGCCTGAAACATGGAAAAATCGACAACCAGTAGCCCAACACCCAACTCGCCCTCGGCGGCGCGCCGCTGGTCGCTATTCCTGGCCGGCCTGCTGGGGCTTTGGCTGTTCGGTTTCGTGGCCGTTCCCGCACTTCAACGCCTGGAGTCCGTCAGCGAGGTCCGCGCGGCGATCGAGAGACGCGGCATCGACGCCACCGCCCTTTTATACACCGAAACCGAGGTGTCTTCCGAAGCCGAGTCCGCGATCCGCAACGCGCTGAAGTACTCGCCCTCCAACAGCCGATCGCCTTAGCCCGGATTATTCACAAGGGCCGTAGCACAGGCTTCCAGCCTGTGTTTGGGCAACACAGGCAAGATGCCTGTGCTACTTGTGCGATCGATGAATAATGCGCCTTAGGACATCTCCTCGCGGGCGATCTTGCAGAGTAGTTCCTCGAATAGTGGGTGCTGGCCCACGGATGGCAGCAGTGTTACTTCGACGGACTGGTGCGTCTTGCGGAGTTGGTCGACGAGTTGGTCTACCAGGGGCCGAATATCGCGGACCAGATGCCCGTCGCCGGTCAGAAACAACGGCAGCACTCGGAGCTTGGTTGCCCCCGCCCGGACCGCTTCGGATGCCACGTCAATAAGCGTCGGCGACGCAAACTGCATGTAGGCAAGCCGCACCTCGTCCGGGCCAAGATCAGCCTGGAGCGATTCGGCCAGCTTCTCGACCGATTCCCGCCAGCGCGGATCGCGGCTTCCGTGGGCGATCAAGATTAGCATGGGGGTTCTACCGGCACTTGCCCGAAGGGATTCGTTGTCAAAGTCGCGTGAGGCTATCACTTCGACTGGCTGCACGATAGTCTTCCCGGCAGAGCCTTGCAAGTAATGTGGACACAATTGCTAATTTGCGTTGCTTCGGGGACGGCCGGGCTTCGGGGGGCATGGCTTTTCGGCCAACGATGGGCCAAGAAATGCGTACGTTGGCCGAGAAATCAACCAGTCCTCAACTGGCCGAGTCCGGTAATCGTGGTCGGGCCAAGAACGTTTCCTGAAGTTTCAGGGCCAGGCCCTCAATTTCGACAGCATCGGCGCCGCACGATTGACGAAGTACAAACGACCACCTAGAATGGCACGGCTGGTCGAGGGATAAGCCTGGCCGGCGTCATCGGCCGTGGCGGGTTTCCGTGCGGCTGTCTAGGCAATTGATTCGCTACTGGAGGGAGAACTCTTGGAGCGCCTCCGGAAATTGGTCCTCGAACGATTGATGCGGTATTACCGGTTCCTGGCCGAATCGACGGCTAGGAAAGGGGCCCAGACCGTTACCAGCGCCCAAATCGCCGAGGCCCTGGACATCGACCCCACGCAGGTCCGCAAGGATTTTGCCGCCATCGGCCTCCAAGGAATGGGCCGGGTGGGATTTGACGTCTGCGAGGTCTGCCGCGCCATTCGGGTTACCCTCGGCTTTGACCGGGAATACGAAGCCGTGCTGATCGGCAGCGGGCAGTTGGGGAGTGCCCTGCTGGCCTATTCGGGTTTTGCCCGATACGGCCTGCGTATCGCGGCGGCTTTCGACAAGGATGAGCGGAGAGTGGGTAGCCAGATTGCCGGCTGTACCGTCAAGCCGATGAAGGCGATGAAGCCCTTCGTACAGAGGCATAAGATTCGCCTTGCCATCCTGACGACTCCCGCCGAGGTGTCTCAGAAGTTGGCCGATCGCCTCGTGGCGACGGGTGTCAAGGCGATCTGGAACTTCACGCCGACGGTGCTGACCGTTCCTTCCGACGTTCTCGTCCGTAGCGAGCACATTTCCATCGGTCTTTCGCAGATCGCCCATCATCTCAGACAATAGGGCGCACCACCCAGTCGTAGCGCAAGTCGTAGCGCCGCTCGTGGCGATTTGTGTTCCCGGACACTCGTAGACGCTATAATTCGGGCAGTTTCGCTTGTCGGATTTGACAACGTCACACTAACCCAAGTTCGCCGGTTCCAACCGGAAACTGGTTTCCCCAAAAATATTTTGGCGCCCGGTTGGGTCGCTTAACAGTTGCGGTTTACCGGTGTTAGGCCGCGGGACGGTTCTTGGCGAGATGAAATTTCGATCGCGATGTAGTGATGACGCCCTAACATGGCGACGCTCTTCTTGCTGATCGTGCCAGACGGGCGATGCGCAAAAAAAACGAAATCTATTGAAGACGCCTGCCCGTCCATCCCGACAAAGCTAGGACAAGACACCGTTAGCCGACAAAGCTGCGCTTCCGGTTGGTGTCGATCTTGCCCAGGGGCGGTACAGTAGGCCTCGGTTAGTGCCGCTGGCATGGCAAAGGGCGTTCTGGACGTCTTCAGAAAAACGTGAAAAAAATCTCACGGGCCCTTGACAAACGTGTTTTTAGGCACTCAACTTGGGTTTTTGACGGCAAACAACGCACGCTTTTCCACGCCCCCAGCCGGAGAAACCGCCAAGCGTGAAAATAATCTCGGATAAACGTGAAAATAATCTCAGAAGGTCTTGACGGGAGCGTTTGATTCGCTAGGATTTGGGAAAGTGTGTCTCCGACGAGCATCGCAGCCCCCCCTAGACTTCACGGCGGTTTCGGCAAAGATGCAGCGGATGCAGCTAAGTGTCCGCAGCCGGGCGCCTCGGTCGAGAGGCTACCCCGTGAGGACTTACAGCAGTTTTTTTGTGGGATTTGAGTTCCCGGAAACCTTCTAATCTGATCAAGAGGGAGGAAACAACATGCCGAGTTACGTGATTCCGGACAAGTGTGACGGGTGTAAGGCGCTCGATAAGACGGCCTGCCAGCACATTTGCCCCAACGACCTCATGGTTTTGGACAAAGAGACCATGAAGGCCTACAACCAGGATCCTCAGATGTGCTGGGAGTGCTACAGTTGCGTCAAGATCTGCCCGACGCAGGCGGTTGAAGTCCGCGGCTATGCCGACTTCGTGCCGATGGGCGCCAGCGTGACTGCCCTGCGCAGCACCGAAGACATCATGTGGACCGTGCAGTTCCGCAGCAAGGACATCAAGCCGAAGCGTTTCAAGTTCCCCATCCGCAGAGGGGTTGAGGAAGGCAAGGCGCAGCCGTTCGATCACTATCCGACCGGCGACGACGACCTTAAGAGCCCGACGCTGATGTGTGAGCCGGCCGGCCTGAATACCGAGCAGGGCCCGGTCAAGATGGACGCGGTCCCCAAACTCTAGTCGCGCCGCGACCTGGATAAGGGTCTTTTTTCTTCGGCAAACAAACTAAGGAGATTACCAATAATGGCGGATTTTGAGACAGTAACGGTCGAAACCGACCTGCTGATCTGCGGCGGCGGCATGGCCGCCTGCGGCGCGGCGGTAGAAGCAGCCTACTGGGCAAAGAAACACGGGTTGAAGGTCACCGTGGTCGACAAGGCGGCCATGGACCGCTCCGGCGCGGTTGCGATGGGCCTCTCGGCCATCAACCAGTACGTGGACCTCAACAGCGGAAACAACACGCTGAAGGACTACGTCGACTACGTACGTAACGACCTGATGGGAATCACCCGCGAGGACCTCGTGGTCAGCATTGCCCGGCACGTCGACTCGTCGGTCCACCTCTTCGAGAAGTGGGGCCTGCCCATCTGGACCGACAAAGACGGCAAGTACGTCCATGAAGGTCGTTGGCAGTTGATGATCAACGGCGAGTCGTACAAGATCATCGTTGCCGAGGCCGCCAAGAACGCCCTGGCGGAAGCCGATGGCGAGTACTTCGAGCGAGTCTTCATCACCCACCCACTGGTCAACGACGGCAAGTGCGTCGGCGCGATCGGCTTCAGTGTCCGCGAGAACAAGGTATACGTGTTCAAGGCCAAGGCCACGATGGTGGCCATGGGCGGTGCGGTGCATGTGTTCAAGCCGCGTTCGACGGGCGAGGGCTTCGGCCGCTCCTGGTATCCGCCGTTCAACTCGGGTGCCAGCGCCTTCTTCACCATCTACGGCGGTGCCGAGATGACCTGTCAAGAAGTGCGGTTCATTCCCGTGCGGTTCAAGGACGCTTACGGGCCGGTCGGCGCCTGGTTCCTGTTGTTCAAGGCGATTGCCACCAACGCGCAAGGCGGCAACTACATGCAGGACAACGTCGACGAGCTCGAGAAGTGGGTGCCTTACGGCAAGGTCAAGCCGCGTCCGGCCAACATCCGCAACTGGCTGATGATGCTGGACGTGATGGAGGGCAAGAGCCCGATCTACATGCAGACGCACGAAGCGATCAAGCGGATCTCCGACAAGACGGAGGACCCCAAGGAACGCAAGAAGAAGCTCCGCGAACTGGAATCGGAGGCCTGGGAAGATTTCCTCGACATGACCATCTCGCAGGCCATCCTCTGGGCGGCCACCAACACCGAGCCCGAGGTCAAGCCTTCCGAGATCATGGCTTGTGATCCCTACTTCATCGGGTCGCACTCCGGTGCGTCCGGTGCGTGGCTCTCCGGTCCGGAGGATTTGCAAACGGCCGAGACCAAGGACGAGTACTGCTGGGGTCCGGCACACATGACGACGGTTCCCGGTATGTTCGCCGCGGGCGACGCCTCGGGTGCCTCCAGTCACAAGTTCTCTTCCGGATCGCACGCCGAAGGGCGGATCGCGGCCAAAGCCGCCATCTCCTTCATCGTCGACAACAACGCCGCCCCCAACGTGGACCAGGCGCAAGTCGACGCCCTGACCGCGGAAATCCTCAAGCCGCTCGAAATGTTCGAGGAGCACAAGGGTGCCACCACGGATCCGGATATCAACCCCAACTACATCCGTCCCACGCAGTTCATGTATCGGCTACAGAAGATCATGGACGAGTACGCGGGCGGTGTCTCTGCCCAGTTCAAGACCAGCGACAAGCTGCTCGAGAAGGGTGGGGAGTTGTTGGCCTTCCTCAAGGAAGACGCCACGAACCTGGCGGCGGAAAACCTGCACGAGCTTATGCGGTGCTGGGAAAACGTCCACCGTATGTACCAGGCGGATGCCCATGTGCGGTCGATTCTCTTCCGCGAAGAGACTCGTTGGCCCGGTTACTACTTCCGGTCCGATAAGCCCGACATGGACAACAAAAACTGGCTCGCCTTCTGCAACTGCACCTACGACAAGGACAGTGGCGAGTGGACGATGATAAAGAGGCCCGTGAAGTATATCTCACAGTAAGGGCTTAGCTGTTTATTCCGGCCTTCGGGCGTCGCTTGCCGGCGCCCGAAGGTCGCGTTTTTTCTCTTTCTTTGCAAGAGGAAGAGGGAGGGGTCCGGCTTGCCTCCAAAAGCGCGAAGCGTGTTGCGCGCAAGGTGGGCCTGTCCTTCTTTTCCTGGGCGATGGACGGTTCCCGGGCAGACTTTACTAGACCGTTGATCGACCGAGGTTCTCGATGACAGATATCAGTCGTAGCTGTCCCCATTGTGGGTCGCGGCTAAAAAAGTGGCGCGTGCCTGACGAGGCAAGCTGGACCGAAGAATTCTTCTTCGTCTGCTTCAACGATGACTGTTCTTACTACAAAGATGGGTGGAAGTGGATGATGGAGCAGTACAGCCAAAAGGCATCGTATCGCTACATGATCAATCCCACCACCGGGACTTCGTCGATGATCCCGGTCTGGTCCGACTCCGCTACCCGCGAGATGATCATCGAGGAGAACGAAGGAGGGGACCAGTGAGCGACAAGAAGCCCGCACCCGCGCCGGATGAGCGTGATTCGCGCGAGCTATTGGAAGAAAAGATTCTCACCGACTATCCTCGGCTGGGACCCGACGACAGCTTCAAGTTTGACTGCCATCCGGGCGTCTCCTGCTTCAACCGCTGCTGCGGCGACGTGAATATCTTTCTCTCGCCTTTCGACGTCTTGCGGCTGAGGAAGCGTCTGGGGATGAAATCGGCCGATTTCCTCGATAAGCACGCGCTGCTGCCCGTCCAGAAAGACATGACGACGCCCGTTGTCGTGTTGCAGATGAACGACGACCAGCGCAAGACCTGCCCGTTTCTGACGGACTCCGGCTGCGGCGTCTATTCCGACCGGCCCTGGCCCTGCCGCATGTATCCCTTGGGTTTGGCGGCGCGGAAGGACACCGAGGACGGCTGGCAGGGCGAGCGCTTCTACTTCCTCCTCCAGGAAGAGGTTTGCAAGGGGTTTGAAGCCGCCAAGGAATGGACGGTCCGCCAGTGGTGCGAGAACCAGGGGATCGACGAGTACGACAAGTGGGGCGAAGCCTACAAGGAGTTGACGCTCCACAAATTCTTCGAGACCGGGGGGACGCTCACTCCGGAGAAGATGCACATGCTGTTCACCGCGTGCTACGACCTGGACAGGTTCCGGGAGTTTGTCTTCGAGAGCACGCTGCTCGACCGGTTTGACGTGGACGAAGACTTCGTGGAAGAGATGCGTTACGACGACGAGTCGCTACTGCGTTTCGCATTCTTGTGGCTGGGGTTCAGCCTCTTCGGCGATAAGACCGTGCGGGTGAAAGAACACGTCATGGAGGCGTTCAAGGGCAGCCTCGACAAGAAGAAGCTGTTCAACAAGGATTAGGGATTAGGGATTAGGGATTAGGGGCGGAGCAGAAATTAAACTGGCTTTTTCCCCACCGGCCTTGTGCCGGTGGCTTGTTGGTTTGGAAACTAATCGACGGGCCACATATTTCTTCCTTTCCTTCTTTCCCGCCCTCTTCGCCTACGGCGAAGAGGGCGGGAAAGAAGGAGGATCGCGGGGGCTGGCCGTTGTAGTTTCCAAACCAATAAGCCACCGGGGCAAGCCCAGTGATTTTTTGACCGCCATTGATTAGACGCTAGCATCGCCGAAACCCGGGGAAAAAGGAGATTGTTGATCAAATCAGTCAAATCAATTGTTGCGGGCCAATGA
>Ga0075120_10003565_pt1 | contig 10648 bp, 9 predicted proteins | sample AntAceMetag02UKL_FD_69792 | JGI IMG/M metagenome (GOLD analysis project Ga0075120, IMG submission 69792) | Saline lake microbial communities from Ace Lake, Antarctica - Antarctic Ace Lake Metagenome 02UKL | ecosystem: Environmental > Aquatic > Non-marine Saline and Alkaline > Saline | place...
CCCATTTGACTAATTTTTGCTTTCAAAAAATAGGTTTGAGCAGCGACCAGTTTATCCTGACCTACCGCCTTAAAATGTTTTTCTAAAACATCGTCAAGAGATTGTGCTTGTGCAATATTAATAACACCTACAAATAATAGCACTAAAGTAATTACAAATAATTTTTTCATCTCATTATAATTTTAATTTCAATTGTACTTGGTGTAACTCACCGAATAACGATACTCTCGTGCGAGATAATTACTCCAGCTCGTTTCATTGGATTATTTTAAATAATAATAATTGTTTTATTTTGAGTCGAAAGATACCACTTCAGATTAATTTGTCTTCACAAATTAAAAATATATTTCTGCTAGAATATTTTTAAATGGAATGCCTTTCCCAATTAAAAAGTCACGAACTTCAACAACCATTAAAGCTTTGCCACACAAATAATATTTTACATCCGGAAAATCGGGTACTGTTTGTAAAAAATCTGTTACTCGGCCTGGCATAACATTGCACGCAGACTCGCGAGAACAACACCGAATATAATTATCGCCCATTGCCCATTCTAATTCATCTTCAAAATAAAACTGATTTAAATAACTTACCCCATGCAGCAACTTTTTATTCGTTTCAAACCCCGACCGAAACATACTATAAAAGGGAGCAATTCCTGTTCCTGTTGAAATCCACCAAGCTGGTTCTGCTATTCCCAAGAAACTACCATATGGTTTTGAAACTAATATTTTTTCTCCTGGAATCATTCCGGCCAACTTTGGAGTTAAATAACCATCTTCTTTTATATTGAAAAGAATCCGAACTTCACTCTCTTTGTTTCCGCTGCAAATACTATAAATTCTGGGATGTTGCTCCCGATCGATGGCAATCTTCACTACTTGTCCCGGCAAAAAATCGAAATCTCGCTGTATGGCAATTAAATAAACACCGGGCGAAATTTCTACATTATCAACCAATGAGTATTCGAATAAATCAGAATCCTTTTTTCGAGTTCCTTCTTTCTGCATTTCAATAACTATTAAATACTAATTATTTAGAAATGTGAAAGTTACTACAAGATTTTCATCAACACCTGTTTTCATGTTCTTTACTTCGTAATATACATTTAACTTTTTCATGCGATTCACCTCATCCGAATTACCAGATAATTCGACGGAAGTAACGTGATGAGCTTTTAACGTAATATTCTTGGGCGCATCGAAACCAACTCCCGGTTGAATAAGCTCCAGCTCATAATTTACGTCAGAGTTATTTTTTATCTCAACCGAATTACTTGTTTTATTCTCAATATTCAGAGGCCCACTTTTAATATCTAACGAAGCAAAAAACAAGGGCTCCAGATACACCGACTCGCCTATTAATGTATTGTCAAAATATACGGCCGTTCTTCTACCAAACAGCGCTTCTTTTATTCCGCCTTCGGTACGTTTTTTTGCAAAAACCAAGGTCATTGGCCTGTGGCCATCACCTATGTTTATTGGGCCATGCACATCGGTATTACCCAACATTGTTAATTTTTTTTCATTTGCCCAATCCAAAGCTTCTGGATAATACGAGTTACTGTTAAAAACTTCAATTCCATGTAATAAATCTTGTTCATAAAATTTTGTATGCTCTGCCCACCATATTGTTGTGTCTGGCTGCTGGGCTTTCCAACCCGGATGATTCCAAAAAATAAAAGCACCTTGATCCCGAGCTTCTTTTAAAACATCCATAACATCATCGCGCTCAAGTAAATTCGCATTTTTAATAAAGAGTGCATTTAAATGTCCTGGTGGCATGCTCCGGGTTATCTCCGCTCCTTTCACCAAAATAATACCCATTTTTTCAGAAATCGGCTTTGCAATTTCGTAGGACCGATCGTGGTCGGAAACAATATCTTTTGAATGAGGCAAATATTCAATGTGGTCGGTAATAGAGATCGCATCTAAACCTTCTTCCCAAGCCTCCTGCACGCGAACTGTCGGCCAAACGGTACCATCAGAAAATACAGTGTGCATATGAAAATCGCACTTTAACGTTTGATAGCCCGGAATTTCAGGAATATTAATAATCTTTCTCGATTGTGCAAATGAGATTTGAAAAATCAATAGAAATATAAAAATCGGAAGTAATTTTTTTAAATACATAATTTATAATTTTTCTACGTTCACAAAATATCTTTAAAGATCAATTATTTTATTGAATAATTAAAAAATAGACAAAAAGTATTTATGAATTGTAAACGAATGGTTAAGTTTAGCAAAACTAACGTATTCTTTTTAATTTTTTTTAAAAGAATCTTGTTTGACATTTATATTATTCTGATCTTTGTTTCAAGATATAATATGGAAAATTTATTTAAAAATAACGGCAATCAAAGTCAGGCAATTGAACTAAAAAAGACAGGCCATAAAAAGCAAATTTTGAGGGCCATTTATTTTAACGGTCCATTATCCAATTCTGAACTTTCGAAACAAATTAAACTAAGTACACCAAAAGTCAACAGCCTTTTAATCGAATTAATCGATGATGGATTAGTTCAGGATTTGGGAAGAGGTGACTCAAGCGGGGGTCGTCGACCAAATATTTACGGATTAATAAAAGATGGATTTTTTGTTGTTGGTGTAACCATTAATGTTAACAGAACAATTATTTCCATTTTTAACAGCAACAACAAAGAGGTAAGTGGGCCTCACTATTTTCCCATTAAAATGCAATCTGATGTTGCCATCTTCAAGCGGGTACACAATAAACTTAAGGAGGTTGTAAAAGAGAGCAATATTTCATACGATAAAATTCTTGTCGCAGGAATCGAACTTCCCGGGTTAATTAATCAGAAACTAGGAATTAATAAAACCTATTTCCCTCAGGTTACTAATTTGTCTGAAGAGCTAAAAAAGATATTTGAAATTCCAGTTTATTTTGCACACGATTCAAAGGTTCGAACTTTTGCAGAACAACATTTCGGATTGGCAAAAAGCAAAAGGAATGTTCTTATGCTGCAAGCCGACTGGGGTTTAGGACTTGGAATAATAATCGATAAAAAACTATACATGGGTAAATCAGGCTACTCCGGAGAGTTTGGTCACTTACCAATTGTTGATAACGGAGTACTTTGTACATGCGGAAAACAAGGTTGTTTGGAAACCATTGTTTCGGCAAATGCAATTGCCCGATTGGCAAAAGAAGGAATAGAAAATGGAAATTCATCGTTAATTAAAGAACTCGTTAACAACGATTTAAATAGCATCGAAATTGCAACAGTAATTCAAGCAGCCAATTCGGGAGACCAATTTGCTATATCGATATTTACAGAGGTAGGACATTGGTTAGGTCGCGGGATAGTTTATTTATTACAAATTTTTAATCCTGAGTTGATAATTATTGGAGGTCGTGTTGCAGAAGCTAATCAATTTATTCTTGCGCCAATCCAACAAGCCCTAAATACATATAGCAACAGAGATATTAGTAACGATACTAAAATTGAATTTTCCAAATTAGGATCGAAAGCAGGTACAATGGGAGCCGCGGCTTATGCATTGGAAAAAATATCATTCTCAAAATAAATTTTTATGATTTTAAATTTCACACAAGTTGAAAAGGCTTTTTTTAAGGAAGCCAAATTAAAAGACATTTCAACCCAATTTCCTTATATTACCGTCGAAAGTTTTCCACAGTTGGGTTTACTTTCAGCTCTAAGCTTTTTGGAATGGGCAGGAGAAAATCCTAACGGAGTAATTAGTTTACCAACTGGAAAAACAGCACAGCATTTTATACAGTTTACCCACTTGCTTCTTGACAATTGGAATAATAAAAAAGGAAAAGATATTCTGGCAAAATTCAATTTAAGCGACCTCAAAAAACCTGATTTGGGCGAACTTCAATTTGTGCAAATGGGCGAATTCTATCCAATTAAAACAGAGCAACACAACAGTCTCTGTAACTATGCCCAAAAGTATTACATCGATGGATTTGGATTAAAAAAGGAGAATGCACTGCTTATCAATTCAGAAGAAATTGTGCTTGCTGAAAACAAACATTTTACCGAAATTTTTCCAGATTATATTATTGATCTAACACTGCGTTTTCGAGAAGCAAAGTCACATCATGAGCAATTACAAAAAGATTCGCTTTTTAAAATTGACGACTGGTGTTCAAAATATGAGAATAAGATTCGTGAAAAAGGCGGAATCGGATTCTTCCTTGGAGGAATAGGTCCTGATGGGCACATTGCTTTTAACACACGAGGAACCGACCATTTCTCATCTACCAGACTCACTAAAACAAACTTTGAAACTCAGGCGATTACTGCAGCCGATCTTGGTGGAATTGAAGTTTCAAAAAACAGATTAGTTATTACAATTGGGTTGGGTACAATTGGTTTTAATCCCGATACTAAAGCAATTATCTTCGCTGCCGGAGAAGCAATTGCGGATACAATTAAAGATGCATTGGAGAGCAAACCAAAAGTAACTTCACCAGCCACATCACTTCAAAAATTAAAAAATGGTCGCTTTTATTTAACCGACGGTGCTGCCATAAAACTGGAAGATAGTATAAATTATTTCTATAAAGATGGTGAATGGACACATCAGAAAACAGAGCGCGCTGTAATGGATCTTTGTAAAAAGATAAACAAATTTGGTCCAAAATTGGAATTGGATGACTTAAAAACCGACAAATATTGCAGCATGATTCCCGGATTGAACGAGAAAACAGTTCAGTCTGTTATCGATTCAATTTTGGCGAAAATGAAAAAGGGTATGGAAAAACATTCCAATCAAGTATATTATCATACTGGCCCACACCACGATGATATTATGCTGGGAATAATGCCATGCACTAATCGCCAGGTAAGGGATGCAACCAACGAAATGCATTTTTCTGTTTTAACTTCGGGATTTACGGCTGTTACCAATACTTTTCTCTACGATTTATTAATTGATACAAAAGATTTAATAAGTCAAGAGAATATTGAAATGATTAATTTTCCAGATTTTTTTATAGACGGCTATAAATATAAATGGGACAAAGATATTTATCATTACCTGGATAATATTGCTGCACTCGACGAGGAAGAAAAGCGACGTGGGGTTTGCCACCGTTTAATTCGCGCACTGGTTGCTATATGGGGAATAAAAAATAAAGCAGAACTGGGGGAAATCATTCACGAAATTCTCACCATTCTTAAAAACAGTTACGACGGAGGTAAAAATCCGCCAAAAATTCAAAAGCTGAAAGGAATGATTCGGGAATTTGAAGAAGAACTGGTTTGGGCACATTACGGAGTTATGGTATCAAATGTTCATCACCTTCGTTTAGGATTTTATTCCAGAGACGCCTTTTCAAGCCAGCCAGACTTTGACAGAGATGTATTGCCAATTCTTGAGGATTTCAGAAAATACAAACCTACAGTTATCAGTTTGGCAATGGATCCACAAGGAAGTGGACCAGACACACACTATAAAGTTTTGCAAGCCATTGCAAAAGCTGTGGAAGCCTGGAATAAAGAGGAAGACTTAAGCAATTTACACATTGTAGGTTACCGAAATGTTTGGTTTAAATACAATCCATGGGATGTTGAAACTATCGTTCCAGTTTCGCTAAATGCTTTAGCAACACTAAACAAATCGTTCTCCGAATGTTACGTTACACAAGTAAACGCATCGTTTCCAAGTTACCAACTCGATGGAAAATTTAGCGAGCTTACCCAAACTATTTGGTACGAACAACACAAACAAATCCAATTTTTACTGGGGAAAAACTACTTCTATCAAAACGAATCACCTCTTTTGCGCGCAACACATGGAATGATATTCCACCGCGATTTAAATGTTGACGAGTTTTTAGAAGAAGCCTTCAAAATGGAAAAAACGATGGAAGGAATTTTATAAATATCCAGAATTTTATATTCAAAAAAATTGCTTAATACTAATGTTTAGTTTTCGTATTTTTGAACTAAATCTTATAAGTTAAATAAGCCCTTTTTAATATGATTCTGCAAACAAAATTATTAAAACATCATCTGGATTTGAGAGGAAGATCTATTATGCGGCTAAGTCATTTGACTGTTTAGTACCCGCACATTAATAGTTTAGACATTAAACTAAATGATTGTTGCATAATTAAGAAAAGGATGTTTTGTTGCCGATAAAAAAATTAATATTTTATAAAAATAAAACGATTAACAATGAGAATTTTAATGCACGACAATCATTTACAATTAAGTAAATGGACAGCACATTATATTGCTAAGAGAATAAATGAATTTAAACCAACACCCGAAAAACCATTCGTACTCGGACTTCCAACCGGCGCTTCTCCAATTGGAACTTACACCGAATTAATCGAATTGGTAAAAGAGAAAAAAGTTTCTTTCCAGAATGTAGTTACTTTTAATATGGATGAATATGTTGGTATCCCTGAAGACCATCCTGAGAGTTATCACTTTTTTATGGACAAACATTTATTCAACCACATCGACATTCCTCGTAAAAATATCAATGTTTTGAATGGTAATGCACCTGACCTTGAAAAAGAGTGTGCCGATTATGAAGCAAAAATTGTAAGTCTTGGTGGAATCAAATTATTCCTCGGTGGAATAGGACCTGACGGACACATTGCTTTTAATGAACCGGGATCATCCCTTTCATCAAAAACACGGGTGAAAACGTTAACATACGATACGATTATTGCCAACTCAAGATTCTTTGGAAATGATTTAAATAAGGTTCCAAAAACGGCATTAACCGTTGGGGTTGGTACAGTTATGCAATCGGAAGAAGTAGTAATTATTGTTAGTGGTTATAATAAAGCCAGAGCTTTACAAAAAGTTGTTGAGGAAGGCATAAATCACATGTGGACTGTTTCTGTCCTTCAACTTCACCAAAAAGGAACGATTGTTTGTGACGAAGATTCTACTTATGAATTAAAAGTTGGGACTGTCAAATATTTTAAAGATATTGAAAAAAACGAATTAAAAACGCTTCCTGAACTTTAGAAAAAAGAATGAGTGTAGAACACAACCAATAATGAAATAGCAGTCCTTAAACAACTGGAAAATTTTTTTGTAATCGGGCAAGTTTGTTATCGAAATGTTGTTTTTGGATCGATGCTTTTTCATTACTCAATGTGCGGGTGAAATACTATAAAAAAACTGCCCACCTGTTTCCAGTGTGGGCAGTTTTACCTAATAATTCCGAATTGATTTGTGTCTAAAACACTATGCCAAAATAGTAATTTTTTTACTTTGAAACAAACTATGTAAGCATCTTCTGTTCATTTCTAAAACATCCTTCTTTTTGTTATAAATATTTTCAACTTTGAAATATCCTTATATAAATTCTACGTTTTTTCTGATTTTTTCATTGGCTTCATAGATATAATTACAACTTCTTCGCCACAAGAAGGACAGATATAAATTTCGCAGCCGGTGCATGCAAAACAATTACTGCAAGTTCTATCAACATCTAAATTGGAGAATTTGAATTCACACGCTGAACAGACATAAAACTTTTCCTTTTTCCCCAAAATCATTTAAAAAAGTATTTCGACAACCTGACTACACCAAACATTATTACCAATGTAAAAATAATAGCGGCACCCGATGGAATATCTAAAAAATAGGAAATAAATAGACCAGAAGTTGTTCCAATAAAAGCAAAAACAGTAGAGAGGATTAACAGTTTTTTGAAATCGTTGGTAAATAAATTTGCCGTTGCTTGCGGAATAGTAAGCAACGATAAAATTAAAATAATTCCTACAACCCGAATATTTAAAACCACGGTTAACGCAATTAAAATCATTGTCAGATAATTGAACAATGATACCCGCAACCCGGCAGCACGAGCAAATTCCTCGTCGAAGGCGATGTACAATATTTTTCTGAAAAGGAAAACAAAATAAGCGATGATTACCACGTTCAAAATAAACATCCACCACAACTCAGAAACGGTTACGGTTAAGATGTTCCCAAAAAGATAACTCATTAAATTAGGCGTGTAACCAGGTGTCATGAAAATAAAAATAATTCCCAGAGCCATTCCCAACGACCACCAAATTGCAATGGAAGAATCTTCGCGTATTTCGGCAACTTTTGTAAAAAATTGAATTCCCAATGCCGACAATACAGCAAAAATAACCGCTCCAATTAGCGGATTAAATCCCAACAAAAAAGCCAACCCAATACCTCCAAACGATGCATGAGTTATTCCACCACTTATAAAAACTATCCGCTTGGAAACAATGTATCCACCTATAATTCCACACGAAATACTGGCAAAAACAGCCGCAAAAAAAGCTTTCTTGAAAAAATCGTATGCAAACAGCTCAACAATAGTGTCCCACAGTTCAATAATTCCGTTCATATTTAATGATGATGTTTTAATACAGTGTGTGGAATTTCTCCGTGTGATATAACCTGAATCGGGCATTTATATCCATCCAATTGTTCTTGCGAAATACTACTACTGGGATGATAATGCAGGTCGCCATTAACGCAAGCAATTGTTTTTACATAACTAGAGATGGTTCCCATATCGTGAGAAACCAAAACAATAGCCATATCATTATTCAATAAGCGTAATTTCTCGTACAATTCTCCTTCAAAACGGTTGTCAACAAAAGTGTCTGGCTCATCAAGAATTAAAACTTTTGGATCGCTCAAAATTGCACGACATAAAAATACACGTTGCATTTGTCCACCGGAAAGTTCGCCAATTGCTTTATTCCTAATGTTTGAAATTCCCATTTCATTCAATAATTTCTCAATCTTCAATTTTATCTGAACATTTCCTTTAAACTGGTTTTTCATGATGGATCCGGAGCGAACAACATCGAAAACAGTAATCGGAAATTTACGATCAATATGTTTTACCTGTGGCAAATAACCAATTTGTCTATTATTCCCATCTATATCTTTTCTGAATTCAATGGTTCCTTTAAAAGGTTTTAGCAATCCTAAAATTGCTTTTAAAAGCGTAGTTTTTCCGCCCCCGTTTGGTCCAATTACACCTATAAAATCGTTTTCACAAATATCTAAATTTACATTTTTTAGTACTGGCTGTTTATCGTAACCAACCGTTAAATTTTCTATTTTTATTAAGGCTTCCATTAAAACAACAGTTATTTTTTGGGAATGAATGAAAACGATGTATTTCTTGTATAAAACCTCATGCAAAAAAATGTATTATTTATTCCTGAAAATTATCAACAAGCGTTTTTGTTATTTCGAGCAAATTGTTTTGCCAATCTGGATTTAATGGCCAGATCTGAATTATTTCACCCTTAATTTCTTCGGCAAATACTCGGGCATGTTCACGATCGAACTCACTTTGGATATAAATTTTTCTAATATTTTCTTTATTAGCAAGATCAACTATTTTTGCCATATGTTGCGGAGTTGTTTCCTTTCCACCCGGCTCAAGAGAATATTGCACCAACCCATAATCGCGTGCAAAATAGGAAAGACTGGGATGATAAACAATTACTTTCCCGCCTTTAAATTCTTTTAATAAACCCGTAATATGAATATTGAGTTTGTCAATTTCATTGACGAATTTCAGGCAATTGGCTTTATAAACAGCTTCTTTTTCAGGATTCAAATCAGATAAAACATCGGTAATTCGTTTTGCCATTTGTTTCACCAAAACAGGCGACATCCAAATGTGCGGGTCAACACCTCCCATGTGAATATGGTCGCCGTGCTGTTCCTTTTCGTCAGCAATTAAATCCAGGCCTTCCGAAAGGTCAACCACTAACATACTTGTATTTGCTTGTTCTATTTTTTCTTTCCACGAATACTCAAAACCAATATAACCAATTCGGAACCAAACAACCGATCGTGAAATATCTTTTAGTTGCGAAGGGAGCAAGGTGTAAGCAGCCGGACTGGCACCGGAAGGAATTAACACATTTACCTCAAAATCGTCACCGGCAATTTTTTCAACAAATGTTTTTTGCGGTAAAATACTCACAGTAATCACCTTTTTACCCGACTCTTTCTTTTTGGTTTTACCCGCATTACAAGAGAACAATACAGCTGTAATGGCAAATATCAAAATAATTTTCTTCATTCAATCCAATTAAAATTCACTACTTAAAACAAATAAACACAAATTTAGTTTTATGTTTCTGAAATCTGACAATAAAAATGGGTGACAGTTAAAAAATTATTGTCACTTTTTTATTCTGTCTTTTTTTTCTGTTTAGGTGGAACAGGATCATAGCCATGCGTTCCCCATGGGTGGCATTTTGAAATTCGTTTGGAAGCCAACCAAAATCCTTTAAAAGGGCCATGAATTTTTAGAGCCTGAACAGCATATTCTGAACAAGTTGGATAATGTCTGCATGATGCAGGAGTAAGTGGCGAAATTCCATACTTATAAATGTAAACCGGAATCAAAAGAATCCAACCCAAAACTTTCAATATTGCTTTTCCAATTTCCCGCATGATTTTATTCTTGTACAAAACTACAATTAATCTTTAATGTGGCATTCTTTGGGTGTAATCGAATGCATGAAAAATTGATAAAAACGTCGAATTATTTCGTCATAAGATAATACTGTTCTTGTATCAGGAAGTATCTGACAATATAATGACATTTGCTCAATTAGTGCAGTTTTATATATCGGTTTTAACGGCAAATAAAATCATTCGAAAATA
>Ga0075120_10003571_pt1 | contig 10641 bp, 7 predicted proteins | sample AntAceMetag02UKL_FD_69792 | JGI IMG/M metagenome (GOLD analysis project Ga0075120, IMG submission 69792) | Saline lake microbial communities from Ace Lake, Antarctica - Antarctic Ace Lake Metagenome 02UKL | ecosystem: Environmental > Aquatic > Non-marine Saline and Alkaline > Saline | place...
TCCAGCATTCGCTACTATTGCGTCAGTCCACAATACCTCACCGGAAGAATCCATGCGGGCGGCATGAACGCTCGCATTGTTTGGTGGATGTGTTAATGCCCAATATCCCTGTATAATCCCTCCTTCGCCGTCAAGAACCATTACGTCTCGCATAGCAAAATCAGAGATATTATGTTGATTCATTGTTTCATCTGTCAACGCAACACCATAGGGTCCGTATAACCTCTCCCCATCCGGAGACAACTTCTGAACGAATATGTTCAAGTAACCGTCAGGACCCTGCCCGGTATAACTGATATAAGCGCATCCGCCTGGAGCTGGAAGTACGTCTGACAAAACTGTAAGCGGCATGGAATCGGGATCGGTTACGGAGACTCCGGGTACATCCCATAATAGATTGCCATCCCGGTCTATATGCTGCGCCACAGTATTGAGATTATCAGGACCATGTTTCCAGACAACATAAGCTCCGCCGGTACTGTCCGGCGCCACCCTGAACATTGCCACCCGCAAAACACTATCCGGGGATACCTGTACGCCGTTCTCGGGCCATTCGGCGAAGGAGATAGAGAATGTGGCAGTCAACAGCAAAAAAACGGCGAAAATATACATATTTGTATGTTTGAGAATTGAGTAACGAGACATGCAGGTACTTCCTGTTCTTGAATTTACAGAAAATGGTCGCTTCCGCAGGATAACGGAAATCGTGGAATAAAAGTTATGGCAATAAACAGACTTTAAAACTGACAGCATTTCCCGGTTCCTTGTGAGAAGTCAGTCTAATAGATTGCGGGGATGTTTTTGGATATTAGTTTATAATATATCACCTGAAAGAAGTAATGTCAATGGAGTTCAAGCTAAAAAATAAAAAAACTCTTGTTTCTATATTAAATATTTCAGAAATACTTACTCTTCTTTCACGATATGGCATATTGCCCGGTTCGGAGATTTATCAGCCTTGGGTTGCCCCGAGTCAACCAGGTTACAGCAATATCAGTACTAAACTTCCTACAATTATTGTATAGATACTGAAACCGTAAAGTTTTCCACGCCTCAGAACTGCCATTAATGCTCCGATTGCGAGGTATCCGCTGATCATGGAAGCGCAGGTTCCAACTGCGAAGGGTAGCAGCATCTCGTGTTCGAGGTGGGAAAAATCTTTGAGTTCATATACAGCGGCGGCTAAGATTGCGGGAATAGCGAGAAGGAAACTGAAACGAGCGGCGGCATCACGTGACAGTCCTGAGAATAGCCCGGCGGCAATCGTAGAACCACTTCGACTGATTCCAGGCATAATTGCCATTCCCTGCATGGCGCCTATCAGAAGTGCGTTTTTCCACCGGGTATCTGTAATGAGCTTGTTCTTGTTCTTGATTTTTTCGGCGATAAAAAGAATAATAGCGGTAACAAATAAACCGCCAGCCGCAAATTTTGGGGATTCAAATAAAACATTTATAACATTACTCAAACTCAACCCGATAATCCCGGTAGGAACCATAGCAAGGAGAATCATCCACCCTACTCTGCGCATCTCTCCGCCACGGAAAAAATCAACGAACAACTGTATGATATCTTTTCGAAAATAAACAAGGACAGATACCAACGTACCGATATGTACAGCCACTTCAAATGATATTGATTCGTCGGATATTCCAAGAAGGTGATTAACTATTACAAGGTGTCCTGATGATGATATAGGCAGGAATTCAGTCAGTCCCTGCACGATTCCAAGAATCAGCGCCTGCCAGAGATTCATTTAATACCTCTTTCGATCTATTATTTATTTGGTTGATTGGGATCCGGATTTTTCATTTGCAGGATTTGTATTCTTCTCCTCTCGGCGCTTTCTTCATGCACTTCTCCTTCGATGATCGTCAGAAACCACATGCTTTGTCCTGAAAGCCCCTCTTCACTGAAAGTCTGATGACCTGACGCAAGATTCTCAAATTCGATTCTCCTGATCCGGTCGGAGAACTGCCTCGTTCCTGAATAACCATCCTCTAAGATACCAAGGACTATACTTGCCGCATCAAAGCCGCGAATATGCCAGGCATCGGGGGTAATAACTCCTGAATCTTTAAGAAAATCGGAAAGCTCAATTAACTCCTCAGAGTTCCCGTCAAGATTGTAAGGGGTAGTGAAAACCATATCCTCTACATATTGCCGGTGCCGGTATAGTTCCTCTTTGTCATACCAGGCTGAATTACCAAACATCTGAGTGCGGAAATTATAGAATGCGACTTGCGGGGCGAATAATTCCATCGTTCCGGGTTCGATGGGAAAATAGAATGCATCGATGGTGGCAAGATCTATTGAATTTGAATCTATCGACCCGCTTTTATATGAAGGGCTGAGACGAATACTATCGAGATGAGAGCGCCATAATTTCTCGAATTGCGTACTGTCAAATTCAACTTCCTTCTGAGTCAGGCTGTCGGCGAACTCTCTCCTGAAGGCGATTTCCCTGATACGCAGGAATTGCCTGCTCAAGCTTACACCTTCTGACGGGAAGTACCATTCAAGCGAAATCATTTCAGTGCTGTCGTGCGAATCTATCACTTCCATGAAACCACTGACATTTTGCCGGCACATCTCGGTAGCAGGAGCGACTATAGCGAAAGAACGCAAACCTAACGAATCGACAGCATATATCCCCGCAATTTCCCCTTCCCTGAACCAATCCGCTTCAGGTTGAATTGTTGTCGCACCTATGGCATAGAGTCCCGGATAACGCGAACCGGGAAGTATTATCGGGATGCCTGCAGACTGAGATTCAACTGCTGCTATCACGGATTTACTTTTATCCAGCCCGGCGATAATACAACAAACACCTTCCTCCCGGATCAACCTGCGTGTAGCAAGAACGGCGTCAACCTCGCTTTTAATTCCATCTTCGGTTATGAGTTCAACATTGTTACTACTGTCCACAAGAGCGGTATCAACTTCACCAAATATCACTTCTTCGGAAATAAGCTCATCGTTACTGATACTGTCCACATCGAACAGGGATAACGCCGCCCGGATTCCCTCCACTAATGATCTGCCCGCGGAATCCTCTTCAGCGCCGTCAACTAACAATCCAATCCGGGGTATCGAAGAGGGAGCCTGAACATAATAGAGCGCCTGCATACTGGCTTCGCTTTGTGCAAATTCGCGCAGTTGGTCTAATTTGTACGCTAATGGCCCCTCGAGTAATTCTATCAGATTCTCTTCAGCTAATACTTTTACCCTGCCGGTATCTCCCCCATCGAGACAGTTTATCAATGCTCTTGCCGCTTCATAACTGTCTCCCCGACTCTGATAGGCTGAAGCAATCAAATAATAAGCCTGTGAAGACATATCACTGCCAGGATATTTTTTAAGCACCTCGTGGCAACGTGAAAGCGCATCCGAAATATTACCAAGAGCGAAATCACATCTTCCCGCCAATATCAAAGAAAAAGCCGTGTATTTGCTGTCGGGATATTTCTCCATGAACCATAAGCATCTTTTAAATGCTTCCTCCGGTTCATCATTTTGAAATAAATCAACAGCGGATTTTAAAGTTTTAGGAAGGTTTTCATCTTTGTTCTTTTTTGCGGAGGCAATTCCCACGGACACGAGTGCGACACAAAAAATGAGAATAAATGCTTTCATACTATTTAGCTTGTAACTCATTCCCACTCCACTGTTGCAGGGGGCTTACTGCTGACGTCATAGACGACACGGTTTACGCCTTTTACTTCATTAATGATCTGAGTTGCGATCTCACCTAATAACTCAAGAGGGATTCGGCTGAAATCGGCTGTCATAAAATCCCATGTATCAACAGATCTGAGCGCTACAACATTTTCATAAGTACGTGCATCGCCCATCACACCAACACTCTTCACCGGAAGCAGTACAACCAGCGCCTGGCTCACCTTGTCATACCAACCGTTCTCTCGGAGTTTGTTGATGAAGATGTAGTCGGCTTCCCGTAATATTTCGAGTCTTTCCTCGGTTACTTCGCCAAGAATCCTGACTCCCAGACCCGGTCCCGGAAATGGATGACGCGATACAAGGGATTCCGCGATACCAAGCTCACGTCCGAGCTGACGAACTTCGTCTTTGAAAAGCTCTCTCAAGGGTTCAATAAGATCGAGGTTCATGTGATCGGGAAGACCACCGACATTATGATGCGTTTTTATGGTGGCAGAAGGTCCCTTGAAACTAATACTCTCGATTACGTCCGGATATAATGTGCCTTGGGCAAGATATTTGATGTTTTCAAATCTTTTGGCGGTTTTTTCGAATATCTCGATAAAAACTCGTCCGATTGTTCTTCTTTTTTCTTCCGGGTCTTCAATACCCTTCAATGCATCTAAGAAATCTTGAGCAGCTTCAATAACTTCAAGGTGGATTCCCAGTTTTTCCTGGATCGCATTACGGACATTTTCTCGCTCTCCCTTGCGAAGCAGACCGTTATCTACAAAAACCCCGATAAATTTATCACCAACAGCCTTGCTCAGGAGAGCAGCCATTACTGAACTATCGACCCCGCCGCTCACAGCGCCGATTATGTAAGAATCACCAACTTTCTCTCGAACCTCTTCAATGACAAGTTGTTGAAACGTTGCCATTGACCATCCGGTTTTAGCCTGACAGATCTCAAACAGGAAATTCCGTATAATCTCTTTTCCATAAACCGTATGTCTGACCTCGGGATGAAACTGCAAAGCGAAGATTTTTTTCTCTCGATTTGCCATTGCAGCTACCGGGCACGTATCGCTTTCAGCTACTACTTTGAAGCCATCAGGCAATCGTTCGATTTGGTCACCGTGACTCATCCATGTTTCAGTTATTCGTCCGCTCCCTGCCAGTGGAGTCCCATCTGCATCAATGACTTCGATTTCCTTTCGTCCATATTCACTCGAATCGGAGGGTGTAACTTTACCTCCAAGATGTTTGGCAAGTAAATGCATACCATAGCAGATCCCCAGGACTGGAATACCAAGATTCAATATTTCAGTATCCATATCAGGAGAATCCGGATCAAAAACACTGGAAGGACCACCGGAAAGGATGATACCTGCCGGCTTAAGTTGTTTTACAGGTTCAACTCCTGCTGTACATGTTATTATTTCAGCATAAACCCCTTCTTCACGTATCCGGCGCGCTATAAGTTGGGTGTACTGCGAGCCAAAATCCACAACTGCAATCTTGTCATACCGGCTACTCATCTATTTCCCCGTTCCAATCCTGATCCCATCCTTTTTCCCTCAACCGTTGAAGCGTTCCTTCAGCCGTCCAATCCACCTTCAGAGGCGTAACCGCAACATATCCTTCATCGGAAAAAAACCGGTCTCCGTCCAGATCAGCTCCACGTTCATTCCAGATTCCGCCCATCCAGAAATATTCCCTGTCCCTGGCATCGGTACGTCTGTCAAATTTTTCCCTGAATGAACTGAGCGACACTCTTGAAATTCGCATCCCCTTTATCTCATCCAGCGGAAGAGATGGAACATTAATATTTAGCAGCTCAAACTGATTCAAAGGATTTTCTTTAATCATATCCAGGATTTTCAAACTGGCTTGACAGGCACCTCGATAATCATGAAAATCGTATGATGTAAGCGAAACCGCGACGGAAGGAATGCCAAGCATCGCCCCCTCGACCGCACCAGCCACCGTACCTGAATAATTAGCATTAAGTCCCACATTTGAGCCGGAATTTATACCGCTGAAAATATAGTCAGGACGTGAATCCATTAGCTCGGAACAACCGATTTTCACACAATCAGCAGGGGTTCCGGTGGTATGGAATCCTTTGAGACTGCCATTTTCAATAGGTGAGACACGGATTATATCAGCCAGGGTAATCGCCAATGATATAGCGCTGCGTTCCCTGTCGGGAGCAACTACAGTTACGTCGGCAACAGTGCTGAGAGCGTTGAATAACGCCTCCAATCCCGGCGCCTGGTACCCATCATCATTAGTAAGGAGTATTTTAACTTTATCTTTCACAATTATCTTTCACTCGAACTACTACTGTTAACAAAAATCTCGATTGCATCGCATAAACCGTCAGCCACTTTTTGACGGTATTTTTCCGTACCGAATTTTTTCGCTTCATCAGGATTTGAGATAAAACCGGCTTCAAAAAGTATTGCCGGCATGGAAGCGCCAATTAAAACATAAAACGCAGCCTGATCAACACCACGGTCTCGTGCTCCAGTCCTTAAAGCTACTTTCTCCTGCACAAGAGCCGCAAATTCCTCAGACTCTTTAACAAATTGTGATTGAGCCATTGACAGGAGAATATAGTTTTCTTCAGTTAAATCAACATAATCAAATTTTGATTCTTCATATTTAATTACCTCATTCTCCTTGAGAGCCAGTTTCATTGCACTTTTCGTTTTTGCCGGGGCTAAAAAATACGTCTCCGCTCCCCGAGTCCGTGTACTGGTGATTGAATTCAAATGGAGGCTGATAAACAGTTTACCATCGACATGATTTGCAAAACTGGTTCTCTCTTTCAGGGGCACAAAAAAATCATCGTCCCTCGTCATAACAACTTCCAAACGGAACCTGGACTTTATTGTCTTACGCAATGTCAAGCCTAATGCAAGAACAAGGTCTTTTTCATAAACCCCACTTTTTCCAATAGCGCCGGGGTCTTTGCCGCCATGACCGGGATCGATAACAATTTTATCAATTTTCCAGCTATCCATAGCATCCTGTATTTCGTCAAACACAGATTTTCCCTGGTCCCACGCTCTTGGTGCAAAGCCGTTTTTCAAGAGACTCAAACGTAAAGTTAAGGTATTCCCTTTATCGGGTCCCATCTGGTGAATATTTCCAATCAGGTAATCGGATTGTATTATTAGGCTTGAACTGTCCTGTGACCATGAGTGCCTGACAGGCAAATTCTCATCCGGGAAACCTGATGTCAGCCCCGGAGTTATCCTGACATCTTTAAATTCAATGGCTACTCTTATCGAATCGAGAGGGATTACATTTACTGCGTAATTTCTTGCCATGACGATTTCATAGCGGACACCGGTTTCTTCTTCAATACACTGTACAGATAAGATGTCTGCCTCGGGGCTTTTATATGTCAGCATCCTGCCATCATAGCGGAGATCGACCTGTCCCGGCGCATAACGGTAGATAAGATCAAACAGGAATTTCTCTTCAACAAAGAATATATTTTCCGATTCGAACGGTGGCGATGATAGATGGATTATGTCAGCTCCAACCATAGCGAAAGAGCCGCTTGAATACATTAATACCGGGGTCCGGGGTAAGCAGATAATATATTGCTCATTCATATCATGAACAAAATCCAGGTCAAGCATTTGACATATAGCTGATGCGTCAACGTATTCAGTTCTTCCCTCTCTTCTCACAGGAATAATGCTCGCTGAATTATCGTCACGCTTAATAGACCAATGATTATGGTCATGTAATGCGAAACAGTCAGCGAAAAGAAGAAAGACAACCGGCAAGACTTGGATGATTTTCATGGCGGGTAAAGGTAGCGAGGAAGGGACTTTTAAGCAAGACATCACTGTCATAAAATAACTATTGATCGATTTATCCGGCTCCGAATAATGAAATGCAGCAATACCAAATATTCTGTCATATTACATTAATATCATATATTTATAATATAATATCTGACACAAAGAGGACTATTGTAAAACTTGACTTTCAATAATGATGTAGGTAGATTTACGAATAATTTTTAACAGGGGAATAGACCACAGGCGAAATATTACTTTAACTCGCATTTTAGAACAGCCTGTAGTCAAGATTATAAACGCCGACTTAGCTCAGTTGGTAGAGCAACGGACTGAAAATCCGTGTGTCCGCAGTTCAATTCTGCGAGTCGGCACTTGTTTATTTAGGGGTCAAGATTAATACTTGACCCTTTTTCTTTTTTCTGAAAATTGAAAGTAAATATTCAGCTATAGGTTTATAGTTTTAAAGCATTGAATTACATACTGAACAAACTAACAGCATATTGCTGGATTATTTTTTATTTTCAATTCTATTCACAATCTGTGATCTGTAAATTCCGGCTGTAAAGGGTATATAAACGCTTTCAGCGCCCTTGACAGCCTACCAATCTGTTTGAATAATTGGTTTGATACTTTTTTTTGCGAAAACACGTTCTATTTAAATGCCCTATTCACTAAAAGTTTCTTTTTCTTCTTTGCCTGTGGTTTATCTTCTAAATCCAATCTCGCAATTTCATATTTTTTCATCAATATTTCATAAAAGCTTTTACCATCAATTACTTTTCGAATATCATCTTCTTTTATTTCTAGAACTACTACTCCTGAAGATTGATAAAATTTCAATTGCTCTCGCTTCGCCCATTTTTCCACTTCTAGATCGTCACCAGAAACACCCTCTCTGGTGAATAAAATTCCTAACTTACATTTTGTGGCAACAAGGAAATAGCAGAATTTCGCCATCACATCTATATTCGCTTTTTTCTCCCATTCCTTACATTCGCATATTATGTACCTTCCTAATTCTGATCTGAAATCAACTTCATAACCTTCTACCGAACATAGTACGTCTATTTCTGAACTTTTTGTTTTAACTTTTCGATCTACTCTATTGCCCGGCATACACATTAACAAATATTGTGCTACATATTCTAATAAATCTCCTCTCAAATTAATTTTTCTCTTTGACTTTGTCTTTTTTAAATCATCAATCAAACCCATAATATATTTAAGATATTCTCCATTTTGAATATAAACTCTATATTCATTATTATTAGGAATTTCATCTAACCAATCATTATCAATATTCTGTAAGATCCATTCAGGAAAATACTTTAAATCATTATCACATTCACAAAAACATTTATATGCCTGTTCACCAAATTTATTTACTAAAGATTCACTAAATTCAATTGGCTTTACTAGTCTGGGATATACTCCACTTGTAGGTTTGATAATACCTTCATGTGCTATGGCATCTTCTATCAACGTAAGCATTATAAAACGTTTAGCTATAGATCTGAATCCAATTAGATTAAAGCAATCGTACATCCATACCAAAGGTGTCGATTTAGCAAACCATTCTTCTTCTGTAGATAGTGATCTCTTACAAAGATAATTATAATGTGTATTGTAAATGTTTATTGCATCGTGATACTTAGTTTGTAACCTATAATAAAATCCTATCATCCCCCATAGACTTTCACTTATCTTGAGATCAGTTGCACTCATCTTCTCTGAGTATTCTGGTATTAGCTCGCATATCCTATCTGATCCATCTCTTGACAGCATATGTGACAATAAGGTTTTATCCACTAAAACAAGAAGCTTATTAATATCTGAAATTTTATTGGTAGCACTCGCTAAATTACACAAATTTTCAATATCTTGATGGTATTTATCATAATCATCTCCAAGCTTTTTTTTCGCTTCCGATATTATTCCCGCAACGTCATCGTATAACATCATGTACTCCACGTCATCATTAATGTTTATTCTTGGAATATAATTAATTAATATTGTCTTTCAAACATTAGAACTACAAACCTTTATCACATTCTTGGCACACTCCTGGCACACTTAGACACAAAAAAGTGCCACATACTGCCTCTAAGAGCAACGCTAAATTCCTCCCTATCTCTTAGATAATATTATTGTTATGTGTTGTTATTTGTTGTTACTTTTTGTTCAGTTTGCGTCTGAAAATCCGTGTGTCCGCAGTTCAATACTGCGAGTCGGCACGTTAGAAAATTCGGGATCAGGCAAAATGCTTGATCCTTCTTTTTTGTGCAGGAATTAATTGAGGATTATCGTCGTATTTTCTTTCATTGTATTCTCATAGTTTATACTCGTCTAATGATTATTCACAGGATATAAGGATGGCAAGGATGAGAAGGATACTTCAATTATGAATTGTTCTGAATCATAGCATCCCAGTGTTTTTATGTAAAACAAATCAGTCAATCCCTTGACCTGCCTAAGAGAAAATCCTAAAAAGATCTAATAGAAGAACAGCAAATTCACCTATCAGGAATATAATATTTCTTTAAATTCTTAATTCATAATTATTGATTTTTAATTGCTCTTTTCGCTTTGTCGCAATATATTCTCTATACCATGTCAAGGCAGTACTGATACGTTGATTGGTTGAGCTGATTCATAATAATTAAGCGATTAGGAGACAGTCATGTTTGATGATGATGATGTAAAAGTAATTGCAAATAATCCGTCAATTATTAAACATCTCGATATTTATCAATCAATTATTAAGAGAATCGCAGATAGTTCGACCAAATGCAAACTCTGGTGCATCGTATTATTGTCGGTGATATTATTATTCTCGATTACGAAAAGAATTCCTGCCTTAATACATTTGTCATATATTCCTTTGTTTTTGTTTTACTTTCTTGATTCATATTATTTAGCCCTCGAAAGTGATTTCAGAAAAAGTTATAACAGGCTGGTAAATAATATTAATAATAAGAACCTTGATGCAATCAGGATATATGATATTACATTAAATACAAATTATTTCCATAGAGTAGGTTTGACAATCTTTCATGCGGTCAAATCACCGGCTACACTTCCCTTTTATGGATCTCTATTTCTGTTGATACTGGTTGCGAAATCTTATTTTGTTTCTTGATAATTATTAAGGTAT
>Ga0075120_10003574_pt1 | contig 10639 bp, 10 predicted proteins | sample AntAceMetag02UKL_FD_69792 | JGI IMG/M metagenome (GOLD analysis project Ga0075120, IMG submission 69792) | Saline lake microbial communities from Ace Lake, Antarctica - Antarctic Ace Lake Metagenome 02UKL | ecosystem: Environmental > Aquatic > Non-marine Saline and Alkaline > Saline | place...
GCAAACCTAATATCTTCATCCAAATCTTCCTGTTCGGATAACCACTGCAGATAATCTTTTGGAATCTCCCTGAAAAACTTTTGTATGAGTTTATCTCATCTAAAAGTTGCAATTCTATCGTTTGACCATTATTATATAACACAATATATTATTATAAAAGAAATTTTCTCATGAAAAAAACGATAATACCATCCAGGTTTCAGATCCTGGATAAAAAAACAGGGATGCATATGAAAACTAAAAATTATATCGAAATAGAAAACCAGTACGGAGCACACAATTACAAACCTCTGGATGTTGTATTAAGCAAAGGAAAAGGTGTATGGGTATGGGATATCGATGGCAATAGATACATGGATTGTCTGTCTGCCTATTCAGCCGTAAACCAGGGACATTGCCATCCGGAAATAGCCAAAGTCATGACGGAACAGGCATCCCGGCTGACTCTGACATCCCGGGCATTTAGAAATGACCAGCTGGCCTTTTTGTATAAAGAGTTGTGTGAACTGACTCACTCTCACAAGGTTCTGCCCATGAACAGCGGGGCAGAAGCCGTTGAAACCGCCATCAAATCCGTCCGGAAATGGGGATATGAACACAAAGGCGTTGAACAGGGAAAAGCTGAAATCATTGTGTGTGAAAATAACTTTCACGGCCGGACCCTTGCCATCATCGGATTCAGTACTGATGACAATGCCCGAAAAAATTTTGGCCCTTTTGTTCCCGGGTTCAGAATCATTCCCTTCGGGGATGCCAAGGCCCTGGAAGAAGCCATTACGCCCAACACAGTTGCCTTCATGGTGGAACCGATCCAAGGAGAGGCCGGCGTCATTATTCCACCGGAAGGATATCTAAAACAGGTCAGAGAAACCTGTACGACCAATAACGTGATCCTGATATTGGATGAAATTCAGACCGGCCTTGGCCGGACCGGAAAACTGCTGGCTGAAGAGCATGACGGCATTGAAGCAGATTTAACTCTGATCGGAAAAGCGCTTTCCGGCGGGTATTATCCGGTATCCGCCGTATTATCCAACCAGGCGGTACTGGGACTTCTCAAACCCGGTCAGCATGGCAGTACCTTCGGGGGTAACCCGCTGGCCTGTGCAGTGGCTAGAAAAGCCCTGGAAGTTCTGGTCAAGGAAAATATGGTTGAAAATTCGGCAAAAATGGGGGATTACTTTTTATCCCAGTTAAAAAAGATCAAGTCCAACTTCATCAAAGAAATCAGAGGCCGGGGGCTGATGATTGCAATAGAACTAAATACAGACTCACCCTTTTCTGCCCGCCAGATGTGTGAACAGCTTATGATTAAGGGTATTTTGTGCAAAGAGACCCATACGTACACCATCCGTTTTGCCCCGCCGCTGGTGATAACAAAAGACCAAGTCGATTTTTGTCTTGACCGGATCCGATCTGTCTTTGAACAATAAAAAAGATTAAAATCACCGGCCCTGATGCCGCATGACACGGGATCAGGGCCCTGCGATAAGGAGACCTGATTATGCTGGATGTTTCCAGAACCACCCACACCATCCTGATGGTTCGACCCTATGATTTTGGATTTAATGAGGAAACAGGTCTGGATAATGAATTTCAGGTAAAACCCACGGAATCTGAAACCCGGGTCAATCAAAAGGCAAACCAAGAATTCCAGGCCATGGTTGATCGGCTTAGGGACTGCGGTATAAATGTACTGATCCTTGAAAAACCGGAAAAAGCCACCGCCAAAATACCGGATGCCCTATTCCCGAACAACTGGTTTTCAACCGAACATGACGGCACCCTGATCACCTATCCCATGACCGCCCAGAACAGACGGCGGGAAAGACGGGTTCTGGATGTTGAAAAATTATTGAACAAAAACGGGTATAGAGTAAGGAATGTAATCAATGTCGGGTGTATTGACGAGACCGAACGATTTTTAGAAGGCACGGGCAGCATGATCATCGATCACCGGGCGGAAATTGTCTATGCAGCCAGATCCAGCCGGTGTGATGCCCAGCAATTTGATAATTTCATCCGCCTTCGGTTTTACGTCGAAGGAATTTTATTTGATACCCAAAGCTCCAAAGGAAACCCTATCTACCACACCAATGTCATGATGAGTATTGGAGACAAGTATGCCGTGGTATGCCTGGAGTGCATTCCGGATCAGGCGCAGCGAACCCATGTACTCAATACCCTTAAAAAATCATTTGACGTCATTGAAATCTCCATGGACCAGATGGAAAATCATTTCTGCGGTAATATTTTACAAGTCAATTCCCTGCTGGGTGAACCGAAAATTATTATGTCAAAAAGAGCCTTTCAAGGATTTTCAAAACAGCAGCTTTCCAGACTGGGGAATTACGGCACCCTTATTGATGTGGATCTGACCACCATCGAATCTGTGGGAGGCGGTTCTGCCCGATGCATGATGGCTGAGATATTCTCAGAACGGGTATTTGATAAAGGAAAATCAGAGTAGAGTGATAAACTCAGCTCATTTTTTTCTGCCCGTAGGCCTTGAATTTTTCAAGCACCGTTTCCATCTCTTCCTCCGGCAGAATCATGGGTTTGCCGATGCTTCGGGTCTGGTAATAAATCCGGGCGACAAATTCGATCTCTTCGGCGGCGGAAAAGGCAGCGTCCATGTTTCTGCCCACAGCCAGCAGGCCATGGTTGGCAAGAAGCAGGGCATTGTACTCCCCGATGTTTTCAGCCACATTCCTGGCCAGTTCCGGGCTTCCGAAAGTAGCATAAGGCGCTATCGGCACTTTTTTCCCTGCAAAACCCACAAGGTAATGAACCGCCGGGATTTCCCATCCCAGGCAGGCCATCGTGGTAGCATAAGGAGAATGGGTGTGAACCATGGCCTGGACATCCTGCCGCTGACTGTATACCGACAGGTGGAATCCCAACTCACTTGATGGTTTGTAATCTCCATCCAGAATCTTTCCGTCCAAATCCGTAAGTACTACATCTTCAGGCTGTAAAGCGGCATATTCAATGCCGCTGGGGCTAATAGCCACCCATCCGGAATTCCGGTCAATTATGCTGAGATTGCCGCCAGTGCCGGTGGTCAGACCGGATTCAACCATTTTAAGGCCAAACCGCACTACCGCTTTTCTTTCTGTTTCCAACTGCATAAACGCCTCCTTCGGAAAATGATGATTCATCCTCATATATCAGCAGGATAAGGACGTGGTTCACCATGTATACTCCTGACTTGAAATCAGTAAAAAATTTCTTAAAACTTCAAACAACATCAGGATAATACACGAAATGGCACTTCGGGTAAAGTGGGCCTGACCAAGCCTTGAAGAGTTAGTCATATAACCATTGTTCTACAGTTTTAATTTTTATTTTCCTCCAGCACTTCACGTATCTTTTGCGCAAGATCCTTCACTACAATCGGCTTTAATAAAAAACCCTTAATACCAAGAGATGTTGCTTTTTCTTCAGACATGGTTTCACTGAACCCTGTGCAAAGCAATATAGGAATATCAGGGCGTATTTTAGTCAGTTCAGCTGATAATTTGTCTCCAGGCATATTAGGCATTGCCATATCAGTTATGACCAGATCAAATCTATCAGGATTTGTGCGGAAAGCTTCAAGAGCTTCAAGACTGCTGGTACGTGAAGTAACCTGATACCCCAAAAGCTCCAGCATCCGTTTTTCCATTGTAAGGATCGCTTCTTCATCATCCACAAGAAGGATCTGTTCAGTGCCGCCCTGAATTTCTGCTTTTGAATTGGTTACCTGTTTTTCAGAAAGAGTCTTTTCCATGGGCAGATACACATGAAACTCAGTTCCTTTTCCAGGTTCGCTATATACATGGATAGCTCCCCCCATAGCAGTAACAATACCATGCACCACGGAAAGCCCCATTCCAGTGCCCTTGCCTATTGCTTTGGTGGTAAAAAACGGATCAAATATTTTTTCTGTTACACTTTTATCCATGCCCACCCCTGTATCAGACACTATCAGACAAGCATAAACTCCTGGAGTCATATTCGGATTAATTAGATCAAGTGTTCCGAATTCCACTTCTTTGAGGCTTACTTTCAATTCCCCGCCTGATTCTTCCATTGCATGATAGGCATTGGTTGTCAGATTCATTACAATCAGATGAATTTGTGTGGGATCAGCTTTAATCACGCCACAATCAAGATTGATATCCTGTTTGATTTCAATTGTGGTGGGTATTGTAGACCTGATAAGCTTTAATACTTCCTTGACAACAGGCTGCATCGTCATCAGCATCAATTTACCGCTCTCTTGACGGGAGAATGTAAGGATCTGTTTTACCAGTCCCTTGGCTCTTAAGGCACTGGTATAAATTTGTTTCAGACTCTCTTTAAATGGACTGTCTTCAGGCACATCCTCTAACAGCATCTCCGTATAACCCACAATGGGGAAAAGAATGTTGTTAAAATCATGTGCTATGCCACCTGCAAGTGTGCCAATGGATTCCATTCTTTGTGAGTGCTGAATTCGGGATTTCATTATTGAACGGTATTTTTCTTCACTATTTTTTAGCGCGTCTTCAGCCTGCTTGCGCTTAGATTCTAATTGCTCTAATGCCCAAATCCTTTTTTCTAATTCTTCATAAGTCGGTTTTTCAACCATATAACACCTCCTTTTAATATCAAAATAAATTTAATGCCTATATCGACATAGCTTACCACCGTTTGCTTAATTCAGGCGACTATATAGCTGTTTTATCCCGTTCACTGAGTGTGAAATGTTGATCTGTTTGAGTTTCAAAAATACCGATCTCTCCCCTGATTTTCAGGAATTGATCAAAATCGGCAATAAAAATGTCAAGAAGATCAGGGTCAAAGTGCTCCCCTCTTTCTTTTTTCATAATATCAAAAGTGACTTTAGGTGGATAAGGATCTTTATATGGCCGCTTTGAGGTGAGTGCGTCAAAGGTATCTGCCAGAGCGACAATCCGCCCGGAGATGGGTATGTCAGTTCCTTTTAATTGATAGGGATATCCGGTCCCATTGAATTTTTCATGATGGGTCAGGGCAATTTCCTGGGCCATCTGCAGAATTATTGACTTGGATTTGGATAAAAGTCTTGCCCCGATCAGTGTATGGGTTTTCATGGTTTCAAACTCGATAAAGTTTAGCTTGTCAGGCTTTAAAAGAATCTTATCCGGGATACCTATTTTTCCTATATCATGCATGGGTGAAGCATAATAGATGGTTTCTTTATATTCATTGGAAAAATTTAATTTTTCAGCCATGAGGGAGCCATATTGCCCGATTCTGACAATATGATCTCCTGTGTCTTCATCTTTATATTCTGCTGCCATGACCAGACGGTGTATGGAATCGATATGGGATTCCTTGATTGCTTCATTTGCTTTTTGGGCTTCTTGCCTAAGAGCTCTTTCCATTAACACACGATTTATCCTGATAGCCATTTCTCTGGACGAAAAAGGTTTTTCAAGAAAATCACTGGCACCAATATCGATAATTTCATCATATTGGTAGGTATGAATTTGACCTGTCATTACAATGACATCAGCAGTAAATTGCGATTTAATAATTTTGGCAAGCTCAATACCATCCATTCCAGGCATGTTAACGTCAGTAACCACCACATCAAACACCTTCCCGGAAATCATTTCCAATGCCTCTTCACCGTTCTCAGCAAAGCAGCAGGAATAGTTTGTTCTTGCCATGGTATTTTCAAGCAGGTCTCTTATCGTGGGTTCATCATCAACAATTAAAATATTAGCCTTGGGGGACTTTTGGGAAACAAAATTATTCATCATGGGCTGCCTTGATTATTATTTTGATTTTATTTATCTTATTTTTAAAAGGATATCGGCAAGTTTACAACAAAACTTTAGCAACTACTCAGGCTAATCCCTGACCTCTGACTGCTGTCCTTCAGGGAAAAACAGGGGCAAAGCGTGTCCTGGCAAAGGGTATGCCCCTTGTAAAGGCCATTCAATTTATCCATTCTGTCAAATTTATCCTTTCTTGACACTGGGTATTCTTTCAGGGTAGGATTCAAACGTTTATTTCAAGATTTTAAATGCAGCATTTAGCTAATAAATAGGAGATATCCTATCCAGTTGAAAGAAGCTGTGATAAAAAAGAAATTATCCTTTTTTGAAAATAATTCGTGCTTGCATTGGGGTTAGTTGATATGAAAAAGGTCAAGATATTAATTGCGGAAGACGATGATCTCAGCAGAAAAAATATGGTAGAATTGTTGTCTGAAAAAGGCCATGAGGTTAAGGCTGTCAAAGATGGCCAGGAGGCAATGGAAGTCTTTCCTTATGACAAATATGATCTGGTCATAACAGACCTGAAAATGCCCCACATAGATGGTCTGCAGCTACTTAAATTCATAAAAGAGATGAGTCCCGAAAATATCGTTATCATGATGACAGGTTACGGCGCTGTGGCAAGCGCTGTTAAAGCCATGAAATTAGGAGCTTTTGATTATATAACAAAACCTTTTAAGAAAGATCTTGTCGGACTGGTTATTAAAAGAGCCCTGGCCCATGCAAAGCTCAAAGAGGAAAATATCATCCTCCAGAGTCATTTAGAGGAAAATTATGACTTTGGCAATTTGACAGCTTACAGCGATACCATGAAGGAAGTTCTTGAAAAAATCAAAATGGTGGCTTGTTCAGACAGCACTGTTGCTATATATGGTGAAAGTGGAACAGGCAAGGAACTTGTGGCCCGAGCACTGCATTTCAATAGTGACAGGAAAGCCCGGCCGCTTGTTACTGTAAACTGCGGCGCAATTCCTGAAGAGCTTCTGGAAAGCGAATTGTTCGGGCATGAAAAAGGTGCATTTACAGGAGCCATCCGGAGCAGGACAGGACGGTTTGAATTAGCCCAGGGGGGAACAATCTTTCTCGATGAGATAGGCGACATGAGTCCTTCGTTGCAGGTAAAGGTGCTCAGAGCAATACAGGAAAGGCAGTGCGAACGAATTGGAGGCGTAAAGACCATAAATTTGAATATAAGAATTATTACTGCCACAAACCGGGATCTGGAAAAAGCCGTGGCAGAAAAAAAATTCAGAGAGGATCTCTTTTATCGCATCAATGTGATACCCATTCATCTTCCACCTCTCAGAGAAAGAAAGGCTGATATACCTGTCCTGATCAATCATTTCCTAAGAACCTTTAATAAATCAAAAGAAAAAAAAATTAAAGGTTTAACACACGAAGTCATGAATTACCTAACGGAATATCACTGGCCGGGCAATGTAAGAGAATTGCAAAATCTTGTTGAAATGCTTGTTGTCATGAAAGGAAACGGCACTATAGGGCTAAAGGATTTGCCTGATAAAATAAGACTGAATTCAGAAAAAGCTGGAGGAAAAATAAGCAGTATTGAGATTTCGGATGACGGTATAGGTCTGAACGAAACAATCGGTCAATTTGAAAAAGATTTGCTCCAGAAAGCCCTGCTAAAATCGGGAGGGGTAAAAAGCAGAGCGGCAAAATTATTAAACCTGAACAGAACAACTCTTGTAGAAAAATTGAAGAGATATAACATCAGTTAAAGGCCTATCTTTTATCCAGTACTTCTCTTGTTTTCTTCACCATATCAGCGGACCGATATGGTTTGCCTATAAAACCGGCAGCGCCGACAGCAAGCGTCTCTTCTACCTTTCCGATGGCAGGATAACCAGTGGCAAGAACAACCTTTATCTCGGGGTTGATTCTAAGAAGCTCCTCAAAACACCTGTGACCATCCATGCCGGGCATCCCTACATCCAAGAGCACCAGATCAATCTGATCTTTTTCTCTCTTATAAATCTCAATGGCCATCTCTCCGCTTCCCGCCGTGATAGTCCTATAACCATTCCGGCCCAGCATATCGCACGTTAGGTCGAGAACGGACTTCTCATCATCCACCAAGAGGATGGTCTCATTTACCGTCAGATAGTCATTGCTTTTAGTTTTCACTCCATTATCCTCCATTATCCCCTATTCTTTTTATTTCAATTCTCCACAGATCTGCTTATTATCCATTTTGATTTTTTCTTTACTTTGCTTTTGGTTCCATCCTGTTTATACAGATATCTACAACAAAATGCCCCTCCTCCATCTCAAATGGAATAATAATACTTGGCCCACCCAGAACATGGGCGATAGAGTGACCCTTGCCGGAGACCACTGTGGGAATTGCCGCCACGACATTTAAGCCAATCTGTTCCAGCTCTTTTCTGGCCGCACCTGAAATAATGTTTGTAATCTCACCCACAGCATCCTTAATATCACCATTGATTTCTTGAATCTCTTCTCCCAACATATTTGATACAATTTTTAATATAGATTTTTCAGAAAAACTCAGGGCCATTGAACCGGTTATAGCTCCTGTAAAACCGATTATCCCGGAGACATCACCATTGGCCGAACCATCCTTTTTAAGATAAGGTTTGCCAGGTATCGGTGAAAGATTAGCCATTGTCTTAATTACGTTAAGCGTTCCCTCTAAAAAAGCATTTATAAATCTGACATCCATCTTTTTCTCCTTCAGACCTCGTTAAGTGATCGAGCCGTTGAGTCGTTGCCGAAGACAGAACCAATTTCCCCCACTCGACGATCTTAGTCCCTTACATCTTTGCTATGATTTTTTCGATCTTTTCATTCAGGACTTCAGCAGTAAAAGGTTTTACAATATAATTACTGACACCCGCCTTAACCGCCGCCAAAACATTTTTCTGAAGACCTTCTGCCGTAACCATCAGAAACGGCAAACCAGTAAGGTCTTTATCCGCCCTAACGGCCTTTAGAAGTTCAAGGCCTGTCATATTGGGCATGTTCCAGTCGGAAATAATAAAATCCACCTTTTCCGATTTCAACGCCCTCAAAGCTTCCACACCATCCTCAGCCTCAGCGATATTATAATACCCGGTCTGTTTTAAGAGATTTTTAATAACCTTCCTCATTGTGGCAAAATCATCAACCAATAGTATTTTCATATTCTTGTCAATGTCCATAACAATACTCCTATCGTTTTTTTATACCTCACTCAATTCAAACAACCCTTCCGGGTCCAATATCAATCCTACATTACCATCCCCCAGGATAGCACCGCCGGAAACACCTTTGCTATTTTTCAAACTTTCACCAAGACTTTTGATCACCACTTCCTCTTCACCTAAAATCTCATCCACCAGCAGGCACTTAGAGCTGTTTTCACCTTCAACCACTACCACTATGGCCTCCCATGGATTTTTATGGTCAGCCTCTATACCGAAAATCTTATACAACCTTATCAACGGCAAAAGATTACCCATCACATTTATCGTTTCACCTCTGCCGATTATAATGTTATAAGATTCTTTCACGGGACGCAACAATTGTCTGATCGCAGTGGTAGGAATAATATACCTTTCTTTGCCCACCCTCACAATCATACCGCCGATAATAGCCATGGTAAGAGGAAAGCTAAGGGCAAAAGTGGAACCTTTATTAATAACACTGTCAATCTCTATCTTCCCCTGAAGTTTTTCCACTGCCTGTTTAACCACATCCATCCCGACTCCCCTACCGGAAATATTGGTTATCTTTGAAGCAGTTGAAAAGCCCGGGAGAAAAATCAGCTTATAAATATCCTGATCTGAGAAATCCTGCGAATTGTCGACAAGTTTTTTTTCAACAGCCTTTTTCAGTATTCCGTCCTTATCCAGCCCTTTTCCGTCATCGGATATTTCAATTACAATATTACCTCCTCTGTGAAAGGCTTTGAGCCATACCATTCCCTTTTCAGGTTTACCGGCCTTTATACGCGCCTTGGAAGAATCAATACCATGATCTACTGCATTGCGTACCATATGTACAAGCGGATTATATATCTCCTCCACCATATTTTTGTCTATTTCTGTATCCTCACCTTCCGTAACAACATCAACCTGCTTTCCGGCATCTCTGGACAGATCCCTGACAAGACGGCACATCCTCTGAAATGTCTGCTTGATTGGCACCATTCTCAAGCTGGTAGAGGTTTTCTGGAGTTCCGATGTAATACTGGACAGACGGGAAACATCTCTGTTCAACCTTCTGTCGGAATTTGATAAAATATAAGAATTCTGCCTGATCATCGACTGAGTGATGACCAGTTCACCAACCATATCGATTAAATCATCCAGTTTCTTTATATTTACCCTTATCACGGCAGTCTCTGCGGCCTGCACGGTCTGTTTTCTCAAGGCCTGTGATACCTGTCTCGGAGTAACCTTGCCTTCAGATATCAGGGCTTCCCCAATTTTTTGAGGTGGAATCAATTGTCCCGCAACCTCAAGCCCTTGTTCCAGATTCTCCTCTGTTATCGCTCCGCTTTCGACCAGAATTGTACCCAGATTTTTTACTTCCACTATATCAGTGCCGTCCTGTTCAACACTTTCTATCCGCCTTTTCAAGGCAGCCAGATCAATTTCAAGAGGTTTGTCAGGATTGCCTTCCATCTCTTCTTTCACTTTAATAATCAGCGCCTTCAAGGCATCGGCTCCATCAAGAATTATATCTATAAGCTCTGAACTCACGAATAATTCCTTATTTCTTACCTTGTCCAGAAGGTTCTCCAAACTATGGGCAAGATCACGAATCATTCCTAAATTGAGAAACCCTGCCACCCCCTTGATGGAATGAAACGGTCTGAA
>Ga0075120_10003576_pt1 | contig 10637 bp, 8 predicted proteins | sample AntAceMetag02UKL_FD_69792 | JGI IMG/M metagenome (GOLD analysis project Ga0075120, IMG submission 69792) | Saline lake microbial communities from Ace Lake, Antarctica - Antarctic Ace Lake Metagenome 02UKL | ecosystem: Environmental > Aquatic > Non-marine Saline and Alkaline > Saline | place...
GAATGAATTATTATCAAAAAAAACATTGTCATTGGGCGAAGGAACAACAGAATGTTTTGTAGTACCTCCTGATGATGTTGCCCAGTGGTTTAAATCAGACCAATTTCCGCTTCCTCCAACCCAATAATAATTACCTCCAAAACAAAGTGAAGTAGAAAGTAAAAATAAAAAAATGAGCTGTAGAAAAAATTTCATGTTTTTGATATTCAATGTAAAATTAAATAATATAAATCATTATTCTATTATTTGAGGAACAAAATAACAATTTTCCTTGAATGAAAATAATTACATAACATATCTTTAGACTAAAGACAAGTAAAAAGGTTTAATCGTTGCAAAAATAAATGTTTGGAAAAAAAGATATTAGCAAATAAAAACTAAGAAGCTTCGTAAAAAAAATATCTTTAATCCTTTTTATTAGCAATCTTAAAACTACATCCTACAAATAATCCAGCGTTTTCTTCTCTAATTTAATAAAAGGAGCAACTGCTCTTTCATAAATTCCATGAATATATGCTATGGTCATTCCATAGTTTGAAACGGGTATTCCAGCATCAATAGCAGGTTTTAGCCTATTGATGATTTGTTTTCTTGTTATCACACAGCCACCACATTGGATTAACATTGCATATTCCGTAATATCTCTTGGCAATTCTGAAAGTCCCGAAACAACTTCAAACTCAAGTTTCTTTCCTGAATAATTTGAAATCCATCTTGGCAGTTTCGTTCGCCCAATATCATCACAAGAAACATGGTGTGTGCAAGACTCCAGAATTAGAATTCTGTCATTGTCTTTTAATTTGGAAAGATGTGGTGTTCCCTTAATATAATTATCGAAGTCTCCTTTATGATGAGCCAACATAATACTGAAACTTGTTAATGGAATATCTTTTGGTATGGATGCGTCAGCTTTTAAAAATGCCTGGCTATCTGTAATTACCAGATTTGGTTTAGGGTGCATTTTCCTGATATAGCTGTCAACTTCACGTTCTTTCAAAACAATTGCTATACAATCATTATCTAAAATATCCCTGATTGCCTGAACTTGCGGTAATATCAATCTGCCTTCGGGAGCTTCACTATCAATTGGAGTAATTAATAAAACAACATCTCCATATGAAAGCAGTCCACCCAAAATAGAATTGGAACGATATGCCGATTCAGGAGTGTTTTTTCTGATTAATTCAATTATATTGTCTGATTGAAGTCCATCTATTGCCGAGATTTCTAAAATATCATTTGCATATTTGTTCTCTATGCTTTGCCTGAGCGAATCAGTCAGTTTTATCAAATCCGATTTATTATGAATAATAAAAAAGGGGACAGCTAACTTATTAAAATTTGAAATTAATGTTTTTTCGTTTTCGCCAAATTCATTATTTGCAATGACAAGAATAGCAAGGTCAACAGTTTTTAATGCCTGTATTGTTTTTGCAATACGTTTTTTCCCTAAATCACCGACATCGTCAATCCCCGCAGTGTCAACCATAACGGCAGGACCAATTCCCTGTATTTCGATAGATTTCTTTACGGGGTCAGTGGTTGTTCCGGCAGTATCAGAAACTATTGCAATTTCCTGTCCTGCAAGCAGGTTAATAATAGTACTCTTGCCATTATTTCTTCTGCCAAAAATTCCTATATGTGGTTTTGCATCTTTTCCTTTCACGCTAAGTCCTCTATATCATTAAGTGAAAATCCCAGCTTTAATAGATTTGAAGGCTTGAGAATTTCTTCGAGTTTTTCTTTTTTTATTATTTGAATTTTACTGTTTGCTTCAAAAACATTTAGTTTATGTTCTCTCATTTCCTTTGCTAATTCAGTAGCTTTATTATAACCAATATATGGTGTCAAAGCAGTTGTAATTGCCGGACTTTTTAATAATTTCTCAATTGCTTTTTCATTATTGATTTCTAAACCACTCAATAAATTCTCAGCAATTGTTTTATCCATCGCAATTAAAAGTTTAAGACTTTCAATTAAAGCATGACCAATTACAGGAATATAAGCATTCAAATCAAGACATCCCTGAGCACATAAACTTGAAATCAGTATGTCGTTACTGTAAATTTTATGAGCAGCACTTATCGCAAATTCGGGAATAACAGGGTTTACTTTCGAAGGCATAATTGAACTTCCTAACTGCTTTTGCGGAATACTCATATCTCTATCAGTGATTAGGTCAGAAGAGAGCAAACGAATATCGGACATCATTTTTTCGAGATTTACCGCATGAGATTTCATTATTGCATGAACCTCAACAAAAGTATCGAGATTGTTGGTGGCATCAGGAAGATTCTCACTACGGCTTATTGGAAATCCTGTTAATTTTTGTAATTCATTAATTACTTCCATTATGAAAAAGCGTGGAACTGCCAATCCGGTACCAACAGCACTTCCGCCAAGATTAACAACTTTAATTCTTTCGAAACATTTCGAAACACGCCACCAATCTCTTGATAATGCTTCGCTATAAGTACTGAAAAGCACTCCGTAAGACGATGGCACAGCATCCTGCATTTGTGTATGAGCAATTCGCATGGTATTGCGATATTCATTTTCTAAAGCCTCAACTTTTCCCCTGAGTTTATTAATGCTTTCTTCGAGTTGATTTAATAATCCAATAACTGCAACTTTCAAGGAAGTTGGAATTACATCATTTGTTGACTGATAAATATTTGCATCTTCAATTGGGTCAATTTTATTGTAAGAACCTAAAGCAAGGTTCATTTTCTTGAGTGAAGCATTTGCAATTATTTCGTTAATATTCATATTGATACTTGTGCCGGCACCACCAGAAACAGCAGGAATAATAAAGTGACTGAAATAATCGCCCTTTGCAATTTCCGATGCCGATTGTATCATTGCTTCGATTACATAATCATTGATTTGGCGGATAATATTACTATCGTTTCCTTTTTTTTCAATAACAGCTTTTTTAAAACTTTTATAAGTTTTATAGCATGCTTCTTTAACCAATCCAATAGCTTGATACCATTCAATATGAAACAAAGTAGTATCAGGAAAATTCTCTGCGGCTCTTAATGCATGTATGCCGTACAAAGCATCTGCCGGTATTTCAGCTATGCCTATAAAATCCTTTTCCTTTCTCATGGTTTTTTTAATTTTGGCAAATTTACAATTTATTTGGGATTTAGATTTGTGCTGATTACTCAAGTGAAAATCTTGCGACAACTTTAGACAAAAATTAATTTGTTAAAACACATAACAAAATATATTTTGTCACTAAAATAATAGAAATAAGTAAAAGATTCTCAATAATAATTGTTGGTCAATTATTTTAGAAAACACATAATATCTTAAAATTACTAATAAAGTTAGAATAATTATATTATAAATATTAATTTTGTGAATTAAACATTATACGAATTACAAATTATGAAAAAGTTATTTATATCTTTAATATTAATTAGTATATCATTTTTTCTACATGCTCAAGTCTTTACCGAACAAACAGGTATTATAATCTCATCTGGCACAGTACCCTCAATTTCATGGGGAGATTTAGACCTAGATGGGGATTTAGATGTTTTGTTTACTGGCAAACAAAGTGGACTTCCTTCAACATCAATATATAAAAATAATGGCAATAATACTTTTACTGCAATTACAGGATTAAGTATAATTAGTGTTAATAATGGATCAACTGCCTTTGGTGATTATGATAATGACGGGGATCTCGATATTCTTATAACAGGTATTTCTAGTTCTGGAAACATTGCCAAAGTATATAAAAATAATGGAAATTTTAGTTTTATTGAGCAAACAGGGATTATACTCCAACCAGTTCATAATGGTAAAACTGAATGGGGAGATTTTGACAATGATGGTGATTTAGATATATTAATATCAGGGAAAACTCAATCAAACTTTGGTGCATTAAAATTATATGAAAACAAAGGAAATAATTTATTTGTTAATGCACAAATGAATATCCCCTACATATCTGCTGATGCCAATGCTAAGTCTGGTGATTATGATAATGATGGTGATTTGGACTTACTATTTTTAAATAGTGGCCAACTTAAGTTATACAAAAACAATAATAATTTTAATTTTTCTGAACAACCTTATATCACCTTTTCAACATCTGCAATTCAAACTGCTGTATGGGGTGATTACGATGATGATGGTGATCTGGATATTACAACAATTCAAAATAGTTATGGTGGTCAAAAAGCTTTAGTCTCATATAAAAATAACGGAAATAACACTTTTTCTCAACTATCATTAATTTCATCTAGTCAAAATGCACCTGCTAATATTTGTAATGGTGATTATGATAATGATGGTGATTTGGATATAATTCATTTCGAGGGACCATGGACATATATTTATATAAATAATAATTTCAGTTTTTCAAGACTGAAAATTACTAGTATTACCGGAATAAGCAATTGTGTTCATGAATGTGGTGATTATGATAACGATGGGGATCTTGATTTACTAATTGCTGGTAATCCAACAAAGTTATTTAGAAATGATATCATACAATCAAATACTCCTCCATCTGTTCCAGTAAATGTAAATACTGTGATTAATGGTAGTGATATTATTATCAAATACAATCAATCAACAGATAGCAACACAGTATCTAAGGGATTATGCTATAATTACAGAATAGGAACGAATTCAAATCCAGTAAAATATTTTAGTCCACATTCTAATGTAAATTCTGGTTTAAGACACATTGTAGTGAAATCAAGATATAATGATACTACAATAGCATTAAATTGTTTTAATTTCGAAATCGAAGACACACTACTAATGGCTGTTCAAGCTATTGACAATTGTTTTCAAGGATCTTCTTTTTCGATTGAAGACACATTAATAATGCCTTTAATTGTAGATTATGGATATGATACTATTATTAATGAGGGTGTAAGTTTTCAACGCAATTTATTTACAAATTATCAAGGATTGATGGATTCATTATCATTTCAATGGACTCCCACAGCAGGGTTAAGCAATGATACAATTTCTAATCCCATTTTTTCACCCTTGACTGATACGAAATACGTAGTAACAGTTAATTCACCTGAAGGCTGGGTTGCCCAAGATACTTTATCAATTAAAGTACTAAACCATTATTTCAATGTACAAACAGGTATTTTGTTAACTGGAGTATACCGAGGTCGAGCTTCTTGGGTTGACTACAATAGCGATGGTAACTTAGATATCTTTTTTAGTGGCAGGTATGATTTTTCTAATTCTACAGTAAAGATCTATAAAAACAACAATAATAATATCTTTGCAGAGCAAACTGGCATTAGTTTCAATTCTACATCTCCGACTTATCATAATTGCGGGGACTATGATAATGATGGGGATATAGATATACTTATTACGGGAGGTTATAATAACAATAAACTTTTTAATAATATTGGAGACAGCTCATTTAGCAGCGTAAGTGTACCAAACAATTCTACTTATTCAGATTTTTTTGACTGTGGAGATTATGATAATGATGGAGATCTTGATTGTATTACACTAGGCATGTTAAGTTCAACGCCACATTATGGCACAACGAGTCTTTATAAAAATGATAGTAGCCATACTTTTGTAACACAAACAACACCTGTTTTTTGGGGCGTATATGATGGTACTGCAAAATGGGGAGATTATGATAATGATGGGGATTTAGATATTTTTATTTCAGGTAATCATGGAAGTTCAGCATCAATGCCGTATGAACCATATGTTAAATTATATAAAAATAATGGCAATAACAATTTCTCCGTAGTAAATGGACTTGCTTTTATGGATGTAGAAGCAAGTTCCGCAGCTTGGGGTGACTATGATAATGATGGCGACTTAGATATAATTGTAATTGGTGAAAAAAAATTGTACCAAGGGAATAATAATACTTATGGTGTTACTATTCTTTACAGAAATGATGGAAATGATAATTTTTACAAATTATCTATAAATGATTTTGTTGGAGTTTATGACGGTTCTGTTGATTGGGGAGATTATGATAATGATGGGGACTTAGACCTAATAATAACAGGAAGGAGTCTACAGTTTTCGGCAACAAAAATATATAGAAATGAGGGAAATGATTGTTTTATAGATCAATTAGATACAATGCTTAGTAATGTTTCGTATGGTGGAGGTTACTGGGGAGATTATGATAATGATGGGGATTTAGATATTTTATTAAACGGATGGGATTATGATTCAAGTCAAGTAATAACAAAGGTTTATAAAAACAATATCACATCCCCAAATACGCCACCATCAACACCAACAAACTTATATTCAACAATTACTTCAACTCATATAGTTCTCAGTTGGAGTCCTTCAACTGATAATAATACACCTTCAAAGGCTTTAACATATAATCTAAAAGTTGGCACTACTCCTAACGGTCAGGATATTACTTCATCTCAATCAATGATTACAACAGGTAAAAGAAAGTTAGTTGAAATGGGAAATGCTCAACTGGACACAACCTATCTGTTAGACATAAATAACTTTAACATAGGGGATATAATATATTGGTCGGTGCAGGCAATTGATAATGGTTTTATGGAGTCAAATTTTTCAACAGAATTTATAACAACAGTTTGTCAAGCATTTTTATCTGATACTTCAATAATAATATGTAAGGGTAAAAGTATCCTATGGCGGGGAAACTACTATAATGCAACAGGCAATTACTTTGATAGCAGTTATGTTTTCATTTGACAACTATTGACCTTCCTATTGTTTCATTAGGTGCATTTAATCCTGATACAATACTATTTTCCCAAGGACCAGTAACTATCCCATTAGGTTTACCTGTTGGTGGTAGTTATTCTGGAAGTGGAGTATCTGGAAATACTTTTGATCCAATGGTGGCAAATATAGGAACACACTGGATTAAATACTCTTATAAAGATTCTGTAAGTTTATGTACAAACATTGACTCAACAAGTATTGTTGTCATTAATGGTTTTGGGATTAATGATTTATTTTTGTCAGATTATATAAAATTATACCCGAATCCTACTAAAGGTTACATTAATATTGAATCTGAAAAAAAATTCATCTTCGAGCTATTCAATATTACTGGTCAAGTAATTGATAGAAATTATTATTTTAAACCAAAAACAACAATTAATCTAACAAGCTATACTAAAGGTGTTTATTTTATAAGAATTACTACAGACAAGTCTTCAATAATTAAAAAAATAATTCTTCAATAAAATTATATTTCATTTCACTCATTCACAATCTCATTCTGCTTTTGAACAGATTCATCATGTATTAATTGAAGAAGTTTTTGGATGAATTTTGGATTGAGATTAAGATTTTTGGCTTTGTTTAAACGGTCCTTGATTAATTCTCGCCATCGCTTTGATTGCTTAGTTGGAATATTATTTTCTTTTTTAAATTTTCCGATTTCTACGGATACTTTCATCCGTTTTGCAAGGATTTCCAACAGTTCATCATCAATTTTGTCTATGAGTTTTCGAAGTTCATCAAGACTGTTTTTTGATTCTTCAGTAGAAGGCTGAGAATCTAAAGGCAATATGTCGGATTTATTTTTCATTTCAGATTATAAAATTATAACTTATTCTTTTACAAAATTTTTTTATGATAAATTTTTCTAAATTTGTAATTGAATTGTTAATAAAAAGAGGTAGAAAATCTAAAAAAACAAAGAGTTATTTCTTACCAATGCATAAAATAATAGCAAGTATAAAAATATAGTGAGGTTAATTCTTTATAAATAAATGATAATATAAATTTAGAGCAGTTTGTGGCTTGATAAAAAGTTGAAATGAAAAAACTGAAAATTTTTATTAGTAGTGTTCAAAATGAATTTTCAAAAGAGAGACAATCGCTTAATGATTACATTATAGCGGATCCTCTGTTGGGAAGATTTTTCGATCCTTTTTTGTTTGAGCAACTAACAGCTACCGATAGAAAAGTTAATGAAGTCTATTTAAAAGAAGTTGAGAATTGCGATATCTATCTTGGAATTCTCGGCAAAGAATATGGATATGTGGATTCTGAAGGATTATCTCCAACAGAAAGTGAGTTTGACCATGCTACAAAGCATCACAAAACAAGGCTGATTTTTATTGCAGACAAAAAAAATCGCAACCCTAAAGAATTTAGTTTTATCAATAAAGTTCAAAATGTTTTGGTTCGTAAAGCATTTTCAGACTTTAGCGGTTTAAAATCTTCGGTTTATGCTGCTTTAATAAATTATTTAATAGAAAAAGAGATTATCAGAACTGCTCCTTTTGATGCTTCAATAAACGAAAAAGCCACACTTGAAGATATCGATAGTGAGAAAATTTCGAACTTTATCCGTCTTGCAAAATCAAAACGGGGTTTTCCCTTAGCAGAAACTGCAAACCCTGAAACTGTTTTAACTCATTTGAATTTAATGGAGAACAAAGACATCAACAATGCAGCGATTTTACTCTTCGGAAAAAAACCACAACGTTTTTTTATTAATTCCGAAATTCGATGTGTTTCATTCTATGGCAATAAAGTTGAAAAACCAATTCCTTCATACAAAGTATTTAAAGGTGATGTTTTTGAACTTGTTGACCAGGCTGTAGAGTTTGTTTTGGCGAAATTAGATTATAGAATAGAGACTAGAAGAGAACACGTGCAAATACCAGGTAGCTACGAAATTCCAAAAGAAATAATTGCAGAAGCAGTTGTTAATGCTGTTGCTCACCGTGATTACACAAGTAATGCAAGTATTCAGGTAATGGTGTTTAGAAATCGTGTAGAAATATGGAATCCCGGTTCACTACCTTTAGGCTGGACAACTGAAAAACTAAAACAACTTCATAATTCTGTACCGGCAAATCCACTTCTTGCTGAGCCAATGTATTTATGTGCATACATCGAAAGACTTGGTACAGGTACAACTGATATGATTGAATATGCACAAAATGCCAATTTGCCAGAACCTAAATTTATTCAGGACGATCACTTTAGAACTATTGTTTATCGAAATGATGATGTAATTATTGAGAAAAGTGGGGTAATTAGTGGGGCAATTGGTGGGGCAATTAGTGGGGCAATATCACTTACTAAACGTCAACAGGAAATAATTGACCTTATTGAAGATAATAATAAGATAAGCTACAGAGCAATTGCAAAAAAAATGGAAATTAATGATTCCGCTATTGACAGACATATTAAGAATCTTAAAGATATGGGTGTTTTGATAAGAGTTGGTGGAACAAGAGGATATTGGAAAATAGTAAAGAATAAATGTTAGATAATACTTCAAAAAAACGAATACGATTAAAACAAGTGTTTATTTTAAAGATGGCGGGGATTTTAAAAATAATAATTAGAAAATTAAAAATCTTAATACCGATAATCATTTTGCTAATTTTTGCATGTAAAAGCAAAAAAACATATTTATTTAAAATTTATGAAGGTGAATATGATGAATTAGGAGTTAAAAGTGGATATGTAAACAAAAGAGGAGACACAATCATATCTTTAGTTAAATATTATTACTGTTTTACTGATACTTTGAAAGATTATGCAATCGTCATTAAACATGATGGCATTTGTGTAGCAATTGACAAAAATGGAACAGAGTTATACGAAGTTTATTGGTATGATAATGGACCAGATTATTTATCTGATGGATTGTTTAGAATTAAGAAGAACAAAAAGATAGGATATGCAAATAAAAATGGTAAAATTGTAATTGAACCTCAATTTGAATGCACAACACCTTTTGAAAAAGGAAGGGCAAAAGTTACATTTAAATGCGAATTAATAAATGAAGGTGAATATACTCGTATGGTAAGTAATGATTGGTTTTATATTGATAAAAAAGGAAATAAATTAAATGAATAATTCATATTAATACAAAATATTATGTACCATCGAATTGAATATAAAAACGATTACTTATATTTTCAGGTAGCTGGAGGGGGAAAGCCAATTGTTTTGCTACACGGATTTCTTGAATCATCAAATATGTGGGATGATTTTTCGATAGGTTTGCGTAAAAATTTTAAAGTAATTAGTATAGATCTGCCCGGTTTTGGAAAAACAAAATGCTTTGATGAAATTCATACTATGGAATTTATGGCAGAATGTGTAAAAACAGTTCTTGAGCATTTAAGAATTTCTCAATGTGTTATGGTTGGACATTCGATGGGAGGTTATGTTAGTCTTGCTTTTGCCGAGAAATATCCTGCATTATTATCTGCTTTATGTTTGTTTCATTCAAATGCTCTTGCTGATACTCCCGAGGCAAAAATTAACAGAAGCCGCACTGTTGCTTTTGTTAGAAGAAATCACAAAAGTTTTATTAATCAATTTATTCCTGATTTGTTTGCCCCAAATAATATTGACAAATTTAAAACTCAAATTATTGAGCTTCAAAAGGACGCTGATAAAATAACAAAACAAAGCGTTATTGCAGCTCTTGAAGGCATGAAAGTTAGGACGGAAAAACTTGATTTTCTAAAAAAAACAAATTTGCCAATTTTGTTTATTGTCGGAAAAGAAGACTCACGTATGAATCTTGATTTTTTATTTGAACAAATCGTAATTCCAAAATATTCTGAGGTTTTATATTTACGCGATTGTGGGCACATGGGATATATTGAAGAAAAAGATATAACAGTCAGAGCAAT
>Ga0075120_10003577_pt1 | contig 10635 bp, 5 predicted proteins | sample AntAceMetag02UKL_FD_69792 | JGI IMG/M metagenome (GOLD analysis project Ga0075120, IMG submission 69792) | Saline lake microbial communities from Ace Lake, Antarctica - Antarctic Ace Lake Metagenome 02UKL | ecosystem: Environmental > Aquatic > Non-marine Saline and Alkaline > Saline | place...
CTATTACCGGAGTTAATAAGGTTTGGAGTGCTTTGCTTGAAATTGACCCTGTTATAAGCTACACAGTTCATACAAGTGGCGCGAATATACCAACACCAAAAGTAATTACACCAAATCAGGTTGGAGAATATTTGGAAGGACAATTAGTAAGGTTTAATAGTGGAACATTTTCATCTACAGGTGTTTTTTCAGGAAACACAAATTACACTTTCACTACAGGTGGACAAACAATCCCAGCAAGAATTAGTACTGGTTCACCATTAGTTGGTGCAGTTATTCCTACAGGAGTTGTTTCTCTTGTTGGACTTTGCTCTCAATATGTGTATAACGGAACCGCACAGGATACTTTAGGTGGGTATCAAATTTTATTGAGAGATACTGCAGATATTATTTCAGGTTTATCAATCAATATGACTTCTTCTGTTTCTGTCAGTAATATTACCACAACCGGATTTGATTTAGGATGGACAACAAATTCAACTGGAACAACAGAAATTTTCTATGGTAGCACTGAGGCAATGGGTTCGCATATGACTACCACTGGTGGGGTAACTTCACACTCAATTTCAATTACAGGTGCAACTGCTTCACAATTGTTTTATATTAAAGCATTCTCAGTTAAAGGTGCTGATACAGCATGGGCATCAACGGGAGCTTTTATCACAAAATCTACTTCTTCAGGGGATATTAAAGTATATTTCACAAGTTCAGTTGAAAATTCTGTTTCAACAGGGACAAATGCAATCCAACTAAACAATGCGATTGACGATACACTGATTGCATACATTAACAGAGCTCAGGAGTCAATCGATATTACAATTTATAATTTTAATCTTTCTAATATTTCAAATATTGCAACTGCATTAAACAATGCTTATACTAATGGAGTTGATATTAGATTAATTCATGATGGTGATGCAAATAATTTGGGAGTTAGTCAACTAAATTCAAATATAAATGTTGTTGCTTCACCAGTTAGCTATATTTATCCTACTGATACTGGAATTATGCATAATAAATTTGTTGTTTTCGATGTTAATTCAACAGATCCCAATGAACCTATAGTATGGACAGGAGCAACAAACTGGACTGACGGGCAGATTAATACTGATGCAAACAATGTTATTATAATTCAGGATAAAAGTTTAGCCATTACCTATACAATTGAGTTTGAAGAAATGTGGGGTTCTGATTCATTAGTTCCAAGTCAGGCAAATGGGAAATTCGGATATTTAAAAACTAATAATACTCCGCATGAATTTATTATTGGCGGAAAACGAATTGAATGTTATTTCAGTCCATCAGATGCTGTTAATGCGAAAATTATTAATACCATCAACTCAGCAAATACTGATATAGTTGCAAACACTATGCTTATTACAAGGTCGGATATTGCGTATGCTTTAAAAGACAAGTATAATTCAAGCGTTAACACTAAGGTTATTGTTAATTCTGAAGGCGGATGCACACCAACTGTTGTGAATATTTTAAAACCTGTTTTAGGGCAGGATTTTAAAGAATATGGTGAGTCAGGAAGACTTCATCATAAAACATTAATCGTTGACTATTCAAATACAACTTCCGACCCAATTGTTTTAACCGGATGTCATAACTGGAGTAGCAGTGCAGATGCCAGGAATGATGAAAATACACTCATTGTTCATGATTCTACAATAGCAAATATCTATTATCAGGAGTTTGTGAGAAGATGGAATATGGGAGCAGGAATTGGTCAAATTGACCTTGGCAATGACACAACAATTTGTGGTGAAGATTCAGTGATGTTGACTGTTGGTTATATTCCTGGAGCATCTTATTTGTGGTCAACAGGAGACACAATTTTGTTGATTTATGTTGATTCAGCAGGAATTGGACTTAACTCTAAATCATTTTGGTTAAAAGTTACTGAAGGTGGATTTAGTTCAACCGATACAATAGTTGTTACTTTTGTTGACTGCACTGGTATTGAAGAAAATGGAAGTATTACTTCAGTTAATACATATCCAAATCCTTCAGAAGGAAAATTTAATATTGAATTCACTAACTCTTCAAACAAAGAAGTTTTATTAAGAATTTATGATCTTTCTGGTAGATTGGTTTTAAGTGAAAACTCCAAAACAGCAAAAGGAAAAAATATAATTAAGATAGATGCTGCTGAGATTAGCCCTGGAGTTTACATATTAAATATGAAATCAGGAGAAGATTCATATAAAGAAAAATTAATAATTTATTAAAAGGAGCAAAACAAAATATATAAAAAAAGCCACAGGAAACTGCGGCTTTTTTTATTTCTATCGTAAGGATTATCAATTTCTTATGTTGTTTATATAAATAACAATTAAAAAACAATAAATTTTATTTTAATAAATATATTTATTGATTTATCTAAAATAAGAATTTTTTATTTAACTTTATTGTCTTGAAAATATATTTAAACATTTAGTGACTAAACATCTAATCATGAAAAAGCACCTTACCTTACTAATTCTTTTCCTGTCAATATTTCTAAGTTCTTACTCACAAAATAATCCTGAATGGATAAATTTTTTAAATGGAGAATATGTATCAACCTTTGCCGAAGACAATACAAATATGTGGTTAGGAACAAATGGTGGACTTGTTAGAATTAATAAAACAACTGGACAAAAAACTTTTTATAATAAAGCTAATTCAGAATTACCATTTAATTCTATTTATTCTTCCTGCATTGATAAGTATGGAAATCTTTGGATAGGAAGTTATGCACGATTAGCAAAATTCGATGGTCAAAATTGGACAGATTTCAATGTGGGTAATTCGAATATTGTGTATGGAGCAATTGATTGTATAACTTCAGATTTACAAGGAAATATTTGGATGGGAACTCATTTTAAAGGAATTCAAAAATATGATGGTCAAAGTTTTACTACCTATCTAACTTTTCCTAATGGAAGCTCAAATGTTAATATAAAGGAAGTTACTGATATGACAGTTGATACTTCCGGTTTATTATGGTGTACTACTTTTTGCGGAGTTGTAAGTTATGATGGTGTAAGTAGTTGGAATTACCTATCTAATTGGTGTGGGAGTAATAATTTACCAATGGATGATCTAACAAGTATAACAACTGATTATAATGGAAAACTTTGGATTGCTTCAAGTTATAATCCATGGGGTAGCATGAGTGGGACAGGTGGAGTATCATATTATCAAAACGGAAGTTGGCATGTTTTACAAGATTCTGCTCAAATATTAAAATCGGTTTTTGATATTACATTTGATCAAGCCGGTAATCTTTATGCTGCTACATTAGATTATGGAATAGTTGTTTATAACGGTTCACACTTTAAAGTATGGAATAAAAACATTTTGTCATGCAACTCCAATCAAATTTATCATGTTTATTACGATAATAATGGTTATTTGTGGTTTTCTACAAGAAGTGCTTTGTATAAACGAAAAAATAATATTACAACTCAGATTAATACGTCAAGTTCAAATATGCCAACAAATCGATGGTCAAGTTTCGTAATAAAAAATAATCTAACAAAGTATGGAAGCTATATTTCAAAACACAGCTCTTTATCGCTCCCATCAGAATACTCAATTATAAAAATGGAAGCAAATGACACAATAATTCTTGATAATACTACACCCTGTTCAGCAAGAATGCACTATGAGGATACTAATGGAGTTATTTGGATTCCTGGAACAGGCGGTATTATTAAAATAGTTGATACAACAATCAATTTGTTGACACCTCCAACAACAGTTACAACTTGTATCCATTATTATGGTATCACAGCTGATAGTAGTGGAAAATTATTGATTGCATGTGATGATGGTTTGCTTAGCTTCGATGGGATTAACTGGGCAAAAGAAGCAAATTTTCCGGGTTCTTGTTCAAATATTGTTTCTGTATATATAGATAGTACAGGAATAATATGGGCAGGCTCAAATGGATGCGGAATTGCATCTTATAAAAACAATAATTGGACATCATATAATTTTTTAAACAATTCATACATATCTAAAATTGCTGAAGATAAAAATCATAATATTTGGTTTGCATCATTAGATAATGGTATGGCTAAATATACCAATAATACATGGCAAATCTACGATCATACCAACTCAAGTCTTCCATCCTATGGAAGTATTTTTGATTTTATTTTTGACAAAAACAATAAACTTTATGTTGCTTCCTACGGAGATGGAGTAAGGACTTATGATGGTCAAATTTGGGATTCTTTGACATCATTAAATTCAGAATTACCTTTTGATAATATTTGGATGATTAAGATTGATAATCTTGAAAACATCTGGTTTATTTCTGAATGGGAAGGAATTGCTGTTTACAGGCAAGGAGGAGTCATATTTTCAAATGATGGTTTATTTGAAAATGAAATTACAACTCATAACATTTTAGTTTATCCAAATCCATCCAATAAAAAATTCAATATTGAATTTAATAGTTCCTTAACTGAAGATGTTTTGATAAATGTTTATGACCTTTCAGGTAGAATAATTTTTAATAAATATTATAAAGCTTCTATTGGAGTAAATAAAATTGAAATTGATGCTTCTTATTTCAATCAGGGTGTTTACATTTTAAATATTAAATCCCAAGAAAATTTGTATAAAGAAAAATTAATAATTTATTAAAAAGAGTAAAACAAAATACATTAAAGCCACAGGAAACTGCGGCTTTTTTTTATGTGTTTGTGTTGGACAAGTAATAATTTTATTAAATTTGCGACTCAAAAAATAATAATACAAGGGATGTAGAAAATAAAAATATCAAAAAAAGGGGAGGGGAAGCCTATGATAGAAACAATAAAAATCGGTAAGTTTAAATGGCATCATTTATTGAATCCGTCAGATGAGAATTTGGAATATATTAAAACCAATTTTGACTTTCACCCACTTGATATTGAAGACTGCCGCAGTAAAGCCCAACGTCCTAAAGTTGATATTTATGACGATTATTATTTCCTGATACTACATTTTCCATATTTTGACAAGGCAAATAGATTTATTAAAACAAAAGAAGTTAAGATTTTCTGGGGGAAGGACTATATCATAACTATTGGGAAATCTCATTGGGTTATTAAAGATTTATTTGAAAAAACTAAAAAAAATCCTGATGTTTTTCATGGAGATTTAACTCCTTCAAGTGATGGCTTGCTTTATTTAATTTTGGAAAGCCTGATGAAAGAAATGGTTTTGTTAGTTAATAGGATAGGAAATCAGGTTGACCAAATAAACAAGGATTTATTTGATAAAAATACAGTTCGAACAATCGAAAGAATTTCTATTGCCCGTAAAAATATTATACTTCTGGATACAATATTCAAGCCCCAGCTTCGACTGTTTCATAAGTTTGAATCCGGCGATATTAAAGGCTTTATTGAAAACATGGAAGATTACTGGGGAAACATTCTTGACTATTACCAAAAGATGTGGGACATGACAGAAGATTACGATGAGCTTACAGAAAACTTATCAAAAACTTTTGATTCTATGCAGGCAAATCGTACTAACGAGATTATGAAAATCTTAACTTTCTTTTCTACAATCTTGCTTCCTTTGACTTTTATTACCGGTCTCTATGGTATGAATATCGGGCTACCACTTAGTGGAAAACCCGAAGCATTTTGGATAATTATTGGTATGATGTTTTTGATTTCTGCAATACTTATTTTTTATTTCAAACGCAAAAGGTGGATGTAGGATTAATAAATCTTTTTACTGTATTTTTTTCAATTTTATGTGTTAACTGCAAATTCAGAATTAAGGAATATGGGATTAAACAAACAAGGTTTTAAACCAACCGGATGCATAGGAAAGATAATCGGAAAATTAATGAATAATTTACATACTGCTCTGTATGTAAAATATATAGAAAACAATTTGCCAAAAGATAATGCAATAATTATTGATATTGGATGTGGTGGTGGAAAATTTATCAAGTATTTATCACTTGCTAATGACAGTTATAAACTATTCGGATTTGACCATTCTCCAGAAATGATAGAACTTTCAAAAAAAGTAAACAAACAGGCAATTAATAAAAAACAAGTATCAATAATTCAAGCTTCTGTTTCAGAGATTCCTTTAGAGAATAATAATATTGACTTGGCGACTGCATTTGAAACAGTTCAATTTTGGACTGATATAGATAAGTCATTTTTAGAGATTGCGGAATTATTAAAAAACAGAGGTTCTTTTCTTATAATTAACAGGTATCCTCAGGCAGGGAGCAAATGGTGGGAAATGGCAAAAATTAAAAATGACAAAGAATATATTGCAAAACTTAAAAATGCAGGATTTAGCGAAGTAGTTATAGATTTGAATTTTAAAAAAGGATGGATAATTGTTAAAGCCACTAAATGAAAAAGCAAAATGCCCAATATTATAACAGGAAACTATTTGCATCATTTTTCAATTTCAATCTTTTTCTTATACTTGCTTGTTTGTTAATTTTTACTATTTGTTTTTTAAATTATTGATTTCTTTGCAAATTATTTTTTTCTAAGCAACCTTTATAATAAATTTTATGTCTATAATAATAACAAATATAGTTTCATTGCTATAAATTATATTTAATTCTTGCTAATGTTTAATTTTTAGATATCTTTGCTATAAATGAAACAATCCACACTTTCAAAAAGAAATAATTTTTATAATGTAATCTTTTCAAAGAAATTACATTATTTGAGCTTTCTTGTGATATTGTTATTAGGTTCGTGGGTAATTTCATTTGGTCAAACTGCACAATATTGGTGTTTTGGAAATTATGCAGGAATTAACTTTAATGATAAACCACCTACTGTTGTTACTTCAAGTTTGATGAGTGCACCTGAAGGTTGTGCTAGTATTATTAATAAAAGTGGTCAAGTTCAGTATTATTCCAATGGGAAAAAGCTATGGGATAGAAATAATATACTTATCGCAAATGATTTAAACGGAAGTATATTTTCCACTCAATCTGCACTTATAATGAGGCATCCCAAATCAGTTGACGATAAAACTTTTGTTTTCACAACTGATGCTATGGAAGGCAGCAATGGATTACAATATACAGTTTTATCATGCGATACTATTCAATCTAAAAATAATCCACTTCTTAGTAATGCTACAGAAAGAATTACTATTGCATTGCATTGCAATCAACACGACTATTGGATTATTACTCATGCATGGAATTCCAATGCTTTTTATGCTTATAAACTTACAAAATATGGTTTAGATACAGTTCCATCTATCAGTTATGCAGGTAGTGTTCACACAGGAAATTTATCAAATGGTGCAGGATATTTAAAAGCATCATTAAGAGGCAACTTTGTTGCTCAAGCAATAATGGGTAGTGGAAAGCTTGAAGTTTTCCGATTTGATGGTAGAAATGGAATTCTTTACGACCCTATTACAATTCCAAATATTCCAAATGCTTATGGAGTTGAATTTTCTTTACAAGAACATTATCTTTATGTATCATCTGCATCAGGGGCAATCTTACAATATGGTTTGCCTAATTATACTACTAATGATATTATTCAGTCAAAAATAATAATACTGCAATCACCTCAATTAGTTGGAGCATTGCAAATAGCCGTAGATAACAGGATTTATGTTTCTGTTGATAATAAATATTATCTTGCTTGTATTACTAGTCCAAATCATGGTGGAAGTGCATGCAATTATGACCCTAATTATAAGTACTTAAACGGAAAAAAAACAGAAGCCGGACTACCACCTGAAATTCCTAAACCTACTAATATGGGTCTTCAGACAAATGCGCCTTGTTTTCCTGATACTTCATATTTTGATGTTGCTTATTATTTTCCTTATGTTGATTCAGTATTTTGGGACTTTGGGGATTTAAATTCAAAATTAGATACATCATCGAAAAAAAGTTGCTGGTATGTTTATCCACATCCGGGACATTATAATGTTGTATTATATATTTATTATTGTGGTAGCGTTGATACAATACTTCAAGATGCAAATGTTATAGATGGACCTTATGTTAATTTGGGTCCAGATACTTCTATTTGTGCTAATGATACATTTAAACTTTGTGGTTTAAGTAATGAATTCAAATATTTGTGGAGTACGGGCAGTACAAATATTAGTATTAAAGTTACAAAAGCCGGTACATACTGGGTTGAAGTATCCAATATTTGCGGTGTAGTCTATGATACTGTTGAAATATTAGAGCTCTGGCCAGTTCCTTATGTTTCATTACCTGCAGATGCTGATATATGTGCCGGTGATAGTATTATTCTCTATGCCGGTGATTCCAATTATATTTATACATGGCAGGGTAATTATTCTGCATTGTATTATACTGCCAAAGATGCCGGAAACTATGTGCTTTCTGCTATTAATAAATACGGATGTAAGAATTTTGATGATTTTTCTCTTAGTCTTACTTATCCTCCTGAAGTAAATATAGGAAAAGACACAAGTATTTGTAGAGGTAATTTTGTTCTTTTAGATGCTGGTTTTGGTTTTAATTATTTATGGAATAATGGAAATACTACTCAATACAATCATATAGATACAAGCGGACTTATAATTGTTGATGTAAGCAATAAATGTGGTGATGATATAGATAGTATTTATGTTACAGTAGAAGAATGTATTTATAAGATTTATGTGCCAAATTGCTTTACCCCAAATGGAGATGGATTGAATGATTTATTTTTCCCAAAAGGCTATAGCCTTGATTGGAATACATTTGAAATGTTTATTTATAACAGATGGGGTGAACAAATTTATTTTACTAATGATGTAAACAAAGGTTGGGATGGCACAAAAAAAGGGAATAATTGTCCATTAGGTGTTTATACATGGTTGCTAAAAGTTAAAGATATTTATGGAGATTTTGTAAAACGTTCCGGTACGGTTACTTTGTTGAGATAAAATATTTATTATTGATTTTTTTATCAATCTAAGCTCCCTTAATTAAAAATAATTTATTGCTTTTTTATAAAAATGAAGATAAAATTTATAATTATTATAATCCTGTTTGGTATAATAGAATCTAATGCTCAGGATATTCAACTAAACATTTCCGCAGGTTATGCTATTCCATCTTTTAAACAAACCGTTGAAGGTTATAATGATATTGCTGTTAGTGAAAATCAAATTTACGGATCAGAAGCAAGCAAAGCTTTTTCTCTCGGTGGAGGATATTATTTAAATGGTGCTTTACAATATGGATTTAATGAAAACATAGCTATCGGTTTAGATTTATCATATCTGATTGGACAAAAAGTTGAATTTACACAAGAAGGTGCTGTGGCCAGTGTTTTAAAAACAACAGAACAAGAACTATATGGAAATTCTATCAGGCTTATCCCTTGTCTAATATTACGTGGAGAAGAAAATGTTTTACGTCCCTATTTTAAACTTGGTTATATTATGTCAAAAACGACGGTAGAACTACATGAAAAAACTACCATTCAAACTGATGTAACTCTTAGAGAATGGGAATATAAATCATCAGGGAATAGTGGAATTTGCTTTGCCGGAGGTTTAAGTTATCAGGTGATGGATAATACTGCTATATTTCTGGAATTAAATTATCAGTCTATTCAGTATAAACCAACAAAAGCTAATTTAGTTAAAGCTACTGTAAACGGAAATAATTCTCTTGATAGTTATTTAACAATAGATAAGGAAATTTCTTATAGTTCAAAAATAGATTTGGAATACAATATTACTGACCCCAATCAACCACAGTTATTGCATGAAATCTACTTACCTTTCTCAAGTTTGATTATTCAATTTGGAGTGAATATTAAACTTTTGTAGAAATTATTATTTAGTTCAATATCTTTTTTCTTTATTGGTAGGCAATTGAAGGTTTGTGTCATTTAATTTAGTGTTCTACCTCATCAAAGTTACTGTTCCCTGATTCGAAAATGTCTCTTTAGCTCCGGAAGCTTTCCGTATGGTATAATCAACAGTAAAGAAATATACACCTGAAGGGCATTCATTTCCTTTGTATTTACCGTCCCATGAACTTTCAATATTATCCGATTTAAAAACCAATGTTCCCCAACGATTGAAAATCTGCATATAGAATTCTGAAACATGTTTAGCTATTACGGAAAATTCATCATTATAACCATCGAAATTAGGAGTGAAAACATTTGGTGCAAAAAATGAGCAATCAATAGAATGGAAAGATATTGTATCAGACCCTACACCGCATCGATTAGTAACTAAAACAAAATATGATCCGGGTTGTTTAACAATATAATAAGTTAGTGTTGAGCTATCTTGCCACAGATATGAATCCTGACCAATAGGTGCATAAATTGTAATACTATCGTTCAGACAGAGATAGGTATTTTTGCCTAAGTCAACATGCGGTAAAGGATAAATTCCTATCAAAATGGAATCAATTCCCCAACAACTATTTGTATCCTGAACTATAACATAATGTAATCCAGTAGATTTAACAACTATTTGATTGTTTGTATTGCCATTTGACCATAAATAATTTATGTAGCCTGAGCCCGGATTCAGAGTAATTGAAGTTCCTTCGCAAATAGTAGTATCATTACCTAAATCAATTATAGGAGGGTTGTAGTACCAAACAAAAATATCGTCGGAGATTTGACAGTTATTATCATAGGTTAC
>Ga0075120_10003578_pt1 | contig 10628 bp, 9 predicted proteins | sample AntAceMetag02UKL_FD_69792 | JGI IMG/M metagenome (GOLD analysis project Ga0075120, IMG submission 69792) | Saline lake microbial communities from Ace Lake, Antarctica - Antarctic Ace Lake Metagenome 02UKL | ecosystem: Environmental > Aquatic > Non-marine Saline and Alkaline > Saline | place...
AAAACCAATGCTCGTTTCATGCTAAACCTCCGTTGTGTGTTCGAATTCCCCAGTCTCGTTCTTGACGGCGACAACCTTGTCGACGAGCAAGCTCGCGCACCAGAGTATGAACGCTTTGATAAATGGCGGGAGAGTGATGTCGCTCACTTCGATGAGCTGGTCGACAGTCTCTGTGATCCCCTCCATAACCTTTTCCTTCTTCAACCCGCCGTTGCCCGGTACTTCCATTGCCTCGACGAGACCTTTGATCATTGGACCTAGTGCTCCGATGATCTTAAACGTTGTAGAAATCCATCTCAGCCATGTCATTTTCCTAACCTCCTCTATACAGAGTCAACAGTATACCACGTTTAGGCTCCAGGGTCTTCCGTGCTGCTATTTCGTTTCTCCATCACGCCACCAAGCGCCTTGATCGCGTCGATGCTCCCTTGGGCTCCCCAATACCCCAAGGAAATCACCTTGAATATGCCAGAGATGTCTTCTGCCGGTATCAACTTTGTGAACCCAGCAACCAGTAGCGAGACCATACCGATGCAGTACGCGAGGAACTTTCGTGACTTAATCTTTGAGGCAACGATGTCGGACGTCTTGCTCATAGCTCCTCCTAAGCTCTCGGTATGAACCTGGACAGAATGAACAGACAAGCAGTGAAGAACCATCCACCCATAGACAGGATCAATCCCCACTGCCTCTTTGCCTTAGCCGAAGCCGCTTTGGTTAGTTGTTCTCGAAACTCGGCATTCGTTTTCACGATGTCTACGATCCCAAGAGCGTCGACCTCCTCACGGAACTCATTGTTCCGTCTGACCTGATCGCACAGGCTGGATTGCCCGTTCGACTCAGTCACGATTCTGAGCAGCTTCCCAATGCCAGAACGTATTTCCTTTACATCACTGGCAATGGTGCCGTTTTTCTCGTCCTGTAGGGCTCTATAAGACGCACACACCTCGCCGCTAACTGGCTTCGTCTCTGGCATAAGACTCCTTACGTTTCATCTACTTCGTTTTTATCTCCCGGCCAACTCAAGGTGCTTAGAGTTGGTGTGTCGTGATTCATACTCACCTTCCAGCTAGATGTCTTTCCTGTCGCCTCTAGCCTCTCTCCAATCTCCATGAACAGTATAGTGCGGCTAGATTGCATGGACTCTTTTTCCTTTCCTATCAGCACGATTTCTTTCGCAGTTATCTCAAGAACCATGTTCGCATTCTTCTGCATCTCTCGCATCCTGGCTTCTTTCTCAAGCAGCAATAGCTGCTTCAGTTCTGCCACATGAACGCGGTAGTATTCAATATCAGTCAGTTGTGCTTTTGGCATTTTCAGTCCCACCTTCCTGTCCTAACATAGAAAGCTCATTCCCGTCTTCCGATATGCCGCCAACGATCTCTCCCACACTCTCTGTAAGACCGTATGCTTCCTTAATCCACTTAGCCGCAGATTCTTGTGCAATGCGGTCTTGTCGTATACGTGCCTCGTATGCAAGTTTGTGTTGCACCGATTCAGCCCTCAACGATACGATCTTGTTGACACGCTTCCGTAGCCGTTCTTTCCTATCGCCGTCTGGTAAATCTTGAATTTTCATTAAGCCTCCTCTCTGAATGCTAGATACAGTGTGGTCCCGCCTACATCACAGGCAATATACCCTTCATGCCCAATCTTGAACGTTTTGCTGTCACTAGCAACAATATCAGAAATGGAGAGAACAGCCGATGTATTTACCTGGATGATCAAATCGTCTGCCGAATCGAGTCTGAGATCAGAGCCGCTATAAATAAGAACATCGCCAGAAGAGTTTAGGTTGATGTAGTTCGTTGCCGACGCCTCCCAAAAACCATTCCCAATATCAAGCCACTGATGCGCTGAAACGTCCTTGGTGATATAGTCGCAGCCAGTAATGTTGTGATACACAGCAGCATTGTAGAATAGGACACTCCCGTCTACGTACAACTCCCCTGTCCTCACTGCGTTCGATGCTATTTTCCCATACGTCACCGCGCCAGATCCTATTTCTGCTGCGATGATTGATAAAGACGATCTGCTTATTGCCGCAAAGTTCAGCGTCCCCGCGTCTATTGCGGCGGCATTCACAGACACAGTCGCGTTGATCGTTCCAGCCGTGACCGTCCCGAGATCAGCTGAAATCGCTGACAGAGTTGTAGTATCAATGTGTTCAGCCCGAACCTCGTTAAGCGCAATGATGTTCTCAGCAAGCACTGTCTCAGCCACGAGATCATCGTTGTCGCTGCCCCACGTACCAGCACTAGGCCATCCGTCGCCGCTGTTATCACTTTCATCCCACGTCGTGCTGGCTGTGCCATCCTCTCCAACAGGCCTGCCTTGATACTTGTACCTACGCCCCGCCGCTATGCTGATGCCCTTGTGTAGATAGCCAAACTTGGTTGTCTTCGTCAGCGCAGTCCATGCGCCGAAGCTCGATCCGCTGTCTGTTGAAAGAGCAAACTGAATCTCCCAGTGCGAGAACAGTGACCAGCCAGAATTAGGATCTAGGAATAGAAGCCCAATGATCCCGTCTCCGATGATGGGATTGCCATCAAAGACCAAGCCGGTTGCGTCGGCTGTGATGTCAGCAGAAGGGGCAGCAGCGCCTGAAGGAGTCTCGCTATCCTCTGCTGATGGTAAAGACTCGACGCTGAACGTGTTGAGCGCAGTCACTCGGAAGAATGTCTCTACAGTGCATTTATGCTCGACGCTAGTGGCCGAAGAATAGATAATCCCATCGTAGGTTCCGTCGTCCGATATGTCGATTCCAGAACCTGTTGTTCCAGAGGACGAATGGTAGATAGCAAACTCACGGAAGCTCGTCAGCGCAGTTCCGTCAGTCTTGGTCGTTGGCCTTGTCAGTGTAAGGACAAGAGCACCTGGTTCTGCCGCAATCGAGAATGTCGGTGCCGATGGGGCCAACGTCTCAGATGCAACAACGATCGAACCTGTCTCACAAGGGTCAGACATGCCTGTCTTGGCAATGTCCATCACGTGTTTGTCAATAACAGCCAGTTCTTGGAGTTTGATTATCATAACTCTAATGACACCTTCTTTATCTTTATAGATGTGATCGACGTATTCGCCCCAGAACCACTGTTGTTCTTAACCTTAATCTTTATGTATTTAGGCAGAGGCCCAATCTCATCGCTGTGCGGCCAATGAAGAACGACTGTATTGCCAACGGACCTTGGGAACGTCCATGTTCCCCACGCTGATGTGTCGTATTCATCGTCATCTCTCTCAGGAGATGCAAAGATCGAGATGGTCGGGTCGGCACCAACGTCAGCATCAAACGTCATTTCGACATTCAATGACAGGCTTGTAACTCTTGAAAGGTCCGTATGCTCTACACAATCGGATAGCGTAGTTTCAGCGCCGGGGACAAGAGTGACGTATGCCAATATAAGGCCGTAGGCTCTATAGCCCCTGTCAACAGCAGATATTGCCCTGGCTGCTCCGGTAGCGTCGAGTCTACACCTGTAGTATCTGCCATCTCCATTCGATGGTGCGCCAGTGTCGCTGTAAGGATCTGTGGTCGCTGCAACGATGTTCGAGTAGTCGGCATCTGAATCTGCTGCGCTGCGTTGCCATTGATATGTTATGGCTCCATGCCCACGATAGCCGTTATCCGTCGCACTATCATCGCTCTCATCTGTGGCAGTCTTCGCCCGAACTTTGTATACATGCGTTGTGCCATTTGCTACGCTCTCGCCGCTCAAGACAAGAGTTACTTCGCTTGTGCTGGTATCATCGGAAGCATCTGCTGTTCCTGGCGTGATAACAGGAGCGTCAGCCCCAGCGTCGTCTCCAGTAGCAACGTCTCCTAGCCATCCTAAAGGAGTCCCATCTCGATAGATCTGGTAGCCTGTAGCACCAACTGATTTCGTCCACGTCACTGTTACTTTGTCGGTATGTGTGCCATCTGTTGCAGCAACGCTGGTTGGAGCTGCCACCTTTGTAAGCATCTGGACGGTTACGCCGTAGCTAGTTCCTTTTGTGTTCACAGCGTAGGATCGCACTCGATAGCTAGTCTCTTCTCCCAAACCAGTTAATGCTTTCGTGTATGCGCCTGTTCCAAAGGCTCCATCGTCATAAGAGATACCGTCTGCTGTAGTAGGATCGCCCGTCACGCCAACTTTGTAGCAAAATCCGCGTCTTGTAACTGTCGCTCCACCCAAATCAGTGATGTTGCCATTGCATGTTGCGCTGTCGTAAGCAATGTCAGTCACTGCCTGCGTCGTAACTGTTGGTGCTACTGAAGATGCTGTTGTATTGAAAATCTGTGCCGCACCGTATGAAGTTCCAATAGAGTTTGTCGCGTAAGCCCTATAGTAATATGTGCTCGATTCCGTAAGCCCAGTTATAGATGAATCGAACGCTCCTTCAGACCCAACGCCCTCTGTTGTGGAATCATCCGCGCCAGCTATATTCACAGGGTCGCTGCCTAGCTTCCAACACACGCCGTGCTGTGTGATTGAATCGCCGCCACCGTCCGTGATGTTTCCATTCCCAGTTGCTATTGTTGGGCCAACATCGGTCGCCGCCTGCGTTGTGACAGTTGGCGGCAGCGCCAGTCTGTACCCTCGGTCAACCGCAGATGTAGCCTGAACAGACCCTGTGGCGTCGAGAACGCATTTGTAGTACCTTCCGTCGCCGTTAGCAGGTGCGTCCGTGTCGTCGTAGCCTTCAGTAGTCGCCCCAACAATGTTGGAATAGCTTGCATCGCTATCAGCAGAACTTCTCTGCCATTGGAACTCAAGGCTTGCTGCCCCACGATACCCATTGTCGGTAGAGCTATCTGCGCCTTCCCCAGTCGCATTTTTTGCACGTACCTTGTAGACGTGGGTTGTGCCATTCGCAACAGACTCGCCACCAAGCGCGAGGACTACCTTGTCTGTGTGAACACCATCTGTTGCCGTTGCTGTTCCTGGCGTGATAACAGGAGCGTCAGCGCCAGCGTCATCTCCAGTAGCAACGTCTCCCAACCAACCGAGAGGAGTGCCGTCTCGATAGATCTGGTAGCCTGTAGCACCAACTGATTTCGTCCACGTCACTACCACCTTGTCGGTGTGGGCTCCGTCAGTAGCCGCAACAGATGTCGGAGCCGCTGGCTTTGTGAGAATTTGAACTACTGTACCATAGCCAGTCCCGGCAGAGTTGACGGCATACGCCCTTACTCGGTAGCTAGTTCCAGGAGAAAGCCCTGTAAGCCCTTTTGTGTATGCACCTGCCCCGAAGCTCCCGTCGTCATAGGCAACGCTGTCTCCAGTGTTTGGATCTCCAGATGTCCCAACTTTGTAGCAAAATCCGCGTCTTGTAACTGTTGCGTCCCCGTCGTCTGTTATATTCCCATTCCCTGTTGCAGTTGTAGCTTCAATGGCAGAGACAGCCTGGGTTGTTACCGTTGGGGAAACCGGCGGTGGGGGTGTGTATGTCACCTTTATTGCAATATAGTCAACTTCCAAATTACCACTATTTGAATCAAATTTTTCTGCTTCAAACTTTACTCCAAACCCAGAGCCGTTTATGTCTGAAGGAGACCATGATAGTCCCCATAGGTCTGAAGAGCCCCCGTACTCTGAAACAGTCGGATATAAAGAAGTAGACCATTGTTGGTATGTCAGCGCGTTATTGTCTCCGCCTGGAGACGAACTCTTCATAAGTTGAACAGTTTCATCCTTGATGTTGTTAGCGCCGCTAGTCTTTGACCTGCTGATCTTTACCGTGATGCCGTTGATTGTTGATCCAGTAGGTACAGCAAAATCAAAATCCGTGACGTATATCGGCGCAGACAGTCCGGGGGAAGACATGGCTTTGTAGGCATAACCAGATATTCCGCCCAAATTTGACAGGCTCGACCATCCGCTACCAGACTGCGAATCTGAATACAAGTAAGCTGTGGTTGTAGCCAATTTTTCTCCCGCTATCTTGTCTCAAGCATACAGTTTCCCGTGCCGACTTCCATCTTGGATTCCTTGGTTGTCATTATTGTGCTAGATTGCCAATGGCACCTTCTTTACTGTGATGGATGTGATGTCTTCATCTCCAGCATCATCCGAGTTGTTCTTCACCAACACCTTGATGTATTTCGGCAACGGCTTGATCTCATCGTCATCAGGCCAGTGTAGCGTGACGGTCTCCGACACAACACGCGGGAACGTCCATGTCTTCCAAGCAGAGGTATCGTACTCATCATTGTCTGCTTCCGTTGACGCATAGATCGACACCGTTGGGTCTGCACTCACATCGGCAGCAAATGTCATTTGAACTCGTAGTGTAAAGGCAATGACGCGAGACAGATCAGTGTGCTCATCGCAGTCAGTCAGTGCGGTCTCGACCCCTTTGGCCAATGTCGCATGAGTCAGAATCGTTTCAACAGTCTTGTCCACATCAACCTCCTGTGTGGCTCCAATCATAAACGTAGCATTCAGCCTTGGCTGTTTGTCCAGAAGGCAATCCCTGAAGAAGCAGCTTCGGATCAGCCGTGTATTCAATCTGTACTTTGTTCTCGCCAGCAAGCCACCATTTCCACATGTAGCCACCACGATCCCACACTTCTACTTCGGAAACCTGGAACATCGTGATTGTGGTCTCTTTCCCTGTTGAAGCATCCCTACCCATGTATGAACGCGATGTGATCCCAACCGGCCTTGGCGGCCTGAATCCGTCGCCCTGGAGGTCTGCCAGTAATTGCGCGTCCCTAACCTCAGATGATCTGGCATCTCTGGCCGTCCATCTACGGTATTGACCAATCACTCTGTCGACTGTCCCCTTGATGGTCGTAGAACCAACCATGTTCTGAACGTCGATGCTCCAGCTAACGCCCATCACTCCAACAAGCGCAGTGTAGTCGCGACCAACGAAGCTGATCAGATCGTGCGCCTCGATGCCAGGATGGATGTATGGAAGCTGGATTTCTATGTCAGGCGCTGGCTCCTCCAGATCGTGGAGCATGTATTCACAGAGCGTCTGTGCCTCACTCACCATGTCGATCATTGAGTGCCTAGCGCCAATGCCCTGCGTGAGATACCACATTGTCTTGTGTAGACGCCCTCCACTGCCGTCAGGGATGCCATACTTCAACCGCGCTGAATCATTCGATAATTGGAACGTCTTTAGCGTCCCGACATCTCTCAGCCGATAGAAGATCACGACCTCTGATCTGACATCAGATTCGTCGAGATCGATCTTGCGATGCTTGAAGTCGCCGTCGCACGTCCAGTCAGGCGTCGTGTTCGTCCTGAGAGGGTCATAGACAGTCGGCTTGAACGAAGAGGATCCAGCATCCCACTTAATTCTGTAGATGTAGCCAGTTGGCTCAAGCAGCTTCTGCTGAGATTCCCAGATGTTGATCTCGCCAGTCTTGTATTCCTCAACATGAAATCCTGGCGCGTCTGTCTCAACGATCGACTGCGTGAACTTGTGGTCGGCAAACATCTGTCCCATGATGGAAACAGCGTCTGCATCGCTGTAGATAAGCGGGTCGTAGAAATAGAACTCTTTGTACGGGAATGACGTGTCGACAGGCTTGACCGTTATCGTGTCGTCGCCTTCAACGTCCGTGTCGATGATCACATTCCCTGGGCCTACATAGCCTCTGAATATCTCATACCAGTTGACGCCAGCATTCTTCGTCACTTCAACCTTGATCTCGTTGTAACGAGCAAGAAGAGGATAGTAGACTGCCGACACCTTGTTGAAGTCAGAGTCTTCGTCTAATGGATCGAGATTGACATTAGGCGTCGTGCTGACATAGGCACTGTACTGGTTCCTGATGCTGATTGAGACAGAACACGAATCGGATTCCATGTCGTCAGAATAGGATAGGCTTTTCACCCTCGCACTGATGTCTCGCCAGTTGTCGCCATGATCCTTAACAGTTACGCGCAAGCTGGCTGATACCTTGTCTGTAGCTCCAACAATGGTTCTCATGCGCCAACCGCCTCCCATCGTCTGCCGTTCGGAGACCCTGTCATGATCTTCTCTTGGAATCTCTTCTCTCTCGTAATCTCTTTCGTGAGAACGCGCCCGTCGAGAGTCGTTGTATGATGGACAATAACCTCGATTGCTCCGCCTGTTCCCATTCCAGCAGATAACGGCGTGACAGAAGCTGGCATGACGATCTCGTTCTTGTGACCGAAGACTAAACCATCGGTTAGCAGCTTTCCGCCTGTTGCAAGGTGCGGCACAGACTCATACGGAATCTGATTACCAGAGCTGCTCGGATTCAGAATGTGCGTGAACCATTCCCAGGCATTGTTGATTGCGATGAACACATTCTTGATAGCCCATCCCAACAGTTCTAGCGGGTACAGAATCAAATCCATCGCAGCGCCCAAAGATCTTCCTAGCTGATCAAAGAATCCAGACACTTTCCCAGCCGCCGTGCCAAGGCTTTCAATCCACGGCACCACGTTCTTCACCTTGTCGACAAGATTCTTGAACCAGGTTATCAGCCCGTCTTTGATGATCTCCTTGATCTCTGGCCAGTGTAAGACGATGTAATCCCACACCTCTTTCAATGCGCCACCGAGCGCCTCAATACCTTCGACTATGATCGGCCATAGCTCTGTCTTGAAGAATGGCCATACCGTGCCCTTCAGGAAAGGCAGGAAGTCGTCTCTTATCCATTCGTAGATTGCCTCCATCCATTCACCGAGTTTTGGGAACACGTCTTCCTTCATGAATGGATCGACATCGGATGTCCACCACTCGCCAAATCCCTCGAAGAATCTCTTCATGTCGTCAACGAACACATCTGTTATCCAGGTGCCTAGTTGGTCGAGAGCCCATCCGAAGGTTTCCAGAACTGGAATTACACCTTGGATAATCGATGGGCCAATAGCTTGCCATGCCGCATCAAGCGTGGTGATGAAGTTTCTGAACGGTGCGATGACATCCTCTAGCACCGAGCCGAATTCCAAGACCATCTGTTGCCACCACGTCAGAGTTTCCTCTATATCGTCTGTGACGGATGAGTCGTCTTCGATCAGATCTCCAGGCTGCCCAGGTGTCGCAGCACGCCATTCTGTTCGACGGACTTTGTATCCAGTCGGAACGTTGAGGCTCGCCCGTCGTGCCTCAGTCTCTTCCTCGATCGCATCTGTGCTGTCCTCTAACGACCCTGTGATCATCTCTAAGATGCCTACAATCGGCCATAGGAAGCCAAACAGCGCAGAGATCAGCTTCTCCTGAAGCGTCATCCACGCAGACTGAAGGCGTTGGACACTCTCGGCTTGTTGTACTAGACCCCATAAAGCATCGGATGCAGCCGTGGCTGATTCAGCCAAGCTCAATACGTTTTGCCTTAGCTCTTCTACGGCAGCGGCAGCTTCTGCTTCTCGTTTCGCCTTCATAGATTGTCCAAATCCAATTACCTCTATTATCGCCTGAACCCCAGCGGCAATAGCTCCGACTACAGGATTTGCTGTTGCTGTTGTCCACGCAACGCCGGTCTGAACAACCTTTGTTATTGAGCCTACTATGCTGGTTGCCTCTGGCCCAATAAGTTTCGCTGCATCGCCAGCCATCTTGAGAGTCAGATTTAGGATTTTCTCTGAGAAATCATCCGCTGACGATGTTGCATCCTCCATGTATTTTGCTAGTGCTTTGATCGCCAACGCAAAGCTACTCCCAGAAATCCCAGCAGCCTCGGCATTATCAGACCACTCGTTTGCCATTACTCTTAGGTCGGCAAGGCGTGCTGTAGAGTCTCCAATCAACCCTCCGCCAGTCTGGAATACTTCAAACAACTCATCAAACGCCACGCGAGCTGCGTCGATTTGTTCCTGGGTAGTAGGTAATACAATTTCTGGCAATGGTTCCGCAAGACCTTCGTTGATGATTTCCATGACCCTGTCGATCATTTCTTGTGATGTGAGCACCATCAGCTCAGATAGATAGGCAAGGTTCTGTGCCGCGTCACCGGCAAGCATTGGAATGATTTTGAAGAAGGTGGCTATCCTCTCATCATCGCTCATGTCTTTCGTCAGTTCGTCAAATTGCGCTTGTGCATCTGCACTCTGAATAGCAGCAGCTTTCCCGGCAGCAAGCCAGTCATTCATGGCCTTTTCGCCAGCCTCGGGAAGAGGCTCCTCTCCTGGGATCGCGCCAAATGCTGCTATTGATGCCTCCATTGTTGAAACAAGGCCAGATAGATCAATGTTCTTGATCTCTTCGTTCATCGCGTCATTTACAGATTTGCCCCATTCGTTAATGATGGCGATGATGTCTTCTCCAAATATACTCCAATGCCCTTTCTGTAGCGCCTCGCCAGCTATCTCGTCCATCTCGTCGATGTAATCTTGCATCTCTTCTGGCAAGAATCGTCTGGCTACTGCCGTAAGATCAGCAAATGATCCAATCGTCGCATCGACTAGCGCACGCTTCCATAATGCAGCAGCAGCCTCAACCTGATCTACAGGGAATTCAATTCCTGTCATACTAGCTAGAGTGCTAACGCCCCTGTATGGACCTTGCAATTCGTATGACGCTGACTCTCCCTCAGTGGCTTTGCCTGTGTATGGGCTGTATGTACTAGGAGTTGGTGGAACATAATCGTACATTAACTTTATCGCGTCAACAACTGCCTCTAAGTATTCCGGTGTGTCTTCTATCTCTGAATTTAG
>Ga0075120_10003579_pt1 | contig 10627 bp, 10 predicted proteins | sample AntAceMetag02UKL_FD_69792 | JGI IMG/M metagenome (GOLD analysis project Ga0075120, IMG submission 69792) | Saline lake microbial communities from Ace Lake, Antarctica - Antarctic Ace Lake Metagenome 02UKL | ecosystem: Environmental > Aquatic > Non-marine Saline and Alkaline > Saline | place...
GTGGTCCCGAACACTCGGGATAAACTCCACTGACGGTAAAAACATTATAACATGCCAAAGTGGTCCCGAACACTCGGGATAAACTCCACTGACGGTAAAAACATTATAACATGCCAAAGTGGTCCCAAACACTCGGGACAGACTCCACTAACGGTAAAAACGTTATAACATGCCGAAGTGGCGGAACTGGTAGACGCGCGGGACTCAAAATCCCGTTCTAGCAATAGAGTGAGGGTTCGATTCCCTCCTTCGGCACCAAAAAAGAGTTTGTTTTTAACAAACTCTTTTTTTATTATAAAATTATTTATTTTTATTCCCTACTTTCGTAGCTTTGAATTGCTTCGACTACTTTAGAATCGTTTTGCATATCTTCAACAAACAATATTTGATTTAAGCTAATTGACATTCTGTCAGCTGGTCCATGAATTTCATTTCCTAATTTAATCAATGAAAAATTATCTTCTGCCGCTACTTCACCTTCAGCTGTCTGTAAATTTTGCGAAGTCTTTAAATAATAAATATTTTCTAAAATCAATGTTTGCTCATTGACATCAGACACTTGCCCAAAATAGACCTGTCCATTAGTCAAAAAAGCTGCTTGATATTTTGATACATCAGCCCAGTTTGACAATCGACTCACTCCCCCATTTTCACTATAAAAAATGGCGTTAACAATAAAAAAGAAAACAAACAATCCTAAGACAATAATCACACCCCAAATAATATTTTTTTTCTTCCTATTAAACATAAAATTATTTTAAAATTTAATTATTTACTTTTTAATCCCTCGATTCGATTAATGATTTCTATATTGCCCGGATTTAAATTCAAAACTTCCTGATAATAATCAAGTGCTCTTTCATTGTCATTAATCGCTTCATTGGCAATACCTAAGCTAAAAATAGCGTTTGAATAATTGGGAAACATCTCAAGTACTTTATTAAATTGTAATATTGCTTTTTTAACCTCCCCTTGGTTGTAATAAAAACGACCTAATTCATAATAAATCTCAACACTACCTGTCTCGTTCGCCATTTCAGACAATAATCCTTCAGCTTGACTTTCTTGACCTTGTTTAATGTAGGTTTTGGCTAGAGAGAAACTGGCTTCATAATAATCACTTTTTAATTGAAGTGCTTTGATAAAATATTTCATTGCCTGATCAATTTGATTATTATTAGCATAAGCTTTACCTAATTCAGTTGCTAGAACAGGATTAGTTGGCTCCAATTCCAATGCTTTAGAAAAAGAATTAATCGCCCATATATTACCGCCAATGGTTGAAGCACTAGTATCACGATAAATTATACCAGCAGTTTCCCAAGCACTCACTGCTGTGGAATTTATAGCCGTTGCTTGAATAGCACTATTAATTGCTCTGTTTAAATAATTTTGTAAAACAGTATAATTTAATTCTTGTTCGTTTGTTTGAGCAGTCTTTGATTTTATTGTATTTAAGTAATATTTTGCCTGCCCAATATAATAATTATAGCGATAAGGATTTAACTGTATAGCTTTTTCTATATTTTTTTCGCCACCAGCTTTGTAAAACATATCAGCCACCCAAAACTTTGACGCATAGCCAATCGGTAACATTATAAGTATTATAAAAAAGAATAAAAATATTTTTATATAACGACCAGCTTTATTTTTTTCTGTTAAATCAAACTTTCGACTGATTGATAAAACAGGATACATTTCCAACCAATAAGCTACTAATAATGCCAACAAAAGCCAAAATAAAAACTGAATAGCAGTAGTTATCGGACAAATAGCTAGAACACTCAAAACAGAAAAAAATCCAGGGAATAAAATTAAAAATAAATCTATCTTTTTATTTCTGGATTTCCAAAAAGCAGTTATACAAAAAAATAAGAAAATACTAATCAAACCGATAAAACTCAAAAATGTTAGCCCGCCCTTAGTTGTCATCATTTCTAAAAGATAAGAGCTTCCTTTGTCAAATCTGAATTGCCAAACGTCCGCATTATTAAAATCCATTGGCCGATACAATGAAAAATTATAAGCAAAAGTTCCTGGACCAGTACCAAATAAAAAATTATCAGTAAAAGCAGAATGAGAAATTTTTAAATTATCTGACAAAGATAATGTTATTTCTCTAGGTAAATTTCGACCCAAAAATAAATTATCCAAATTAATATTGGCCGTAAAAATAAATAAGCTGGCCAATAAAATTAACCCATAAATTAACCAGTTTTGTTTAACATTGAACCATTTCCTGTTTGTGAAAAAAATTAAAATTAACAAAATCACTATACCAATAACTAGAACAATCCAAGCTTTCACTAAAGAAAATAAACACATTTCAACCAAAGCTCCGAATAAAATTAATCGTAAAATATTTTTTTCGTATTTTTTTAAAAAATCATTACCAAAAAACAACAAACTCAATACAATTACAGAAATTACTGAATTAAATAAAATTAAATTATTAAAACTACCGCTGATAGTATTAAACGACCAATTTACCCAGCCAGACAGCAAACCCAACATTGACAATAGAGCAATAAAAATCGCTAAACCAGATGAGTATATTAATAATTTTAAGTAACTTATTATTTTTTGTCGATCAGTCAAAATCTGCAATAGAATAAAGTAAAATAAAGCAAAACACAAAGAACCAAACCAAGCTTCTGAAAAATTACCATAATAACCAAACCAAGAAGTAAATTTATCAATACTTAAAAAAGCTGATATCGAACCAAAAAGTAAAAAAAGTAATATTGGTGCGTCAAGTACTGTTTTTCTATAACTAAATTTTTCAACAACTATTATTTTAATCAACCAAGCAATCATCAAGATTGATACGATTAACCATAATAAAAATTGTTTATTATATTCAAAATATTCAACCGTCCACGGCAAAAAGAATAAAGGCATTAAAACAACAATGCCTTTAGTTAAAAAATTTATAACTATTTCTAAAATATTTTTAAACTTGCTCATAACTTTAAGCCTTTTTTTCGCCTTCTTTACTATCAAAAACATCTTTGACGAATACACTGACAGCCGTAGCAACAGGGATAGCTAAGATAGCCCCGATTATTCCAGCTAGTTGAAAACCAATAAGTAAAACCGCAATGCTAACAATTGGATTTAAACCAACTGCTTTCTGCATAATCTTTGGTACCAATATATGATTCTCAGTCAATTGAATAACGTAATAGAGTACACCGACAAAAATTGCCAACATTGGTGACTGAGCAAAGGCTAAAAATACAGCTGGAATAGCCGCCAGCAATGGACCAAGATAAGGGATAAATTCGGTCAAACCGGCGACTAAGGCCAATACTAAAGCATACTTAACCTGCAAAATTGATAGACCAATGTAAGTAAGTATAAATATTATTAAACTTAATATAAGTTGTCCGCGTAACCACATGCCAATCTTTCTTTGCATACGACTAATTAATTGCATAATATATGGCTGATGACGAGCTGGCACAATAGACCAAATCAATTTTCTCATTGCATTTTCCTCAACTACCATATAAAAAGTCAATACTAAAATTAAAAAGAAAGAAAATATTCCACCAAATACACCGGTTACAGTTGAAAATACGCCACTAGCTGCTGTCTGTAAGTTTGAACTGACACTGCCCAATGCTTCTCTAATATTATCCGAAATACCATGCTGAACTGTATATTGTTTTAAGGCAGAAAAAGTGGAAACAGTTTTTTCTAAATATCTTGGTAAATTATTACCCAATTCTGCGGTTTCTTGAACAATCGGCGGAATAATTAAATAAATGACTGAAGCAATAACTGTAAATAAAATAAGATAAATCAATAGAATACTAACGCCCCTGGGTATCTTTTTTTTCTCAAGCCAATCAACCCATGGATCTACTGCGCTAGCAAAAATCAACGCAATGAATAAAGCCACCAAAATATCACTGACTAAGTAGAAAAAGTAAAACAAAATAAAAATCAAAATAATTTTTAAAATCGTTGACGTGCTAATGTTTATATTTATCGGCTTGTTATTTATTTCCATATATTTTTTTAAAATCTTATATCCTATATTTTAACATTATTTCTTGTTTTAAACAATTTAAATTGCTCATTTTTAACTAAACATTATACCTTAATTCTTTTAATTGTTTCTTTAATTTTATATACTCCTCCATTTCTTCAATATTCAAATCTTTTATTTCAGAAAATGGAATTATAAACTCTCCTTTTATGTTTGCTGGATTTCCACCCATAACTAAAATTCTACCCGATAAACCAAGCGCCTCATTTAAATTATGTGTAATCAATTATTTAAAATTTTTATCTCTCCATAATTGGAAAGTAACTAATTTTAATATTTTATGTGTATGATCATCTTTTCTTTTAATATAAAAATCTGCGCCCGAATAGACCTTCAATTTTACCAACTCTTTATTACTATAGTGATCATCGAGTATCTTTTTAATATATTTATAATTTAATATCCCATCTCTCTTAATTTTTTTTATGCTTAATACTTTTCTTACATATCTCTCGAAAACTGGCTCTAAAAGCCATTCGCAAAAAGGGATGTCAGACCCGGCCTTAAAGTCTTGATACACAATATCCGGACTAACTACTTTTTCCGCAACCTTTTTAAAAAGATATTTAGAGACAATCTTGCCTTTGTCCTGATAAACCTTTAACTCTGATGGCAAATAGGAAGAAAAGTTTACAAAATCTTCGTCAGTAAATGGCTTACCTGATATAACGCCATATTTCTGTAACATTATATTAGACATAGTAAACATTTTTGGTACTAAATTATTTTTAAAATCTACCCAAAGCGCTTTATTTAAAAAGCTTGGAGAACTTAATTTTTTATTTAATTTAATATCAGTATCTGGAGCTGCAAAAAAACATTCATTAAATATTTTAAAAATATTAATGTTTTTAACTTTTTTATAAGAATCCACTGAAAATAATTCTTTTTTTATAAAATTCTGATCTACTTTTTTACTCCAATTCCATGAACGACAAACAAATAAAGACTTATATGATTCCAATATGTTATCAATTATTCTCTTTTCGTTAAATTCTGGGGATAATCCAGTAATTCTGTCTGCCGCATAAGCAATTTTGTGATAAGAATAAAAAGTAAGTTGCTCCTCTACGCCGTCACCAGATAATACTAAATCACAATATTTTTTTACTTTTTTATATATAAAATATAAATTTATATTATTCAAATTTACCAACCTGATAAAAGATTTTAAATCCGAATCTATCTCTGCCAAAAAATTACTTGGGGTAATTTTAAAAGCATGATGCTTACTCCCATAACTATTGGCATGTTTTTTTGCAAGCATGCAATCCTTTTTTTTGTTTTCTGACCCACTTTGGTATTCGACGGTAAAAGTATGGATTTCTTTTCCAGAATTTTTTATTAAATTCATAATAAAATTTGAATCAAGCCCACCAGAAAACGCAACGCCTATTTTTTTATTCTGATCTGTTTGACGTTTAATACTCCTTTTAATTATTGAATAATATTCATCTACTAATTGTTTTTCACTTCGCCCTGAAAAATCAATTTTATTATCCATATCGATTTTTTTCTGCTCAACCTTTTTCTCTTCCGCCACTAGCGCTTGTCCGGGGAGTAAATTCTTTATATTTTTGTATTCAGTGCTATCACCAAAATTCAATCCATCTAAGAAAAAATAGCTACAAACAAACTCCCAGTTCATATCTTTTTTAACCTCAGGGTGCGCCAAAATTGACTCTATAGCCGTGCCATAGATAATCGAATTATTTTTTAGATAATAAAAAAGTGGCTTAACGCCCACTCTGTCTCGAGACAATATAATTTTTTTCTTGCGTTTGTCGTAAAACAAAATCGCGTATTCCCCTTTTAAATACCTTAAAAAATTATAATCATGCAATTTATATAATTCGAATATCTTGCCTGGGGTTATTTCGACAATATCCTCATCGATAGAATCAACTACACCAATTTTATAATTTGAAAAATAAATGCACCCTTCGATAATTATTACATAATCATCGGTTTCGTATAAAACAGGAGAAACGATAGAATCACTTTTACCATTACCAAAAACTAAACCGCAAAACAAATTATCAATAAAAATTTTCTTTTTTTCTTGATTTTTTATACCAACATTAAACATACGAACAAATTTTTTGCTATCTATTTTTTCTTTCCCAAAGCCATATTCACCACAAAAATAAAACATAATTTTATACTTTATTATTTCGACTAGTTATTTCTTAAATAACGTAACGTTGAAATTAATTCAAACATTATATCCCAATTCTTTTAGTTGTTTCTTTAATTTTATATACTCATCCATCTCTTCAATATTTAAATCTTTTATTTCAGAAAATGGAATTATAAACTCTCCTTTTATGTTTGCTGGATTTCCACCCATTACTAATATCCTGTCTGATAAACCCAAAGCTTCGTCAAGATCATGTGTAATTAATAGAATAGCCACATTTTTTTGAGAAGCTATGTCTAATAAATCCTGATAAAGTTTTTTCTTTATTCTGTAATCCTGGGAAGCAAAAGGCTCGTCCATGATAATAAATTTTGATTCGACAGCTAATGCCCGTGCCAAAGCCAATCTTTTTTTCATTCCCCCTGAAAGTTGTCTAGGATAATATCTTTTGTAAGCACTCAATCCTGTTAATTCCAATAAATCGTTTATCTTATTTTCATCATTGGAAACTAATTTTAAATTTTCATAAACCGTCATCCAATAAAACAAATCATCTTCCTGGCTTATAACCACTCTATTTTTATCAGGCAAGCTAACTTTTTTATTGGCAAAAAATATTTCCCCTTCCTTGACTTGCAAATATCCAGCAATCAAATTAACCAGAGTTGTTTTGCCACAACCAGAAGGACCGATCAAAGAAACAAATTCTCCTTCGGAAATTTTAAAACTTAAATCTTTAATTATTTGATATTCTCTTTTTTTGTCTTTATAACTAAAAGAGATGTTTTTTAATTCCAACATATTTTATTTATTTTCCCATTTTACAGTTAATTTTTCTATCTTTGAAATAATATAATTCAAGAAATATCCAATAGTCCCAATTAAAATCATACCAACTAGCATTTTGTCGGTTTGTAGCAATAATCTATTTAATTGAATAAAATAACCCAAGCCAGACTGAGCACCAATGAGTTCAGCCGCAATAACACAAATCCAAGCCATACCGATGCCAATTTTTAAACCAACAAAAATATAAGGTAAAGAAAATTTAAATAAAATTTTTCTAAAATAAATAAAGCGTCCCAAATTAAATGAAGACGCTATGTTTCTGTAAATTTTTGGTAGAGATATTACCCCAAAATAAGTATTGGTAAAAATAGGAAAAAATGATCCCAAAAATACTATAAAGTAAGCCGAAGCATTGCCTAAACCGAAAATTAAAATAGCAATTGGTATCCAGGCAATTGGAGGAATCGGCCTTAAAATTTCAACTATCGGCCTAAAATATTCGCCAACTACTTTGTAATGTCCGAATAATAAAGCCAGGCCAACGCCGGCAAAAGTTGCCATCAAAAAACCGACCACCACTCTTTGTAAGCTAGCAAATATATGAAAAAATATTTCTTTTGACATTAATACTTCTGAAAATGAAATACCAATTTCAACTGGTGATGGTAAAATATATCCTTTGATAGGAAAAAAAATATACACTGACTGCCATAAAGCCAATATTATTGAGATAGCAAATATTTTTTTTAACATAACAATTTAAGAAAAAATCATTTAGATAAGTTATCTAACTCATTAACATCTTTTTCTAAATCATAAAATTCAATCTCATCACTTTCCAAATGTGTAATAACTTTTTGCTTATTAGCTATTCTAAAAGATTTTTTATTCCTTGTGTCAGCAAATTTTCCACCAGTCGCTCCAGTTTGTTCTTTTGGATAATAAGTTTCTGAATAACCCAATAAATTTAAATCTTTTTCTCCTTTGATAACAGGCAACAAAGAAACACCGTCAAATTTATTTATTTCTTTTTTAACACCCAACAAATCAACTATCGTCGGAGCAATATCAACTAGCCTAACCTGCTCATTAATGTCTTTTTCTTTTGGTAAGTCCTTGTCTTTCATTATCATAACAACCTTTTGAGTTTGGTCATAAAGCAAACAACCGTGTCCTAGTTCTTCGGGATGACCTAATTTTTCACCACCTTTATCATTCGGATATAAACCGTCTAAATCTTCTCCATGATCAGAAAAACAAACAATAGTTGAGTCATCAAACAATCCATCTTTCTTTAATTTTTCCATAAACAACCCCATATAATGAGCTGAATAGGCCACTTCTTCTTCATAATAATTATCTCCGCCATATTTTGCCGGCGCTTCATATGGCCAATGAGCATCAAAAAAATGAAGAAATAAAAAGAAATTATCATTTTTATTTTTGTCCAACCATTGACTGGCTCTCTCAAAAACAACTTCTCCTCTTTTTAATGCTGAGCCTCTTAATTTAACATCTACAGTTTTTAGTGGGTCGGAACCGTCAGGCAATCTTGGTATTTCATCATCATAATGATCAAAACCGCGACAAAAATCATACCACTTATTCATACCTGGACACGACACAATCGCTCCAGTAGCATAGCCTTCTTCTTTCAATGCTTGAGTGATTGTCCTAACGTCTTTATTTAATTTCTCTTTGAATAAATGCCTAATGCCATGATTATATGGTTGCAATCCCGATAAAACAGTAGCGTGACTAACCGGAGTTAATGGCGAAGACGAAATAGTGTTCAAAAAAGTGACGCTCTCTTTTCTTAAGTCATTTATTTCAGAAAATTTTCCGCCATAAGCAACATCAGCCCTAACAGTATCAAGGGATATTAATATTAAATTTTTCTTCATACAAAAATTTAATTATTTAAAGCTTGCTCTAAATATTTTAAGTCAATATGATCTTTCATATTTACTTGCTCTTTAACTAAATTTTGCTCATAAATAAAATCAGCTGCTTCCTGCATAATCTTATAATCATCTTCATTGAATCCAATTCTTATTTCTTCTTTGTTTTGGACACTCAAATTTGGCTCTATGCCAGCCGCTGTCTCTAATGCTTTTGGTGTAATGTCTAGATTGGCTTCATTAATAAACCACTGATTAGCCTGAGTAATGTTATTTCTGTAATAATCATAAGCATCATAAAAGGCTCTTAAAAACTCAACTGGTGCTTCTGGATTAGCTTCGATGTAATCATTAGACATTACTATTAGAGATACAACTTTACCGACTTTTAAATTTTTAACTAATCCTTTTTCTTCAAAAATTGCTGGTGTCGGATCAAAGCCTGCCATAGCGTCTATGTCTCCCCATTTTTCAGCTTCAGCGCTTCTCACTATATCACTTTGTTCATAAATTCCTAGATTAATATTGTTAACATCTGTAGCAGGATCAAGTCCAGCTTCTTTTTCTGCTAATAAAGCCATCCTCTGGGCTGCTGCGCCAAAAGGCATAGCAACAGTTTTGCCTTTTAAATCTTTTACTTCATTGATTGTTGATTTTGGCGGAACATATAGAGAAACTCGGTTATACATTAAACGTCCAATAATTGTCCAGTTTGGATTTCTGGTTAATAAGGTAGCTGCTGGTTGATCAGCTGTAAAAATTACATCCACTTCTCCAGCCAAAGCTGCTTCGTTTAACGGTCCACCGTAACTAAATCCTTTGAAATCACCTTTTAAACCATTATCTTTTAACAAATCTGTGTTTTTTAAAACTTGGGTTAATTGCCCTTCAGTAGCCCAAGGTATCTGCCAACCGATTCTAACTTCAGTTAATTCACCTTCTTGGTTATCGACTTCTTTGTTAGTACAACCACCCAACAACACGGTTGAAATAGCAAACAGTGCCAAAAAAAATAATCCTTTTTTCATAAATTTACTTTAAAATTAAGTTTATTAATAATGTTTCTTTAACAATTATAAGTTAAATAGTAAACTTTAGCAAATCAAAAAGAAGCGGATAAAACCGTCTCTTTTTATATAATAAACAAAATTTATTACATTCCCATCATGCCTGGATTCATACCACCCATACCACCTGGCATAGCAGGCGTTCCACTACCAGCGTCTTTGTCTTCTGGTTTATCGGTAATCACTGCTTCAGTAGTCAAAAACATAATAGCGGCATTAGATGGATGTTCTAAAGCACTACGAACAACTTTGGTTGGATCAATAATACCAGCCTGAACTAAATCTTCAAATTTATTACTAGCAGCATTATAACCGATATTATTCTCACCTCTGTTAATGACGACTTTTGAGCAATGGAAAAATTGCTCGTTAGGCAGAATATTGATACAACTGAAAAAACGACGAAAATAACTCTTACAAAATTCTTGTGCATGGTGTATCCTCCTTGTTCTGTTTTATTTGATTAAACCAAATAATCATTAGTTTATATTTTAAAAGAGCAAATATAATCTTAAAATATATAATGAAAATAGTCAAATTGTAATAAAAAAAGCTTAATATCTATGCAATACAAGCCTGTTATACGATATGTTTTATTTAAATAAATTGTTTAGCTCATTTACATCCTTCTGTAAATCGTAAAACTCAATTATTCAAAAAGTTGATTATTTCT
>Ga0075120_10003582_pt1 | contig 10623 bp, 9 predicted proteins | sample AntAceMetag02UKL_FD_69792 | JGI IMG/M metagenome (GOLD analysis project Ga0075120, IMG submission 69792) | Saline lake microbial communities from Ace Lake, Antarctica - Antarctic Ace Lake Metagenome 02UKL | ecosystem: Environmental > Aquatic > Non-marine Saline and Alkaline > Saline | place...
AAAATTTATTAAACGTTCTTCCAGATCAAATTTTTTATTTTTTTTATTTGAATTCATAATTCGTTAATCAGTGTTCCTTGTTCATTATTCGCTAACATCCTCTCCTTTGGCAACTTTCTGAACAAGCTCATATAATTCCAGCTCGCTTCCTTCAGAAAACGAAGTGTGCTGCCAAACAATTTCACCTTTTCCATTTAATAAAAAAGTATGAGGTATCATATTCACATTCATAGCTCGTTTGAAATCACCATTAGGATCAAGCAACACTTCATATTCCCAGCATTTTCCGTTTACAGTTGGAAGCACTTTCGCACTTGACCTTGCATCATCAATTGATACGGCAAATAATTTAACGCCTGTTTCATCCACCCAATCTTCGTACACATCAGCAATGGCAGTCATTTCCCTGATACACGGTTTACACCACAAAGCCCAAAAACTGAGAATGATTGGTTTTCCGTCGTTTGAAATTTCTGATGTATTGAAGCTTTCTCCATCAACGGTTTTTATATCAACAGATGGAATTTTTGCATATTTTTTTGTTTTCTCCTGTGAAAAAGAAATCACTGCAATCATCAGACAAAAAATAATCAATGTTAATTTTTTCATATAATAACAATTTTATTTAAAATTAATAATGGCAACAAAAGTAAAAAAAATCTCAATAAATATTTATATGTAGATAATTATTTATAATATTTTTAAACAATATAAACTTCTAATATTTTTACTTCAGTTTCGGGATTTATTTTAATATTATCCAACACAGCGGGAATTAATAAAGTATCTCCTTTTTGAACTTTTAAACTTTGATCGGAATATTCAAGATCATATACGCCTTCAACACAAACATGAATTACAAATGAGTCAAGCCAACTGTAATCTTTTTCCAATGGCTTGTTAATATCAATAATATTAGTTGTAAAATACGGGCTGTCAACCAGATTAACCGTTTCATTAAGTTTTCTTTTATACTCCGATTTATAATTATCATAAACTTTAAAATCAATGGCATCAAGTGCAAGTTCGGTATGCAGTTCTCTTGAATTTCCTTTATCATCAACTCTGTCCCAATCATATATACGGTAAGTTGTATCGGATGTTTGTTGGATTTCAGCTAAGAATATTCCGGGACCTAAAGCATGGACTCTTCCCGAAGGCATAAAAAACACATCACCTTTTTTTACTTTTTCAAAATTTAAAATTTCCTTTAGGGATTTATTTTTCAGATGTTTTAAATAAAATTCCTTATCCGTTTTTATACTGAATCCGCTGATGAGTTCGGCATTTTTATCAGCATCAATAATATACCACATTTCTGTTTTGCCTTGCCCGATATTTCGCTTTTTCGCAAGATAATCGTCAGGGTGCACCTGAATGGAAAGCCAGTCGTTTGCATCAATGAATTTAATCAGTACCGGAAATTCATTGCCGAATTTTTTAAATATCTTATCCCCAACAAGATCGCCCATATAAATTTCAACTAATTCGTTCAATTCATTTCCTGCCAGAAAACCGTTTTCAACAAGAGTTTGATTTCCATTAACTCCTGATAAAACCCATGCCTCTCCGCAATTGGGTAATGGTGAGAAATCTTTTCCTAAAACAGTTTTAATTTTATCACCGCCCCAGATCTTATCTTTATAAATACTTTTAAATTTTAACGGATATAATTTTTTCATCTGCTTTTTTTTTAAATTTGGCGTTAGCAAACTTACAATAATTTTGGAGAGATTGTTAAATAATTGGTAACTATTCAGCTTGTGAAAAACATTAATGATTTTTTAGTAAATACTGTATAGGAATTTACAACTAAATAGTTACAATATTTGTTATAATTAAGTATAGAAAAATGAAAAATATTTGTGTGTTCTGTGGCTCAAGCATGGGCAAAAGAGAAATTTATAAAACCAAAGCAAAAGAGCTGGGTGAAATATTTTTGAAAAATAAAATTACTTTGATATATGGCGGAGCCAATGTTGGATTAATGAAAATTTTAGCTGATACAATGTTAAAAGCAGATGGTATTGTAATTGGTATAATGCCAAAAAGCCTTATTGAAAAAGAAGTAGCTCACAACAACCTTACTAAAATGCACATTGTAGGATCAATGCAGGAAAGAAAAAAGCTTATGGCTGAAATATCCGATGCATTTATAGCTTTGCCGGGCGGTTTGGGAACTTTTGACGAATTAGCAGAAATGCTGACTTACAACCAACTTAGAATACATGATAAGCCGGTTGGCATTTTAAACATTAAAGGTTATTTTAACAATCTCCTGAAATTCTTCGACCACACCGTTGAAGAAAGATTTGTAAGAGAAGAACACAGGAATAATCTGATTGTTGAAAATAATATTGAATCTCTTTTACTGAAACTAAAATCCTTTAAACCGGTAAAAATCGGTAAATGGATTGATCACATAAAGGAAGAAAGTTCTTAAATTGACTTTGAAAAAGCATAAATCAAATAAAACTCATTTTCGTTAAAATAGAAAATTATTCGCTTAGGATTCTGAAAAGATCAATATTCAGATAGTAATGATGACCGTTAATGGACTTCTTTTCAAGAATCCCCATCTCACATAATTTGTTTAAATAATTTCTGGCTGTGTTTTCGGCATAAATACCTGATTCGGTAAAATGTTTTATGCGTGAATAAGGTTGTGTAAACAAAACCTGCATCATTTTATCGGGTTTTGAAATATTTGTTTTCTCTTCAATGACTTTTTGAATATCTTCTTTACAGTCAAGAATTTCATTGATTTTGTCAAAAGTAATGTTTGAAGTTACTTCAACAGCTTTTAACATATACATAATCCATGTTTTCCAATCACCTCTTTGAATCACCCCGGTCAAGCCCCTATAATATTCCTGTTTGTTTTCAATAATATACTTACTAAGAAAAAGGATAGGATAATCAAGTAAACCTTTATAAGTTAAATAATGAATATTAAATATCCTTCCGGTTCTTCCGTTTCCATCCCTGAATGGATGAATAGCTTCAAATTGAAAATGACCAATTGCCATTTTAAGTAAATGGTCTATTGGATATTTATAATCATTGTTCATAAATTCCAGTAGGTTCAATAGTTTTTTTTCAACTATACCTTCACCTCTTGGAGGTGTATATACGGACTTTCCTGCATTAGGTCCGCTACCGCCCTTCTTAATAAATATTCTTGCATAATATGGTCTAAGTCCGTCATTAGTTTGTTTTATTTCCCTGTAAATGTTTGTAAGGTAGTCTATATCAAATTCATTTTTCCCATGCATGTAATCCATTCCTTTCCATAATGCCTCTCTATAATATAAAACTTCTTTTGTAGCAGCATTTGTTTCGTTTACATTTTTTTTACTGTATGCTTTATATAATTCGTCGTCTGTAGTGAAAATGTTTTCAATTTCACTTGATGCTTTTGCTTCTTGCAAACTTATAGTATTGATTAGCATTCCCTGATTTGGAATGGCAATACTGCGACCTTGTAGTCTTGCCAGTGCTGCTTTTGCTCTTCCCAACTTTTCTATGATCTCAATCGTTTTGTAAAGAAATTCATTGATAGGTAATGAGTGTAAGGCATTCCATGGGATATCCCTGTTGGGATTAACAGGGTATAATATTTCAGATTTACCAGACATTAAAAATTGCGTTTTTTGATGTTTACTTTAATTTTAACATCAAAATTAATATAAAAAACGATACAAACATTAATTATTTAATGTTTTAATGTTTACATAAATTTTAACCTTAAAACAAAAAATAGGCATCATGCCCTCAAGGCATTTGTTTATTATCTTTTAAATGATAACCAGAATTTGTCTAAATCATTTTCCCCGGGTCAACCCATTCGGTGAATTGTTCATCAGTAACCAGGCCCAAATCAATTGCAGCTTCACGTAAGGTTGTGCCTTCGGTATGAGCTTTTTTAGCGATCTTGGCAGAATTTTCATAACCGATATGAGTGTTAAGGGCTGTTACCAGCATCAATGAATTTTCAAGATTGTTTTTTATTTCCTGTTCATTGGCTTCAATTCCGGCTGCGCAATTATCAGTAAACGAAACACATGCATCACCCAGCAATCTGGCAGCCATCAGTAAATTGTAAATCATAACAGGTTTAAACACATTCAATTGAAAATGTCCGTGAGTACCACCAACAGTAATTGCTGCATCATTACCGATTACATTGCAGCAAACCATTGCTAATGCTTCGCATTGGGTTGGATTGACTTTTCCCGGCATAATTGAAGAACCTGGTTCATTGGCAGGAAGGGAAATTTCTCCAATTCCACATCTCGGTCCTGAACCTAAAAGACGGATGTCGTTTGAAATTTTCATTAAACTTACAGCTAAGGTTTTTAATGCACCCGATGATTCAACCATAGCATCGTGAGCTGCCAGCGATTCAAATTTATTTTCTGCCGTGATGAACGGAAAACCTGTAAGTTTGGCAATTATTTCTGCAACCAGTTCGGAATATCCCGGAGGTGTGTTAATACCTGTTCCGACAGCAGTGCCGCCTAAAGCCAGCTCCAGCAAATGATCAAGTGTACATTTTAATGCTTTTAATCCATGGTCAAGCTGGGAAACATATCCTGAAAATTCCTGTCCTAATGTCAAAGGCGTGGCATCCATCAAATGTGTTCTTCCGATTTTTACAATATCCTTGAAATCCTCTGCTTTTTTTGCAAGAGTATTTCTTAATAATTCAACTCCGGGAATAGTTGTTTCAACTATCATTTTGTAAGCAGCTATACTCATTGCAGTTGGAAAAGTATCGTTGGATGATTGTGATTTATTAACATCATCATTAGGATGGATAAATTTTTTGCCTTCGCCTAATTTACCACCTTTTAAAACATGAGCCCTGTTAGCAACAACTTCGTTCATGTTCATATTTGACTGCGTACCTGAGCCGGTTTGCCAGATTACCAGCGGAAAGTTATCATCTAATTTGCCTTCCAGAACTTCATCACAAACCGCTGCAATAATATCTGCTTTTTCCTTAGCCAATACTCCCAATTCATAGTTGGTAAGTGCGGCAGCTTTTTTTAAATACGCAAACGCCTTGATGATTTCAATTGGCATAGAGCCCTCTTCACCAATCTTAAAATTATTTTTTGAACGTTGTGTTTGTGCACCCCAATATTTTTCGGCGGGAACTTCAACATTTCCCATGGTGTCTTTTTCAATTCTTGTTTTCATTTTATATTATTTTTTATTTATTATTATTGATTGTTTTCTTCTATTAATTCTCTTTCAAATTTTATAATCAACCCATTTATCTGCGCATTAATATTATCGGTTTTTAACGAAAATATATCAAGGTCTTTTTGATTGATATAACCCAGTTCGTATGAAATAAGCAAAAGAGTATCAGTTTCAGCAATGGCATTTTGTGCCTTGACAAGAAAAACGTTTATTTCGCTTTTCAATCTCATGGAAAATCCTTTTGAAATATTAGTTGGAATATTAATAACAATTTCTCTGAGCCTTGAAACCAAGCCTGAAAACTCATCTTCAGGAAAGCTGCTTGTTAGTATGTAAATATCCTTAACAAGAGCTATACTATCTTTCCAGACAGCTAAATTGGTTTGTGTTTTTTGATGTTTCATTTGAAATAAATCTTTAGGTATTAGTATTTAAATATTACTGTTAATATATTATTTTAAGTATTTTGTTTCATTTTTTTTGATAATAAATTAAAATCAAAAATAATGAATGTAGAATATTGAATGTAGAATGTAGAGTTTTATTTATCATCGTTTTTTACTTTGTTTCTTTGAGCTGTTTTGATACTTTTAGCAAATATAGCTATCAGTTCATAACTTATTACCAAACTCCATTAAATATGCTTTAATAAATTCATTTAAATCACCGTCCATAACTGCCTGAACATTTGACGTTTCAAAACCTGTTCGTAAATCTTTAACCATTTTATATGGGTGCATAACATACGAGCGTATTTGTGAGCCCCATTCAATTTTTTTCTTGGTTCCTTCAATTTCTGCCTGAGCTTCTCTTTTTTTTCTTAATTCAATTTCATAAAGTTGTGATTTAAGCATACGAATTGCTTTTTCACGGTTTTGATTTTGTGAGCGTGTTTCCTGACATTCAATAATAATTCCTGAAGGTTCATGTTTTAGTCTTACAGCTGTTTCAACTTTATTAACATTTTGTCCGCCAGGTCCGCCTGAGCGAAAAGTATCCCAGCTAATATCAGCAGGATTTACTTCAATTGTTATGTTATCGTCAATAATTGGATAAGCATAAACCGATGCAAAAGAAGTATGCCTTTTATTAGCGGAATCAAAAGGCGACAAACGTACTAAGCGATGAACTCCGTTTTCGCCTTTTAAATATCCGAAAGCAAAATCACCTTCAAATTCAATGGAAACAGATTTTATCCCTGCAACATCACCTTCGTGAATGTCAATTTCCTTTACTTTATATTTATTTCGTTCGCCCCAGCGAATATACATTCTCATCAGCATTTCAGCCCAATCCTGACTTTCGGTCCCTCCTGCTCCGGGATTAATATTAAGAATTGCACCTAATTTATCCTCTTCGCCACTAAGCATATTTAAAAATTCAAGATTCTCAATTAGCTTTAAAGTTTCAAAATAATGTTGGTTTAATTCCTTTTCTGTTCCTTCTCCTTCGTTGAAAAAATCAAAAATAATTATTAGATCATCATAACTATTTTTAAGCTTTTCATAAGCAGTTGTCCATTTTTTCTTGTCCTTAATTGATTTAAGTACTTGTTCGGCATTTTTAGGGTCGTTCCAAAATTCAGGCAAATGCGTAAGTTCCTCTTCTTCAGCTATATCTTTGTTTCTTTTATCAATGTCAAAGAAACCTCCTTAAGGCATCAAGCCTTTTCCTGATATCTTTTAATTCTTCTGCTGTGGCCATAATTTATTAAAATTCAGATTTTGAAAATTTACCTGCAAATTTAAGGATTTATTGTTATACTTTACAATAATAAAAAAGAAATTTACTAAGGTTAATGGTTTTAAGATAAGGTTTTTTAATAAATACTTTGACATTATGGCCAGGCAATAATCAGGTTAATTTACCTTAACAAACTTTCCTTCCCTGATTATTTTTCCGTTTGCAACAGAGACAACAAAATAAACTCCATTTTCCCATTCTGAAACATCCAATTTTATGGTTTCCTGTTTCTCCGGAATTTCTATTTTTTTTATTTTACGGCCAAAAATGTCATAGAATATCAGAACTTCAGGATATTTATTATCTTCTAATTTGAGCTTGATATTTAAAATATTCTTAACCGGATTTGGGTAGCAGTACCAATCAGTTTTCTTAGTTTTATCTTCAGGGAATTCAGGAATATTAACAACTCCACCTGTGTAAGTTTTAAAAATAATTCCGCTATTTCCCATAAAAAGGCCTTCATTCTCATTAAAGAAATCAACTGTTTTCGGAGTAGCAGTACAAGGAAATTCAATAGGCTCCCATGTTTCTCCGGAATCTTTGGTTTTAATGATAGTGACCTCATTTTCACCTGCTGTGATATATCCGGTTTGATTTGTCGGAAAGTTTATATCAAGAAAACTAATAGAACCACTTATCCCGGATGGAACTTCATACCAGTTATACCCACCATCAACAGTTTTCAAAATCAAATTATCAGAGCCAATAATAAATCCTGTATCGCTATTTAGAAAGTGAATTTTATTGGGTTCAGAAAAAAATCCTAATGAATCTGCTGTCCATGTTTCTCCCTGATCATTTGTTCGGGCTACAAATGATTCATAATAATAATCAGGTCCAACAGCAAATCCGTTTGAATCATCAATAAATTTAAAATCTGTAATATTTAAAAACATATAAATCAAACTTGTGTTGGTTTTATACCAATTTTCTCCACCATTAGTTGTTTTGTAAATTGCTTTATAATAATTTTCTTCTCCTCCAACAAATCCAATCTGTTCATTAATGAAATACACACATTCGGGAGAAAAATCCCAATAATTTATTTCGAAACTATCCCATGATTCTCCTCCATCGGTTGTTTTATAAACTTTCCCAATGTCAGGTCCACAAGCAAATCCGTATAATGGGTTTAGGAAATGAATAGAATTAAACGGATATCCTGAAAATGAATAATCCCATGAATTACCTGCATCAATTGATTTATATATTCTTCCCGAAGGAACTCCTGCATAAGGATTAGAAGTTACAAAAAAAACTATGCTGTCATTTATTATCTGAGCATCAGTAATTGCATCTCCTGGTTCACATGCTGACTGACTGGTCTTTTCCCAGTTTCCCCCCCAATCATAACTTGAATATGTTTGCCCCCTATTTCCAACACTCAATCCGGTACCTTCATCCGAAAAATTTATACTATTAAGGTACCAATAACTATAAGGCATATTACATTCCTGCCAGCTCAAACCTCCATCAATAGTCCGAAGTATCATATTATCGTACATAACACGAGGCCCAACTGCAAAACCTGTATCAGAATTATAGAAATAAAAATGATGTACATAATTAAAATAGTGCGTATATACCTGTGTCCAGGAATATCCACCATCAATAGTTCTGAAAATAACACAATCACTACTGGAAACTGAATCTATCCTTCCACTAATAAATCCTGTATCTTCATTGATAAATAAAATGGCACTAAGCTTAAAATCCTCAATAAACGGGTTTATGTTAATTTGCACCCAGTTTTCACCACCATCAGTTGTTTTATAATAATATGAAGACCATGAATCACCAATATATCCTGTGGTATCGTTTGTGAAGTGCAAATGTTTTGGATGAAATCCTGAACTTATAGATATTGAATCCCATGTCTGACAGCCATCTGTTGTCCGCAAAACAGTATTAATTTTTGTAATAAAACCATAAAGTTCGTTATGAAAATAAACATCATCGAATTCTTTATCACCTGCAGGTGAAATATCCACCCATGTCATTCCTCCATCGGTTGTTTTTATTAGTGTTGATTTAGTTCCAACCGCATATCCAATATTTTCATCAACAAAAGAAATAGCATTAAGGTTTATCTTTCTTGAAATATCTCCAGGTTTGTAAATAATATTCCAGTTTTCTCCCATATCATCCGTATATAATATTGATGCTCCTGTACCTAATGCCATCATACGATTAGTTCCGGGAATACGGGTAATTTCCTGAAGTGAACTTTCAATTGGCTTGGGACTTATTCTAATCCATGGCTCTGTTTGTGCACAAAGCTGTATGGCTATTATTATGCTAAGAAGATTTATGAATATTATTTTTCTCATTTTTGTGTGATATTTTTATTCAATAAAATTAGTATTTTTTCATAACATATTAATTGATTTCTAATATAAAATCGCAAAACGATTACTGGTAAACTAATAAATTTAATCCCACACGAATTTTCTTAACGCTGCAGATTTTCATTTTTCTTCACTCCGGTGATAGGTTGCCAAGCTTTTAAATGCTTGGTAAGCTTTTTGTATAAAAGAAAAATAATTAGCTTGAGGTATAAACTGTCTCAAATAAAAACAATAATTTGTTTGGAATTTGTTTTTTGTTATTTAGTGCTTTAATCAGATTTCGTTTGACTTTGTACATAGACATTAAATCGTCTCATTTAATACTTTCCAAACAATCCCCCGGCTATATCCTTTTGAAATTGCATAAGCAGCAAGTTTCTGCATCCTTTTTTCAGGATTAGAAATTTTTATTGTTGCATCTTTTTTTGAAATGATCTCTTTCAGGGTGTTAAGGTATTCTTCATCATCAATCTCATGTAAACCGATCTGAATATAAATATCAGGGATGTGCTTTTTATGCAGTTCGTTGATAATTTTATTTTTACCCCATTTGTTGATCCTAAACTTACCTGATGCAAAAGCTTTAACATATCGTTCTTCGTTTATAAAATCTGTTTTTTGCAGTTTCCTGATTATTTTTTCGATTTTTGCTGGTTGAACATTCCAATCATATAATTTATTATTTACATCCATTATACATCTTTCCTGATAATCGCAAAACTGCTTTATTTTTTCTAAAAGATAATTGTGGTCAGTCATAATTTTTTTCTATAAAGATACAAAATGTTTTTAACAAATTTATAAAAATTCTTCTTATAATCTAATTTTATTATATTGGAATGTTGTATATTTGCACCCTTAAAAAATTTCATAGAAAATCAATTAACATAATATTCATAAAAATCTTTAAATTTAATAAATTATACAATGAAAGAAATTAATTTAACACTTGACAATCTTGATGAGGTTTTTCCTGAAGATTTCACGCAAGAGCAAATTGCAAAAGCAAAAACATTATTTTTAAAAAGATTAGCTGAGAAAGCACATAAATATTACGGCGGGAAGATACAGGTTATCCCTAAGGCATCTGTTCCTGGCTTTAACTGGTTTAATGTTTGGTACACTCCAGGTGTATCAAAAATTTCTACAACAATCAGGGATGATAATGACACTTCGTTTCAATTATCGAACAGGGGAAATTTGGTAGCTGTTGTTAGTGATTCAACGCGAGTACTTGGTGATGGTGATTGTACACCTCCCGGCGGATTGGGAGTGATGGAAGGTAAGGCATTTCTGATGAAATATCTCGGTGGTATTG
>Ga0075120_10003584_pt1 | contig 10621 bp, 8 predicted proteins | sample AntAceMetag02UKL_FD_69792 | JGI IMG/M metagenome (GOLD analysis project Ga0075120, IMG submission 69792) | Saline lake microbial communities from Ace Lake, Antarctica - Antarctic Ace Lake Metagenome 02UKL | ecosystem: Environmental > Aquatic > Non-marine Saline and Alkaline > Saline | place...
TTTTCTATCCATGATAAAGACACGGGTTCACCCGAAGTCCAAATCGCTATTTTAACAAACAAGATCATTTACCTTAATCAGCATTTAAAGGAACACAAAAAAGACAACCATTCAAGGCAAGGTCTTCTGATTATGGTGAGCAAGAGGAAGAGACTTCTCAGCTACTTAAAAAGAAAAGATCAAGCGAGATATTTAGGTCTCGTGGAGAAGCTTGGTTTACGCAAATAATCCTCCATATGCAAACCCGCCTTTTAATAACAAGGAGCTATAATGAAAGAGGAAGTAAGAGTTAAAATTGGTGAAGAAGATATTATAATAACTACAGGAGAGATGGCAAAGCAGGCTAATGGTTCTGTGAAAGTACAATGCGGGGATACTGTTGTTTTGGTCAATGCAGTCATGTCTGCTGAAGTCAGAGAAGGGATAGATTTTCTTCCCCTTATGGTGGATTATAGGGAGAGGACTTATGCAGCTGGTAAGATACCTGGAGGGTTTTTCAAAAGAGAGGGAAGGCCTACAGATAAGGAGATATTAACATCTCGTTTAATTGATAGACCGATACGGCCTTTATTTCCTGAAGGATTAAGAAACGAGGTTCAGATTGTAGCTATAGTGTTATCGAGCGACGGTAAGTATGATCCAGATGTTCTAGCTGTTATCGGAGCTTCTGCAGCACTCTATATCTCTGATATTCCATTTGAGTCTCCAATAGCAGGAATTAAGCTTGCTATGGTCGATGGTGAATTTATTATAAGCCCAGACTACAAACAGGTGGAGGATTCTGATCTAACCATTACCTTAATCGGAGATAAAGATGGTATTATTATGCTGGAGGGAGAAGCCAGAGAGATGAGCGAGGAAGATGTTTTCAATGCTATTAGCTTTGCTCAAAAATACTTCCCCTCTATTGTGGATGCTCAGAATGAATTGAGGAAAAAATGCGGAAAGGAAAAATTCAAGCCCGAGCTTTTTAAAATAAGCAGCGATACTCTTGATGCTATAAGAAAAGACGCAGGGGTTAAAATTGCAGAGATTAGTATTATAAAAGATAAAGAAGAGAGAGCTAGTTTATTTTCTTCACTTAAGAGTGAGCTGATAGAGAAATATCAGGAAGTCTATTCAGTAGGGGATATTAAAGAGGCTATCCATGTAATACAGAAAAGCTCTATTAGAGAGTATGCTATCAAAAATAAGAAAAGAGTAGATGGTCGATCGTTGAACGAACTTAGAGATATAAGTTGTTCGGTTGGAGTATTGCCTCGTACTCATGGCTCTGCATTGTTTACTAGAGGTCAGACTCAGAGTCTGGCTGTTACAACTTTGGGTACGACTAGTGATGAGCAGACCGTAGAATCTTTAGAAGGAAAATCGTCTAAAAAATTTATGCTTCATTATAATTTCCCTTCTTTTAGCGTGGGAGAGGTTGGTTTTATGAGAGGTCCAGGTAGGCGGGAGATAGGTCACGGTGCTTTGGCTGAAAAAGCTTTGAGAGCGGTGATGCCTAAGGATGAGGATTTTCCTTATACTGTTAGGTTAGTATCAGATATTTTAGAATCCAATGGTTCTTCGTCTATGGCTACGGTATGCGCTGGGTCTTTGGCGATGATGGATGCCGGTGTTCCTTTAAAATCATCTGTTGCAGGTATAGCTTTAGGTTTGTTTAAAGAGGGCGATGATGAGCTGATATTAACAGATATTGCTGGAATGGAAGACCACATTGGAGATATGGATTTTAAGATTGCTGGAACTAGGGCGGGGATTACTGCTATACAGGTGGATTTAAAAATAACCGGAATCAAGCTTGATTTAATATCAAAAATTCTAAAGCAGTCTCATGAGGCTAGAATCAAGATTTTAGATGTAATGGATCAAGTGATGAGTCAGGCCAAAACATCTGTATCAGCTTATGCGCCTCGATTAACTTCATTTAAATTAGATCCTGATAAGATAGGCGTACTTATTGGTCCTGGCGGGAAGACAATAAAAAAACTTGTAATCGATACTGGAGCAAGGTTTGATGTCGATGATGATGGTGTTTTACATATAGCTGCTGATGACGATGAGCAGCTGCAGGATGCTCTTAGAAGAGTTGAGGAGCTGATAAAAGATGTTGAGGTTGGAGAACTTTACGACGGTAAAGTCGTCAAGGTTATGAACTTTGGAGCTTTCTGCTCAATAGCTCCAGGTAAAGAAGGATTAGTCCATGTATCTGAGCTCTCTAATGAGTATGTTGCTAACATTGAAGATGTTATTAAAAAAGGAGATGAAGTCAAAGTCAAAGTTATTGGCATAGATGATGCCGGTAAGATAAAGTTGAGCATGAAGCAGGTCGAATGATTTTGTTGGGAGATTTATGAAAAAGGAGATTCTCTGCCTGCTTGGGGTAGCAATAGGTCTGTACCTTTTTTTAGCAATCATCTTTTTTTCGCCTCTATCTCATCCAGGTCTCAGTTCTAACGGGATTGATGCTGGAAGCTTTTTCAGGAATATTACCGTTCTCTCTGGCTACTTTTTGCGTAGTTATTTTGGGTTGATGAGCATTGTAATTCCTGTCGTTATTTTTTTCTGGACCTATATGTTCTATTTCTACGAAGAGGATTTCAAGCATTTTAGGGTCAAGCTGCTCTCTTTTTTTCTTCTTATCTGTTCACTGAGTTGTTCTGCTGCGCTCTTGAGTCATTTTAATAAAGAGGTTAGTTTTAATCTTTCCGGCATTGTCGGGTTCTATTTTTTAGATTTTAGCAGGAAGTATTTTGGTTATTCTGGAGCGATATTGGTAAGTCTCTCTATCCTGCTGCTCTCCGCTATAATGGTCACTGACTTACCGCTTTTAAGCTATATTATTACGGGATTAAAGAAATTATTTTTTATTTTAATCAAGGCAGTATCAAGTTTGTTTAGACAGTGCCTCAAAGTTAAAGAGTCTGAATCAAAGCAGAGGTTTTCTAAAGCAGAAAAGGAAGGGATTTTAGAGTTTGAAGATAATGTTTCCGGAGTTAAAGCCGTTAAGAAGAAACCAATATTTAAGATAGAAGATATAGAGAAGCCGCAGAGGCGTGTAGTTCTAAAGCAGTCTAAGAGTGTATCTCGAGGCGGGTTTACTTTGCCGCCTATAGATTTACTGGAATCTCCAGAGCAGAGTAAAGATCAAGAAAAAGTAGAGGATCTTCATGCCAAAGCAGAGCTGCTTGAGGAGACGCTAAGAGATTTTAATATCGAGGCCAAGGTTGTAAATATTGAAAAAGGTCCCGTTATAACAAGGTATGAGCTTCAGCCTGCTCCGGGGGTAAAAGTTCAGTCGATTGCTTCTCTATCTGAGGATATAGGTCTTGTTATGAAAAGTTATAATGTTCATGTAAGCCCTGTTGCCGGTAAAGGAACAATTGGGGTTGAGATTCCAAATATAACCTCTTCAATGGTTTATTTGAAAGATATTGTAGGATCGGCCAGTTTCCATACTCAACGTTCACTCTTATCTTTAGCGTTGGGTCAGAAAGTTTCAGGCGAGCCTCTCATAAGTGATTTAAGTGAAATGCCTCATCTTTTGATAGCTGGAACAACTGGTTCTGGCAAGACTGTATGTATCAACGCTCTTATAATCAGTCTTCTTTATCGTGCTACTCCTGATGAGGTAAAGATGATTTTAATAGATCCTAAGATGGTTGAGTTGATGCCTTTCAATGGCTTGCCTCATTTAATAGTTCCTGTTGTAACTAATGCTAGTAAAGCTGTTTCAGCTCTAGAGTGGGCAGTTGCGGAGATGGATGCTAGGTATAGGCTTTTATCTAAGGCGACAACTAGAAATATAGAGTCTTATAATCAGAAGAAAGATAAAGATGCTGAGTTGCCCCAGAGCTTGCCTTATATTGTTGTAGTAATAGACGAGCTTGCAGATTTGATGTTAGTGGCTTCTAAGGAGATAGAGGGTCACATTGCACGGCTTGCTCAGCTTTCTCGCGCAGTAGGAATCCATATGATACTTGCAACTCAAAGACCGTCAGTTGATGTAATCACCGGTGTTATAAAGGCAAATTTTCCTTCCAGGATATCTTTTAAGGTGGCGTCTAAGGTTGATTCCCGTACCGTTTTAGATTTAAACGGGGCTGATAAGCTTGTAGGCAAAGGCGATATGCTGTTTATACCTCCAGGTACGTCTAAGCCTTGCAGGGCTCAGTGTAGTTTGGTTTCAGATCAAGAGATAGAGAGAGTCGTCGGCTTTATAAAAGAACAGAGAGAGCCTGAATACGATGACAGTATTTTGGGTTCTTCTTCCGGGGCGCCTGGATTAAAGGTTCACGGCAAGAGAGACCAGGTATATAAAGAGGCGATTAATGTTATAATGCAGACAGGGCAGGCTTCGGTATCAATGCTGCAGAGAAGGCTCGGCGTTGGCTATACTAGGGCTGCCAGATTAATAGATATGATGGAAGAAGATAATATAGTAGGCTCCTATCAGGGCTCAAAGCCTAGAGAGATATTGATAGACAGAGAAGAGTATTTACAGGACCTTCAAGGGGCAGGCTGATCATCGGCTGAATCTATCCATGGCTAATATAGGAATAAAACTAAGAAAGGCGCGTCAAAAGTTAGGCTATGATTATGATTTTATTACTCAGAAAGCCAGGATACACCCTAAGGTTCTACAAGCCTTAGAAGATGAAGACTTTGGTTACTTTAAATCCGCTCTTTATCTAAGAAGCTTCTTGGGTAAATATGTTCGGTTTTTGGGGTTGGATGAGGATCAAATCTTAAGTGAACTGGATATGCTTCCGGCAGAGCTTAAATCTGGAGAGCAGGGATATGTTAAGTCCGGCTCTATGCCTAATAAGCTTGTTCTGATTTTTAAAACAACCATACTCTCTCTGTTTATAGTCAGCTCCATATACTTTGTATTTTTAGGAATTAAAAAGACATTAGCAGTATTTATCAATCATGATGGTCCTGATCTCAAAATGGAAGATGTTATGAATGTCGAGATAATAAATGATGGTATAGTTAAGGTTGAAGATGCAGCTGTCAAGAAGAGCTCAGAAGAATATCTTGCTGTACAATTAACAATAAAGGCTAGTGAAGATTGCTGGATTCAACTCCGCGCTGATAGTGAAAAGATTTTTGACAGTATTTTGAAAGCCAATCAATCTGAGACATGGAATGCTAACGAAGAGTTTGAGCTTTGGGTTGGAGAGGCATCCCGACTTTCGTTTATACTCAACGGTAGAAATATTGGTCCTATAGGGAGAGGTATTATAAAAGGGATAAAGATTACTTCTGCTGGCATAGACCTACCTTAAGCGTAGTCTTGATTAAAATAAAATAATGAAAGTTTTTTTAATAAGTTTGGGTTGTGCTAGAAACCTTGTTGATTCAGAGTATGTGCTGGATATAATTTCTAGAGAGGGATATGAGGTTGTAGATGAAGTGTCGAGCGCAGATATCGCTATTGTAAATACTTGCGGGTTTATAGGGGATGCCAAGGAAGAGTCGATCGATATAATTTTGGATTTGGTCCAAATTAAAGAAACAAAAGATATCAAAATTGTAGTAGGTGGATGCTTTACTCAAAAGTATTCCAAGGAGTTGTTGGAAGAGATTCCAGAGGTTGATGCTGTTATTGGAATCAATTGGGATGATCTAATAGGGATACTTAAGGATATTTTAAAAGGCGAAAGAGTCCAAAATATCAAAGAAGAAAGATATCTTTTGAACTATCCGACCAAGAAGAAGATATATCTGACCCCAGCTCATTTTGCATATTTAAAGATATCCGAAGGATGTTCTCATAGATGTAGTTATTGTGCTATCTATAATATAAAAGGTTCTTACAGAAGCAGGCCTCTGGACGATATTTTAAAAGAGGCCGAGTTTTTAGTAGGGAGAGGAGTGAGAGAGTTAAATGTCGTAGCTCAAGATACAACTTCATATGGCGTTGATTTAGGGCCTAGCATTGACATCACCAGCCTACTTAGAAGCATTAATGATATTGAGGGTGATTTCTGGATCCGCTTGCTTTACACGCACCCTCAGATGGTAGGAGATGATTTAATAAGCTGTTATCAGGAATTAAAAAAGCTCTGTAAATATCTAGATCTGCCCTTGCAGCATATAAGTAGTAAAATTTTAAAAGAAATGAATAGGCCTGCATCAAGAGAGGTAATATTCAGCTTAATAAAAGAGTTAAGAGAAAGAGTGCCGGGCTTATCGATTAGAACAAGTTTTATAGTTGGGTTTCCAGGGGAGAGCGAGGAGGACTTTAATGAGCTGATTGATTTTATAAAGGATATTAAATTTGATAGGTTGGGCTGCTTCAGGTATTCAAGAGAGGATAATACAGATGCCTTTGATTTTGAAGGGCAGATATCGGAATCTATAAAAGACCAGCGATTTAATACAATCATGAAAGAGCAGAACAGCATAGCGAGAGATCTTAATAATAAGTTGCTAGGCAAAGAGATTAGGGTTTTAGTTGAAGAGGAGAGAGGGGAATACTATCTTGCCAGGTCTGAATTTGATGCTCCGGAAGTAGACGGCATTGTTTATATTGAAAAAAGTGATAAAATAGATTTGGGAGCATTTATTAATGTAAGAGTAAAGGATGTATTAGAATATGACCTTATTGCAGAGATTGCCTAATATTTTAACCGCATCTCGTATTCTGTTTGCTCTTTTTTTTCTGTTGTTTATTTTTTCTTCGCTTAAGTTAGCATCGGTCATAGCCCTTGCTATTTTTATAGTTGCCTCTTTGACTGATTATTATGACGGTAAGCTTGCTCGCAAGCTAAACGTTACTTCAAAGTTTGGTGCTTTTCTAGACCCTTTAGCTGACAAGATATTGATTATGGGTGCTTTTATATCTTTTGTGAGCCTAGAGCTGATTCCTGCTTGGATGGTCATAATTATTTTAGCTCGGGAGTTTATGATAACTGGTTTAAGGCTTCTTGCTGCAGGCTTTGGGGGGACTATTCCGGCGTCGCGGCTGGCAAAACATAAAACGGTATCTCAAGTTATAGCGGTCTATCTTGTTTTGATATCAATCTGTCTTAAGGAGTTAAGTTTAGCATTAGCGTATATTGTGTATATAGAAACCGCAATGCTGGCCTTCATGTATCTTACGGTATTGTTAACCCTTGCCTCTGGCTTGGCATATCTCTATAATCATAAAGATGTTTTTGGCAAAAGAAAATCCGATAGCCTTAATTGAAGGTCTTGGGTTTACTATCCTAAGCGAAGAGATTCTAGTAGCAAGCTGCCCCATCTCTGCACTAGCTTTTAAAGATGATAAGTTTTTTTTTGTGGAATATCTATTTAAAAATAATCTTGAATTTATAGAGAAGCATTTCGATTGGATAAAGTGTAATATTAATCTTCTTAAATCGAAATACAGATTAAAAGATCTGTCTGAGGTTAACCTTCTTTGCTTATCTTTTACCGATGATGAGCTCAACCTAGAGGTCTCTGGATTTAAAGGCGAGCTAGTTACCTATAGAGCTCCTTTTAAAAACGGAGAGGATGGATTGCTGTCTTTTGACAATTGGACGTTTAATAAGGAGTATCTTAAGAGCAGAGTCTTCTCGCTCTTATCTAAGATCCCCAGAGAAGAAGCAGATATTGTAAGATTACTACTTACCCTTAAGTCATTATTTGTTAGAGAGGAGTCCGAAGATTATTTTTTGATTCAGGCTCAAAGTGAAGAATATAGGCTGAGATTTTTTAAGGATTTTATCTGGTTTCATAAAGGACCTGCTCCATTTAGGCCTAGGAAAATAGCAATTAAACCTTGACAATATTTTGCTTTAGGATATAATTTCTATCACGCTCTGGATAGCTAATCCAGAGTCTTGTTTTCTTGACATAGACCATAGCAAAGGTTACAATTACCTTTTGTCTAAAATTAGTTCTTTGAAATTTAGGTCGACAGTGCGGTAAAGTTAAAAAAAAGAGTAAGATCAAATTTTTTTCGGAGGGTTTGATCCTGGCTCAGAGCGAACGCTGGCGGCGTGGATTAGACATGCAAGTCGAGCGATCTGCCTTCGGGTAGATAGCGGCGAACGGGTGAGTAACGCGTGGGTAACCTGCCCTTAAGACGGGAATAACTTTGCGAAAGCAGGGCTAATGCCCGATGATTTCTTTTAACGATTGTTAAAAGAACAAATGTGTTCCTTTTGGAATTGTGCTTAAGGATGGACCCGCGTCCTATCAGCTTGTTGGTAAGGTAATGGCTTACCAAGGCTAAGACGGGTAACTGGTCTAAGAGGACGATCAGTCACATGGGGACTGAGACACGGCCCCGACTCCTACGGGAGGCAGCAGTCGAGAATCTTCCCCAATGGGCGAAAGCCTGAGGGAGCGACGCCGCGTGAGGGATGACGGTTTTCGGATTGTAAACCTCTGTCAGGGAAGATGAAATTCCTTTTAGGAATTGACAGTACTCCCAGAGGAAGCCACGGCTAACTCCGTGCCAGCAGCCGCGGTAATACGGAGGTGGCAAGCGTTGCTCGGATTTACTGGGCGTAAAGGGTGCGTAGGCGTCCCTTTAGGTTTCAGGTGAAAGTCCATGGCTCAACCATGGAATTGCCTGAAAAACCGTTGGGATTGAGGCCGGAAGAGGAAGGTGGAATTCCTAGTGTAGCGGTGAAATGCGTAGATATTGGGAAGAACACCAGTGGCGAAGGCGGCCTTCTGGGCCGGTTCTGACGCTGAGGCACGAAAGCTAGGGGAGCAAACAGGATTAGATACCCTGGTAGTCCTAGCCGTAAACGATGGACACTAGGTGCTTCTTACATATAGTTGGGAGTGCCGTAGCTAACGCGTTAAGTGTCCCGCCTGGGGACTACGACCGCAAGGTTGAAACTCAAAGGAATTGACGGGGGCCCGCACAAGCGGTGGAGCACGTGGTTTAATTCGATGCTAACCGAAGTACCTTACCCGGACTTGACATGCAGAAAGTATCATCGTCGAAAGGCGAAGAGATCAGTAACCAATCTGGAATCTGCACAGGTGTTGCATGGCTGTCGTCAGCTCGTGCCGTGAGGTGTTGGGTTAAGTCCCGCAACGAGCGCAACCCCCGCCTTTAGTTGCCATCTGGTTTCGATTTATCGAGATGCTGGGCACTCTAGAGGGACTGCCTCCGATAAGGGGGAGGAAGGTGGGGCTGACGTCAAGTCGGTATGGCCCTTATGTCCGGGGCGACACACGTGCTACAATGGCTAAAACAGAGGGATGCCAACCCGCGAGGGGGAGCTAATCCTTAAAAATGGTCCTAGTTCGGATCGCAGTCTGCAATTCGACTGCGTGAAGCTGGAATCGCTAGTAATCGCCGGTCAGCCAAACGGCGGTGAATACGTTCCCGGGCCTTGTACACACCGCCCGTCAAGCCAGCCGAGTTGAGTGCACCCGAAGTCGCTGACCCAACCTCTTTTGAGGAGGGAGGCGCCGAAGGTGTGCTTGGTAAGGAGGGCTAAGTCGTAACAAGGTAGCCGTACGGGAACGTGCGGCTGGATCACCTCCTTTCAAAGAGAAAGACCGCACTGTCGATCATAATATATTGGGCCCATAGCTCAGTCGGTAGAGCACCGTGCTGATAACGCGGGGGTGAGTGGTTCGATCCCACTTGGGCCCATTAGCCAGTTGAAGGTTAATTGGATAGATATTTAGGGGACGTAGTTCAGTTGGGAGAACGCCTGCTTTGCAAGCAGGAGGTCAGGGGTTCGAGCCCCCTCGTCTCCATAAGAGAATAACGTTAATTCAATTAGTTAATCTTTGCTGGTTGATTTGATTAGTCAGGTTATTAATTTGGCTGTTTAAATCAATGAAATAAGAGTAGCTAATTTAATAGATGGTTCTTTGAAAATTTGGATATAAGATTATAAGTTCGGTGGTCAAGTTTTTAAGAGCTTATGGTGGATGGCCTGGTACCAGAAGGCGATGAAGGACGTGGCAAGCTGCGATAAGCCTCGGGGAGCCGCAAGCAGGCTTCGATCCGGGGATTTCCGAATAGGAAAACCTTATTCCGGTAATACGGAATAATCCTGAGTAATCAGGATGCGAAACTCGGAGAAGTGAAACATCTCAGTAACCGAAGGAAAAGAAACCGAAAGGGATTCCCTGAGTAGCGGCGAGCGAAATGGGAACAGCCTAAACTCGATATGTGCCAAGACCGTAGTCGTTGCATGTCGGGGGTAGTGGGGCCTTGTTAGAAGAATCTACGCGGTTCTTCGGAGAGTTACAAAGTTTCCATCTAATCGAATCTCTTGGAAAAGGGAGCCATAGAGGATGATAGCTCCGTAGATGAAAGATGTGAAACCTCTCTGAATAAGGTACCCGAGTACTACGGGACACGTGAAACCCCGTAGGAATTTTGCCCGACCACGGGCGAAGGCTAAATACTAACTGGTGACCGATAGCGGACTAGTACCGTGAGGGAAAGCTGAAAAGAACCCCGGAAGGGGAGTGAAATAGTACCTGAAACCATAAGCTTACAAGCGGTCGGAGCCTCATTTTATGGGGTGACGGCGTGCCTTTTGGAGAATGAGCCGGCGAGTTACCTTTTCGAGCAAGCTTAACCCCATATATGGGGGCAGGCGTAGGGAAACCGAGTCCTAACTGGGCGAATTAGTTCGAGGAG
>Ga0075120_10003586_pt1 | contig 10618 bp, 6 predicted proteins | sample AntAceMetag02UKL_FD_69792 | JGI IMG/M metagenome (GOLD analysis project Ga0075120, IMG submission 69792) | Saline lake microbial communities from Ace Lake, Antarctica - Antarctic Ace Lake Metagenome 02UKL | ecosystem: Environmental > Aquatic > Non-marine Saline and Alkaline > Saline | place...
TGGGCAGACAGGCCGGTTCCCGTCCTGCAAGTCGAGTTTCCCGAGCCGTGGTCAATCATCGCACGCGCCGGTTCCGCTCATGCGGAAACCGGCGAAATCTCGAAAAATCTAAAATGGTCGAGCCTCCTCCATGAAACTCGAACCTGGTTTGAGCGTCACAATCCAAAGTCCTGACCGGCTGTGCAAGGTATCTGCCCCGGCTTCCAAAGGTTGGAAGCTGGGCGGTGTAGTCGTCCAAGCATTGGAAGAACCACCCCTCGGCGCTTCGCGCCTCGGGTACTATGCAGGCAGGCCGCCAGCAAAGCTGTCATCCTGCCTGCTATCGCCCGCGCGACCGTGGTCAGCGATGCCGACGCCAGTCCCCCGTTTCTCAAGGCCATGAACCGCGCCACCAGAGGTGTCACGGTTCATGCTCATACCCTCCGCCGTGTCATGCTCTCTGCGGACCTCATCGGTGATGCCAACGCTCATCACCAAATCCGGCACAGAGCACGCCACGGCCTCCGGGGTGGTGTGGCTTCGCCACTTCGACGCTTCGCTCTTGTTGTTCATGCCGGGCGCTCTCGCGCCCTCCATGCGGCACACGCACCGCGTCAACGCTTGACGCAGGCTTGTGCGCCGGGTCGTCCTGACGGCCTCCGTGGTGTCGAGCATCCGGCTTCGCAAGCCGGGAAGCTCGACTCTTCTGCTTCTTCCTGCCGCCCCATTCTCCAATCCGTCTCTGCCGCCTCCGGCGGCTTGTCCTGCTCCCGCGAAAAACAAGAAGGGAAATGGTGTCCGCTCAATCACGCGGACCTTCGTAGAATAGTCCCACCACCCTCCCATGGAACCCCGGCAATGATCCCGAGTGTGTCGTCTTCGCCCACTCAGAAAACGCACTCCGCATCATGCCCCCCATTGGCGGCCAGATGTCGCCACGGGAACCGTGTCGGCATGTCGCCGCTTTTCGGACCAGTGCCCACCCGCCGCCCAAGACAAACAAAAGAATCCCACAGTCAACCGTGATGAGTCGATCAAACGCAGCGGGGTGTGCGTGAGCGTGTTGTCCCTACGGACCACCACGACCCCCACCCACCCGGCAATCTCGCTTGTTCGGCACCGTGTCCGCTTCGCGGGTCACGAGCGCCGCCCTGCGCTCGAATGCCCCCGCTGCAATATAGATTAAGTTCCAGAAGCTCCCTGCGGTCGCATCATCTTCTATTCGCTCAAACTCCGTCCTTGTTCTTCCCTGTTTCTTGCGATACAAATAGGTTCATTCCGTCGCACTGATATATGAAGGTTGAGGAACGAACATGAAACGCGAACCGTGGACATCGGTTGAGGAAGTTGCCGAGCACTTGGGCATCAAGCGGGAAACGGTCTATGTGTGGATCGACAAGAAGGGCCTGCCCGCACACAAGGTCGGCAGTCTGTGGAAGTTCAGGCTGAGTGAAGTGGATAAGTGGATACTCTCGGGCGAGGCCGGTACGAAATGAACAAAGAACAACGGCAACAATTGGAAAACGATCTTTGGGCGGCGGCGGATAATCTGCGCGCGAACTCTGATCTGAAGTCCAGCGAATACTCAACACCTGTGCTGGGTCTGATCTTCCTCAAGTTTGCTGATATCAACTACCGCCGCCACGAGCCGCAGATTCAGGCCGAGTTCGAGAAGCTCAAGGGTGGGCGGCGCGAAATGCCCCTGCACGAAATCGCAATCGCCAAATGTGGTTTCTACCTCCCGGAGCACGCCCGCTACAGCTATCTGCTCAACCTCCCTGAAGATCAGGACGTTGCCAAGGCCATCGAAAAGGCGATGGAATCCATCGAGGAATACAAGCCCGAGCTGGCCGGCAGTCTGCCGAAAGACGAATACTACCGGCTCACACGCACCCCCGAAACAAAGACGCTTCCCTTCGAACTGCTGCGCCAGTTCGACAACATTCCTGACGACTCCACCGGTGATGTCTTCGGCCAGATCTACGAATACTTCCTCGGCAAGTTTGCCCTTTCCGAAGGCCAGGGCGGAGGCGAGTTCTTCACCCCGCGCTCGGTTGTCCGTCTTATGGTCGAAATCATCGAGCCCCACGGTGGAACCGTGTTCGACCCCGCCTGCGGGTCGGGCGGCATGTTTGTCCAGTCCGCGGACTTCATTGATGACCACCGCCAGGAGCTGGAGAAGCAGGGCAAGGACACCAGCGTTTTCGTCTACGGACAGGAAAAGCAGAGCGAGACCGTCAAGCTCGCACGTATGAACATCGCCGTGAACGGACTGCGCGGCAAGATCGCTCCGGCCATCACCTACTACACCGACGAGTTCGATTCCTTCGGCAAGTTCGACTACGTGCTCGCAAATCCCCCGTTCAACGTCGACGACGTTTCGCTTTCCTCCGTCGAGAAAGACCGTCGCTTCAATACCTACGGCATCCCTCGCAATAAGACCAAGGCCAAGAAGGCCGAGCAAGGCAAGCAAACCGTCCCCAACGCGAATTATCTCTGGATCAATCTCTTCGCCACCTCTCTCAAAGAACCGGGCGGCGATTCTCCGGGCGGACGCGCGGCCCTTGTCATGGCTAATTCCGCTTCCGACGCCCGCCACTCCGAAGCCGATATCCGTCAGATGCTAATCGAAAGAAACCTGATCTCTGGCATGCTCACCTTGCCCTCGAACATGTTCTATACCGTCACTCTCCCCGCGACGCTCTGGTTCTTCGACAAGGGCAAGACCGACGACCGCATCCTCTTTATCAACGCCCGCAACATCTTCACCCAGATCGACCGCGCCCACCGCGAGTTCTCCGAAGAACAGATTCAGAACATCGCCATCATCAGCCGCCTGCACAAGGGCCGCAGCAACGAATTCCTGTCGCTCATCGACCGCTACTTCGCCTCCGGCATGGAGCGCCTGGCCGAAAACAAGACCAAGGTTGATTCGGTCTCCAGACAAATACTCGAAGTGCTTGACGACAAGGCTGGCAAGGATGCCGTCGCCAGTCTAGTGAAAACCTGGGACGGCCTCGCCCCACTGCAGGGGGCCTACGCCGTCTATCAGGCGAAGAACGGCGACAAAGCAAAGCTCGATAAGAAGAATGCTGCCCAACAGGAACTGCGCGCCACCTTCGATCCTTTCTTCGCAGGGCTGCATGAGTGTCTCAAGCAGATCGACAAGGCCGTGCGTCGCCATGAGAAGGCCCTCACCGAAAAGGCAAAGGAAGCCGGCAAGCGGCAAACCGTCGACCGTGCCGTCAAACAGCTCAAGACCGCCCTCGAAACCTTGCATGCCGAGGTGAAGAGCGCCGAGAGTTTCTTCGCGCACATCCACTGGCTACAGGAACGCTTTCCCCGGGCTCAATACGAGGATGTCACCGGCCTCTGCAAGCTGGCCGACCCCGACGAGATCAAAGAGCAGGACTACTCGCTCAACCCGGGGCGCTATGTCGGCGTCGTTATCGAGGAAGACGGGAAGACGGAGGAGGAGTTTATCGAGACCATGCTTGACTATGATTCCCAGCTCAACGAGCTGAACGCATCCGTGAAGGATCTGGAGCAAATCGTCTCCGCGAATGTTCGAGCGATCACTGGCGAAGAATGAAAGACTGGAACACACAGACTATCGCTGAATTGGGTAAAGTCGTAACCGGCAAGACTCCGCCCAGCGCAAAACCTGAGCAGTTTGGCGACGAGTATCCCTTCATTACCCCATCAGACATTCAATTCGGCAACAAACACGTCACGACGGAGCGCTTTCTCTCTGAACGGGGGCTTGAGGCCCACAAGCGAATCAAGCTTCCGAGAAAGACAATCTGCGTCGTCTGCATCGGTGCAACGATTGGCAAGGTGTCCGCTACCGACCACCTTTCTATCTCGAATCAGCAAATCAATTCGATCATTGTTGATTCAAAGAAACATGACCCCGACTTCGTGTTCTACATGGCTTCACTGCTGCGGAGCACGTTGGAGGCATACGCCGGTGGTGCCGCGACGCCGATCGTGAACAAAGGCGCTTTCTCGAAGATCAAATTACAGATTCCTGATCGCGATACCCAACGCAAAATCGCCGCGATTCTGACGGCGTATGACGATCTGATCGAGACCAACAAGCGCCGCATCGCCCTGTTGGAAAAGATGGTCGAGGAACTCTACCGCGAATGGTTCGTCCGCATGCGCTTTCCCGGTTACCAGAGCACCAAGTTTGTCAAAGGCGTGCCGGAGGGGTGGTGCATGGTGAAACTTGAGCGGGCTTTTGAATATACGGGGGGCGGCACCCCGTCAAAAGGAGTGAACCGTTACTGGCACGACGGCGGCGTGAATTGGTACACACCGTCAGACATTACCGGTGCTGCCGGTGTGTTCCTTTCTGCTTCTGGAGAGCAATGCACAGAGGAGGGCTTGGCGAGAAGTTCCGCCCGGCTCTTCCCCGCCTACTCAGTTATGCTGACAAGCCGCGCAACGATTGGGGCGATTGGCATAAACACGACTCCAGCCTGCACAAACCAGGGTTTCATCACATGCATTCCGAACGACAGTTACCCCCTCTCGTATCTCTTCCAGTGGCTCAAACTTGCCAAACCCCATTTCGAATTGCTTTCAGGGGGAGCCACGTTTCCAGAGCTTACAAAGGGTACGTTCCGACGACTGGAGATCCTGACACCCCCGGCAGCAGTGATAACTCAATTTGACAGAGTGTCTGCCCCGATACTGAAGGCATTGGAGCAGATTCTTGCTCAGAACATGAAGTTGACAGGTACCCGCGACCTACTCCTCCCGCGCTTGATCTCCGGCAAACTGCCGGTTGAAGACCTTGAGGTCCAGTTTCCGCCGAGCATGCGGGACTATCCCGCAGAATCGGAGGATGCCTGTGCCTAACTTCATCTCAGAGGACAACATCGAGCAGGCCATGGTGCAGCGATTGCAGCACCTTTGCGGCTATGACACGATGAACTGTTACACCGCCGAGCCTGGGGACCTCAACGATGGTTCCGGGCGTACGGACAAGCGAGAGGTGATTCTTCGCGACCGACTCAAGCAGGCGGCCATTGCACTGAACCCCGGAATTCCCGAATCCGCTATCGACGATGCCGTCAAACAGCTCTGTGACAAGCGGCAGGCTTTGGCTCCCATCGCCGCGAACCGTGAAGTGGACAGCCTCATCCGCGACGGTGTTCGAGTTGAGTTCAAGGATGACCAGGACCGAAACCGGAAAGAACGGGTCAAGGTCATTGATTTCAATGACCCGGCCTCGCCGCACAACCAGTTCCTCGCCGTCACCCAACTCTGGATTCAAAGCACCGGTGCGACAGCAAAGGCGGGTTATCGACGCCCGGATATCCTGCTCTACGTCAATGGCCTGCCGCTGGTGTTCATCGAGCTGAAGAACTCGAACGTCAAGCTGCGCACGGCGTACGAGGACAATCTGACCAACTACAAGGCCGACATTCCTCAACTTTTCCTCGCAAACGCCCTGTGTGTTCTCTCAAACGGTATCGAGACCCGCGTTGGGAGCATGAGTGCAGAATGGGAGCATTTCTTTCCCTGGCTGCGTCCGGACGACGAGAAAGAAAAGGTCAACCGGGAGCAGATCCGGGAGGACGGCACGAGTGCCGAGCGTTTTCTCGCCGGTCTCTGCCCCAAAGAGAAGCTGCTCGATTATGTCGAAAACTTCATCCTCTATCACAAGGACACCCAGAAGATCATCGCGCAGAACCACCAGTTCATCGGCGTCAACAAAGGTTTCGACAAGTTCCTTCGACGGGAGGAATTCGATGGCAAGCTCGGCGTGTTCTGGCACACCCAGGGATCGGGCAAGAGTTTCTCGATGATCTTCTATGCCCGGAAGATCTTCCGCAAATGCGCGGGCAACTACAGTTTTGTCGTCATTACCGACCGTGAAGACCTTGACGGGCAGATCTACCGGAACTTCCTCAATACGGGCACTGTCCGCAAAGCGGACGCCGCGCAGCCCAAGGACAGCTCTGAGATGCGTAAGTTTCTGGGGCAGAACAAAAGGCTGGTTTTCACGTTGATCCACAAGTTCAGGTGGCCCAAGGGGCAGAAGTATCCGCTGCTCTCGGATCGTGATGACATCATCGTGATTGTAGATGAAGCCCACCGTACGCAGTACAAATCGCTGGCGGAAAACCTGCGGGCCGGATTACCCAACGCGCAGTACCTCGCCTTCACTGGAACTCCGCTCCTGGGACGTCAGCGGAAGACCAACGCCTGGTTTGGCGACTACGTATCTGAGTACAACTTTCAGCAATCGGCTGATGACGGTGCAACGGTGCCGCTCCACTACTCCAAACGGGTACCGGAGGTCTTGATCCAGAACGAAGACTTGAGCGAGGAATTCTACGAAATCCTCGAGGATGAAAATCTGGATGATGCCCAGCAGGCCAAACTCGAAAACCGGTTTGCCACCGAGCTGGAGATTATCAAGCGCGATGATCGGCTCGAAACCATCGCCGCAGATGTCGTCGCGCATTTCCCGCACCGCGGCTACCTCGGGAAAGGGCTCTTTGTCGCCGTAGACAAGTTCACCGCCGTGGAGATGCACACTCGTGTGAAACGGCTGTGGAAGGCGGAGATCAAGACGCTACGCGGCCAGGTCAAGAAGGCCCAAACGGACATGGAAAAGGCCCGGCTTCAGAGAACGATCGACTGGATGAAAGCCGTGGAGATGGCCGTCGTGGTCAGCGAAGAGGCCGGTGAAGAGAAGAAATTCGATGAACGCGGGCTCGATATCCGGCCGCACCGGAAGCGCATGACCACCCTTGACAAGCATGGACACGATATCGAGTACAATTTCAAAGATCCTGCCGATCCGCTGCATCTGGTCTTTGTCTGTGCGATGTGGCTGACAGGATTCGATGCGCCGACGCTATCCACGATGTATCTGGATAAGCCGCAAAGAGACCACACACTCATGCAGACGATTGCGCGCGCCAATCGCGTCACCTCCTGGAAGATCTGTGGCGTGGAGAAGAAATACGGAGACATTGTTGATTACTACAACGTCTTCCGCAGCATGAAGAAGGCTCTCAAGGACTACGCCACGGGTGCCGAGGGAGCTGATGAGCCCCCGGTCCAGAACAAATCCAAGCTTTTTCCTCTTCTCGATGATGCTGTGGCGCAAGGCATCACGTGGTGTCGCGAGATCGGCATCAAACTCGCCGACGTGCTGGAAACCAAAGATGTATTCAGGAATGTTGAGCGCCTGCAGGAATTTGCCGACACATTGCTGTTGCGCGATGAGTGGCGTAAGACCTTCAACGTTTATGAGAACAGCATCACGGGATTATACGAAGCCTGCAAACCCGAAGTGCTGGGCCGTCCTGTTGTGCGCGCGGTTGCGCTGTTTCAATATCTACGCGGCGTCGTAGAGGCGATCATCGAGCAGCAGGACGTTGACGCGGCCTGCCGACGGGTTGCCGAATTACTCGACGAGAGCGTGATTGTCGATGCGGATGAACCCATGAAGACACGGGAGTCAACCACATCCCAGCCCGAGTTCAGAATCACCCAGCGGGGTAAGACCTGGGATTTGAGCCGCATTGATTTTGATGAGCTGAAGAAAGATTTCAAGCAGGCGGTGTACAAGAATATCGAGATCGCCGATCTAAGGTCTTTTATCGAGCATAAGCTGGATCAGATGCTTCAACAGAACCGCAGCCGCCGCGACTTCGCAGAGCGGCTGCAAGAACTCATCGACAGATACAACGCCGGAAGTACATCCAGTGACCGATACTACGATGAGCTTGTCAGGTACACCAAGTCCCTGCGGCACGAAACCGAGAGGCACGTTCGGGAAGGTCTGACAGAAGATGAGTTGGAGATCTACGATCTGCTGGCGAAGGATAAGATGACGGAGGCAGAGACACAACAGGTTCGCTTGGCCGCTAAGTCGCTGCTCCATCGGCTAAAGGAGGAAACGCCTGCTGTTCTTGTCCAAGACTGGTACAGAGACAGCCAGACTCAGCAAGTGGTCCGCTCGGCCATCGGTGAAGTGCTTGATGAGCATCTTCCCCAGACCTACGAACGGAGCCTCTTTACCGAGAAGCGGGATTCCGTGTTTGACCTGGTTCTTGATCTGGCCAGTCACAGGCGGAAATGGGCGGCGTAGAATGAGATTTGTATTGGTGATAGGAGAGTCGAATGAACATTGATTTTGTTGAGATTCAGAACTTTCGAAAACTGAAAGCGTGCCGCGTCGAAATCGCAAAGAAGCAGACTATCTTCGTTGGCGCGAACAACAGCGGCAAGACTTCCGCCATGGACGCGCTGATTCTCTTCCTCAAGAAAACCAGCCGCAAGACAATGGCGACCACAGATTTCACTCTTTCGAACTGGTTGGCTCTGAACCAACTCGGGGCACAGTGGGCAGCGGTCACCGCTGAAGATACACCCAACCTGACACTCGAATCCTGGATGCCTCATTTGCCTGCTATCGACATCTGGATCAAGGCGGATGAGAAGGACATACACCGTGTTGCACACCTCCTTCCGACGCTCGACTGGACGCCGGAAGAACTTCTGGGTGTGCGGCTCGTGTTAGCACCGAAGAATGTGGAGCAACTCTACAAGGAGTTTCGAGCTGCCCACGAGTCGGCACGTAACGCCGAATCCACTTCGTCCAAGGCCGGTTCGTCTTTGGCCCTCTGGCCAAAGACGATGAGGGAGTTTCTGGACAAGCATCTTCACAAGCATTTTGAAGTCATAGCGTACATCTTGGATCCCGCGAATTGCCAGGAGCCGGACAAGGGTATCGCCAAGCCTCAGTCGATTCCTGCCGACAGTGAACCGTTGGATAAGGAGCCGTTTGATGGTCTTTTCAAGATTGATGTGATCAGCGCGCAGCGAGGATTCTCTGACCCCAAAACGGAGGACGAATCCCACGGTGGCTTTGCCAGTCTATCGACGCAATTAAGGCAGTATTTCACGAAGCACCTGAATCCGTCCGACGCTCCGGATGCTAGTGATATCGAGGCGCTGGAGGCGATCGAAGCGGCACAGACCGTATTCGACGAGAAACTCAAGACTAGCTTCAAACCAGCGATAGGCGAACTTGAGGGGCTCAATTACCCCGGCTTCAGCGATCCTCGGATATCCCTTACGAGCAAGATAAGTCCGGCTGACACATTGGATCACAAGACGGCAGTCCAGTTCGATCTACCTGGAGCCGTGTCGTTGTCTTTGCCAGAAAAGTACAACGGATTGGGCTACCAGAACTTGATTTCGATGGTATTCAGCCTTATCCGGTTCAGAGACGAATGGATGCGTGTTGGCAAGGCGGCAAAGAGCTCGCACGCCGCGAACGTCGCAATCGAACCCTTACACGTCGTACTTATTGAAGAACCCGAAGCTCACCTGCACGCTCAAGTTCAGCAAGTTTTTATCAAAAAGGCGTATGATGTGCTTCGTGGTCATGCTGCTCTGAAGGACGGTGTGCTCAGTACACAGATGATAGTGAGTACCCATTCTTCAAATATTGCCCACGAATTGGATTTCACTTGCCTGCGGTACTTCCGGCGTGAATCAGCTACAAAGAAGGGAGAGGTGCCTACCGCAACAGTCGTGAATCTGTCCAAGACGTTTGGTGATCACGACGATACAACTAAGTTTGCCACTCGCTACTTGCAGACAACTCATTGCGACCTTTTCTTCGCAGATGCGGCTATTCTTGTGGAGGGGGCAGCGGAACGAATGCTTGTGCCTCACTTCATTCGCACGCAGTTTCCGAAGCTCGATCAGAACTATATCTCATTGCTTGAAATCGGCGGCGCGCACGCGCACCGTTTGAGACCGTTGCTGGAGACTCTAGGGCTCCTCTCGCTGATTATTACGGACTTGGATTCGATCGGCAATACCGGCACAGGCAAGGTCCTGCCTGAACGGGGCAAGAATTACCGCACGGGCAATACGACGCTTACGGAATGGGTTCCAAAAGAGGAAACGCTAGATGCCCTGCTTGACTTGACAGAGGCTTCCAAGGAGACCGCAGACAAGTCCATTAGGGTGGCGTACCAGTGCCCAATCAAGGTGCCGTGCAAGATTGATGCAGGCGAAGAGGAGGCCATCCCGTATACTTTCGAGGATTCCTTGGCACTAACGAATCTGAAACTGTTCAAAGACTATGTCGATCCGAAAGGCCTCTTGAAAAAGCTCAAGGAGGCACTCGGCAGGGATTCCTTGTCAGACGCGAGAACTGAGATGTTCGAGAGCCTGAAAACAGGAGTCAAAGCGGAAATGGCCTTGGAATTGCTCTACCTGACTGAGCCGAAAAAGCTGGAGCCGCCAGCCTACATCGCGAATGGTCTTCAATGGCTTGAAGACGCCCTCGGCTCGAGAAAAGTGGACGTTCTGGCCACAGAAACGGCAGAGGTGAAGGGTGACTGAAGCGATCACACACGAGGATGAGCTACAGAAGACAATAGCAGCTTGTCTTGACCTGGAGAAGCCCCGGAGTTTCTTCCTCTATGCGGGTGCTGGCTCTGGCAAGACAAGAGCCGTTGTCGGGGCAATGAAACTCTTCAGAGATCGTTACGGGGAGCAGTTCCGACAGTCCGGCCAAAGAGTGGCCGTGATAACCTACACTAATGCCGCATGTGACGAGATCAGGCGCAGAATCGATTTCGACCCCATC
>Ga0075120_10003588_pt1 | contig 10617 bp, 8 predicted proteins | sample AntAceMetag02UKL_FD_69792 | JGI IMG/M metagenome (GOLD analysis project Ga0075120, IMG submission 69792) | Saline lake microbial communities from Ace Lake, Antarctica - Antarctic Ace Lake Metagenome 02UKL | ecosystem: Environmental > Aquatic > Non-marine Saline and Alkaline > Saline | place...
ATGTTTTTTGAAGATAATCAAATCTCAGAAGCTTTGAAAGTATATATGGAGCTTTATGAGGAATATTCTCAGGATGATTTTTTAAACCTCAGGATAGCGGAATGTTACTTTAAAATGTATGATTACGAGAATGCAAGGTTTTATTTGCGTAATGCTCTTGAATCAAATCCTGAGTCCGAATATATTAAAGATATTTATTATTGGTTTGGAAGGGTAGAACATAATTATGGCAATTTTGATGTTGCCTCTGGATATTATGAAAAGATAAGAAAAGGTACAGACCATGTTGATAGTCTTCATGTTCTGAATTTGATTTCCCAAAATCTTTCCGCAGTTGAAGTTAGTAAGTCAAAGTCTGATTATTTGATTGAAAATATGGGACCTGAGTTCAATACTGAGTTTAATGAATTATATCCTGTTTATGCTTGGGGCGAGGATAAATTGTTTTTAACCACCGACAGAAGTGTTGGAGAAAATCAAGATGCAAACCCTACAACAGGTTTGTTTAAATACTCTGTTATGGAATCTTTTTATGAAAATGGGAAATTCTCAGATTTGCAAGTACTTGATGAGGTCTTTTCTAATGCTAAGAATTTTATTCTTACATCTGTTGGATCTGGTACAGGAGAGTATGTTCTTTATAAAAATAGTCCGGAGTTTGAGGATGGAGGAGATATGTACTACCTTCTGCTTGAGGATGAATTTGATATTTCTCAACCTAAAAACATTGGAGTAACAGTAAATACGAAAAAACTTGAAACTTCAGGAGCTCTGGATTTTATAAACGAAAAACTTTATTTCGCAACAAATAATAATAACAAAAAAGGTGAAGAATGTGATGTGTTTTTTAGTCTTCACAAAAGAGCCAATTTCTCGAATAGTTTGGTTGTTAATAATTTGAATACGGAATTCAATGAAGATTTTATTTATATCCATCCCGGTGGGGATTTTGTTGTAATATCGGCAAATAATGGAAAATCTGTTGGTGGGTACGATTTGTTTATAAGTGTTAAAGATGGTAAAAAATGGTCGGAGCCCAAAAATATGGGATTTCCTTTTAATTCATTTGAAAATGATAAGCAATTTTCATTAAGTCCTGACGGAAAGTATGCTTATATCGCTTCTGATAGACCAGGAGGAAATGGAAGATTAGATGTTTACAAAGTAGAATTTGACACTTATTTTAAAAATAATTTTGGGTATAATCCAGGTTTGACTATTGTTAGTGGACAGGTTACTGATGATAATGGCGAAGAAGTTGAAGTTACTATTGACGTTAGCAGTGATCTTAAAGATTGTTTTAACCAAAAAATTGAAACTGATAAAGAAGGTTATTTTACATTTGTTGTGAAGCCGGGCACAAAGTATAGTTTAGTTATAAAACAAAGCTCTTACGAAAAATACAGTCTTGAACTTGATTTGACTGATTCATCAATGTCGAGATTCAATTTTAATGTGGAACTTGAAACTAAAGATTAATTATGCAATTTGGTGTTAGAGAGTTCAGAACAGAAGATTATGATGCTGTTTTAAATGTTTGGCAGCAAACGGATATGGGAGGAGCACACAGAGGCGACAATCTTCAAACAATTTTAAATACGATAGATTTTGGTGGTGTTCTGTATCTTCTCGAAGAAGAAAGTACAGGAAATATTGTAGGTACATCTTGGATAACCAATGATAGTCGTAGATTGTACTTACATCATTTTGGAATAGTTCCATATTTTCAAGGTAAGGGATTGAGCCACATGCTAATGGAAAAAAGCATGGAATTTGTAAAATCAAAAAAACTACAAATAAAACTTGAGGTTTATAAAGAAAACTTTAAAGCAAGGAAACTTTATGAGGGTTATCGGTTTAAGTATCTTGGCGATTACGAAGTATTTATTGTTAGAGATATCTAGGAAAAAGTAAGACTTTTTCAATATTCAATATTCAATATACAATATTCAATGACCAATAGCTAACAGCTAAATGCCAACAGCCAGTAGCTAATAAAAATTATTCCGATATCAGGAAATTCCCCTACATTTGCAAAAAAATAAAGATTTGAACCGAAGAATCCTAAAACTTGCCATTCCAAACGTAATCAGCAACATTACTGTTCCTTTTGTTGGGATAGTTGATATTGCTCTTGTAGGGCGTATGGGTTCTTCTGCATATATTGGTGGAGTAGGGTTCGGTGCAATGGTTTTTACTTTAATTTATACTGGCCTTGTCTTTTTAAGAATGGGTACAACTGGACTAACAGCACAAGCATATGGCGCTTCGGAATTTAAAGAAGCCTCTAATTCATTATTGCGAGCTCTTATTTTTGCATTATTTGCAGCAGTCTTACTATTATTATTACAAGTTCCAATAAAAAATTTGTTGATATTAAATCTTGCCGGTTCTGCTGACGCATTAGGGTTTGCAGCAGAATATTTTAACTACAGGATATGGGCTGCTCCGGCAACACTTTCGGTGTTTGTCTTTATGGGTTGGTTTATCGGAATGCAAAACTCGAAAATCCCAATGATTATTACAATAATAATTAGTCTTACTAATATCATTTTAAGTTCCTTTTTTGTTGTCATTCTTGGAATGAAAATCGAAGGAGTAGCATTGGGTACTGTAATTGCTCAATATACCGGATTGATTTTTTGTTTTTATTTTTTTAATAAAAAGTACAAAAGAATTGCATCTCTTTTTGACATTAAGTCAATATTGATTCTTGAAAAACTAAAGAGATTCTTTTCTGTTAGTCGTGATATTTTTATCAGGTCTTTATTATTAACCGGTAGCTTTTTTCTTTTTAATGTTTTATCAGCGAGTTTTGGTGAGGATATTCTTGCATTAAATTCCATGATGTTACAATTTCTATGGTTTTTTGCTTGGGTTACAGACGGATTCGCATATGCAGGCGGAACACTTGCTGGTAGATATATTGGCGCAAAAGATAAGATCAGCCTGCGGGAATCGGTTAGTAAATCTGTTCTGTTTGGTTTTTTTCTTGCCTTAGGTTTTACCTTAATCTATTTGTTTGCCGGTCAGGGGATAATGCATATACTTACTGATAATTCGGCAGTTATTAATCTGGCTAAGGATTATCATATATGGATTTGGATTATGCCTTTACTTAGCTTTTTGGCATTCTTGTACGATGGGATTTATGTTGGTGCTACAGCTACAGCCAAAATGAGGAACATCATGATTGTTAGCGTAATACTAATTTACTTACCTGCTTTGTTTGCTTTAAAACATTATTTCGGAAATCAAGGAATGTGGATGGCAATAATACTTCTCTTGGCAGCAAGAGGTATAGGATTAAAGCTTTTTCTAAAACAGTCTGTCTATGGAAGAGTGTTAGAAGTCCCCTTATGGACATCCGAAATTAACAAATGATTCTCCCCAATCATTGCCCCATGTGACTATCTGTGGACATTCGTCAGAATATGAAGTGACAGTACCATATTCAATTTTTTCTAGGATTATTTGTTCTGATGCGTTTATCTCACTAGTACCTAATGATGAGTGTACAATGTGAATATAATTGCAAAATAAATGATTCGCTTTTAAATAACCACTGCCAACGTTGTACATATAAGCATAATTGCAATCGCCTCTTAAAATGTAATCTCCGGTAGTTGCATGACATCTGAAAAATAAACTATCTCCTTCAAAATTCATGTTGCAACTAAAAATTTCTGCCCAAGTCTGAATTGAAAGATTATCGAACTTAAGAGTGTCAATTGTTTTTAAATCGCATGCTTGATTTAATGTGATTTCTTTAATCGTAGGTGTTTTTAATACGATAATTGGTTTTATTCTTTTGCGTAAAAAGTCACATCCATTATTGTCTTCAATAATAAGTTCATTACCTACAATCTGATAGTTGATGTATGGGATAAGATTTTTCCCCGCAGTAATTGTGATCGAAGATTCGGGCGAATTTTCAATATAAATCTCAAAATCGCTTTCAATTCTCAATTTATTGTAATAATCAATGGATGTTTCAACTGTAGTAATTTCACCGTTTGATTTCAAACACCTGTTATCATCGGTATCACAGGATGTTAATATGATTATGGTAAAAATTACTAGAAAAACAATCTTCATATCGCGAAAAAAAATATTTTTGCTAAGATAATATTAATCTGAGTTTCATGACAAAAAAGAAAAAAGTATTCCTCATTATTTTTGGGTTAATAGCAGTTTTGGCTGTTGTTGCTTTTGTTTTTGGAAAAAAATACCGAGATTTTATTTTTGCAGCAAATGTTGTTGTTGAAAATGAGCTTGCCTATATTTATATTCCAAATGATTCTGATTATGATGATGTTCTAATGATACTTGAAGAATCTGGATATGTTGAGAATCTGCAATCTTTTGAGCAGGTTGCCGAATGGAAAAAGTATGCAGGAAAAGTCCTTCCCGGAAAATATGAAATTCATAATGGGATGTCTAATAATGAACTAATCAATTTGCTAAGAAGTGGGAAACAAACACCTGTAAAATTGAGCTTTATCAGTGTGCGGAGCTTACCAATTCTTGCAGGAAAGGTATCTGTTTATATTGAGGCTGATTCTACTCAGATTGCAGATTTGTTATTAAATCTAGAAACTGCAGCAAAATATGGATTTAACGAAAAAACTTTTCCTGCTATGTTTATTCCCAATACATACGAATTTTATTGGAATACTTCGGCTGAAAATTTTCTGGAACGTATGGCAGAAGAGTTTAAGAAATTTTGGAGTGATGAACGAAAACAAAAAGCTGAAAATCTTGGGATGTCTCAATCAGAGGTTAGTACTTTGGCTTCAATTATTGAAAAAGAAACACAGAAGAACGACGAAAAAACTAGAATGGCCGGTGTTTATATCAATCGTTTAAATAAGGGAATGCTATTACAGGCTGATCCAACTGTTGTTTTTGGGATTGGTGATTTTACTATTACTAGAGTATTAAACAGACATCTTCAATTCGATTCTCCTTATAATACATACATTTATCCAGGTTTGCCTCCTGGGCCAATTTGTATTCCTTCTATGTCGTCAATAGATGCTGTTCTAAATCAAGAAAACCATTCGTATTATTATTTTTGTGCTAAAGACGATTTTTCAGGATATCATGTTTTCGCATCAACACTTTCTCAGCATAATGCAAATGCTCGCAGATATCATAATGCACTGAGGAGAGCTGGAATAAGGTAGTAGATCTATTGATTATAAAACAAGTTCCGCCAACTCATTTTCATAGTCATATTGCAAATCTTCATGCAAGCTTTTTATAACTTTAATAATTAATTCCATCTGTCGCTCATATATGCCTATCAAAGTAGTGTTTCTTTTAATTGAAGGCAATAAGTCTTTTAGTTTCTTGCAAAAATAAATTAGCAATTCCGCTTCTGTTTCTTTCTTTTTGGAGTATTTTATGTGTTTCTTGATATTACGAAGAATCTTTCGGACGCCTTTCTTTAATAAATAAGGAGTTTTCCTGTTTAAGAGTTCAAAATCCACATCAATTTCTTCTTTAAGCTCTTTTATAAAGGATGCTTCATCTGCTGACTCGAATAATAGATATGTTAATAATTCTTTATTTTCCTTTTTGTATTTTGTTAAATGAAGAGTTAGTAAAATTAGTTCGTCTTTGGAACGATGTTTTAATTCTTGCTTAATATAACTGAGTGATGCAGGCTTCATAGAAATAGAAATACTGTTTTATTTATTATTCCTTGATTGATTTTAAAAATTCATTAAGTTTTTCAATTTGATTTTTGTTTCCAAGAACAAAGATTTTATCTTCACAGCAGACAACAAGATCTGGCGATGGATTTAGAATGTATTCTCCTTCTTTATTTCTTAACCCAACTATGTTTACACCTGCAATATCTCTTACATTAAGTTCTCTGATAGATTTTTTTTGGAATTTTGCGCCAATGTTAGTAAATGATATTTCTTCGAGGGAAACATTATTTTTAGTTTGAATCATGATATGGTCAAGAAATTCAACAACATCAGGTTGAGCAACTAATTTAGCCATTCTTTGTCCACCAATTTTGTCAGACATTATTATATTGGTTGCTCCAGCACGTTTTAGTTTTTTATCTGAATTATCGTCTGATGCACGACTAATAATCGTAAGATTTGGGTTTACTTCTTTTGTGGAAAGTACTACAAAAAGGTTATCTGCATCATTAGGTAGAGTAGTAATTAGAGCTCTTGCCTTCTCAATTTTTGCAGCTACAAGAACTTCATCCTGTGTTGCATCACCTTGTATAAACATAAGTCGTGGATCTTCGATTATCTGTTCAATCAAATCTTCCTTTTGTTCGATAATTAGGACTTCGAATCCATGGTCTAAGGATTCTTTTGATGCTTGTCGTCCATTACGTCCGTAGCCGCATATCACAACATGTTTGTCGAGTTTGTCGATTCTTTTTTTCACTTTTTTATGTTTAAAATAGTTATGAAAAACACCATCCACTAGATAAGTAGTCAATGTAGAAAGTGCATATGCAAAAATCCCAAAGCTAAATACAATCAAAAAAATCGTAAAGATTTTACCTTCTGTAGACAGAGGTTGTACTTCTCTAAAGCCCACAGTCGAGATGGTAATGATGGTCATAAATGCAGCATTAATAAAACTATATCCTTCTATCAAGCTATATCCTGATATTCCAATAACAATCATCATAACTAAAAAGAAAATAGCTAAAAGGTAGGTTTTTTTGTTCGATCTTTCTGGTTTATACGTTGTCATTTGATTTTATTTCCAAAATGCGAGTTAGCAATTTGCTAAAGATACAAATTTGTAACTATACTTAAAAAGAAAAGAAAAGAAATATTTATTTAAATACTGTATTCTTTCATTGATTTTATTTGTTGACATTGAATTATAGACGTTACGTGTCAGTCTTAAATTGTTTAAGCGGTGAGAATTACTTTCCACTTATTCTTTTAATCCTAAATCTGACAACTATATTACTTTGAGATTATTAGTTTTAATACAGATGTTTTTTCTTTATTTCTTATATGTACAAAATAAATTCCATCGCTCATGAATTTTGTGTCAACATTGTAGTCAAATGAGTTTAGATTATCCTTTTTGAAGATTTTTTGTCCATTAATGTTTTCGATAGAAATTGATTCAATTTCCTCGCTTGAGGTAAGTGAAAAAGTGTTTGCATTGCAAGGATTAGGATAAATGCTGATACTATTGTCCAGATTATAATTTCCAGAATATACTGTATTAATAATTTCAGTTGAAACTGTATTTGTTAGTATCGGTGTATTATAGTCAAAATAGATATATGCTTCATTTTCTATAATGTCTCCAATTATTAGATTTGAAAAGGGTTTGATGCTGTATTTTACAAATCCATGGCTTAATTCTTCGTTGGTTAAACTGTCGACAAGATTTATTTGATTAAACCTAAACCAAATAACATTATCGTAAATGTTCGTAATAAGATTATGGCTTGAACTTAGTACTCTAAAAGTTGAAATATCAAGATTATTACTCAATGTGTCAATTAGTAGAACGGTAAATGCAGTATCGTTACCAGTATTTTGAAAGTTTATTATATATTCCAAGTCATTATTATTGCTAATAAACTCAGGGTAAATGTCTCCTCGAGGGTTGACTTCTTTTGAATTTGGATCATAAGAACCTGTGATTTGATGGTTTAATGTATCCACATTGTTGTCAGGTGTTAGGTCTGTAGCATCAATAGCTTTAGCAATTGCTTCAAAATCTGAATCTAATTCTGCAAACGCAGATGTGTAAAAGTTAACTAGATAAACAATTTCTTCTGTTGGTTCAATGTCATAGTCGAATTCTAGATAATCTGTTTCAAGTAAGCTAGCATCAGGGACTGTTGATGTTATTTCGATTTCGGGATGATTAATGCTAAATTCTAAAATCCCAGTTTTACTAGTAGTACCAACATTCTTTAAATTAATATATGCATACCCATTAAATCCTGGTTTTGCAGGCCCTATTGTTAAATCAACCATTAAATCATTTTGATCAGGAATAGGTTGTAAAATAAAATCATTATATTCGCTTATCTGACCAAAATTACTTCCAAAATCTACATTGTAAATACTGTTATTTAAAGAATAATACATAGGAGTATTTAAAAACTCTAGGCTGTATGCGCCAGTTCCTGTGCCGATATTAAAATCCCCATCAGCAAAAACAAAAGAATTTGTACTTCCATTGTTAATATTTAAATAAGCATTGTAACTAATCTCATCTGGATCGAAACTGTAATTTGAATTAAAATCATAAAATGAAGCACCAGAGATAAGATTATTGTTTTCAGAAAAAGTGCTGATATAGTTGGAAGAGTTTGTAACTAAAGGGGCTATTGTATAATATCCAAATGAAGCAGAATCTAAAGCATTTCCAGTGAAATAAAGATTCCCATTAAAGAAACTCATTTCATCAGTATTGAATGTGTCAAAATTAAAGCTTGTAACTGCGCCATTAATAACATTTCCATTTAAATCTAGTTTTAAAACATAATTTATAGAATTGGAAAAATTTGACTCAGGCATTGTGTTGGCGTAAACCAGTTCATAAGCATCAAATATATTTGAACTTACTCCGGGAGAAGTTTTCCCCGTAATGTAGAATCCGGTTTCACTTTTGCAAGCAGTAAAGAAATTAGCCTCAGATTCACCATATTTTTTTGCCCAAAGGAAGTTGCCGTCATTGTCTATTTTTACGCCATATCCAGAATAATACGTAGGACCTAAATCAAAGCTTCCAAAAGAAACATCTCCTCCAAAGCTTCCAAACAGAACGGCATCATTGCCATCACAAACAATGTCAGAGCGCCACCAAGAAGATGCATCAGTAGCTATGGACCATATAAAATTGCCATCTGAGTCTGTTTTAAAAACACAATCTTGTGGTGATGATCCTGGAACGCTTAAAATGCTGGCTGTACCCATATCAATACTACCTTTAAAATTAAGCGAAAAGAAAATGTCATTATTCGCAGCGTAGTCTAGATTTATTGCTAGATACATATTTGACGTTCCTTCTAGCATTTTTGCGTACTGCCAATCTCCATCTGGATTTAATCCTGCGAAGAACATATTTCCTAAATCTGAATTAACGGTAAAAGACCCTAAAGCCTGTTCCCCAACATTTGCTATCGGCGATATAATAGTGATTTTGTCAGTTCCATTACCTTCTATTTTAAAAGCATCAGTATACCAATCAGCACCACTGAGTCCTACTTTTGCAGAATTACTCCAGAGAACCTGACCGGAAGGAGAGTATTTTATTACAAAAAGAGACATGCCAATTTCACCTGCTAGACTATTAGGATAGGAGTTAAGCTCTGTGGTACTTGAAGCGTGCCCAAAGACCCCACAAACATAAATACTCGAAGAATTATCAATATAAATATCTCCGATTAATGTGGTCCCACCACATGAAAGACTTTTAGCCCAAATTAAATCGTGATTCGCATCTCTTTTTATCAATACACAACTCAGATTTCCATTTACTGGAAATTCAGTCCCTTCGATATTTATTGGACTGTTTGCGAAACTTGTACAGTTGATTATATTGCCGAAATTATCTGTTGCTATTCTGTTGTTACTACCAGTACTAGTGCTTCCATCATTATCAGAATATACACCAATGAAACTCTGTGATGATATAGAAGTGATTGAAATGCAGAAGATTACTGCAAATAGAAATATTCTTTTCATAGTTTTAGTTTTGTGTTTTCTGGAACACGATAAAGACGCATATTCCATTTACAGGTTGCTAGGTTAGCACTATTTTTCAAATTCTTGTATAGCTGTGTTAAGTATTTTTATTGCTACTTCTCTTTCTTCGAAACCAATAATTTCTATTTTCCCTTTTCCTTTGTAATTTGCAAACCAAATAGATATTATATCAGATGTTTCTGGGAATTTTTCGTTGAGTTCTTTAATTGAATTAAGCTTATAAAAAGGGGAATCTTTTTTTACAGCTATTAATTTATCGTCTTGTTCGCCACGATCTAACATTTTTAAGACTCCTATCACTTTGCATTGAATAACAGAGCCTCTTTCTGAAGCATCGCCAAGAACTAATACATCTAAAGGGTCGCCATCACCACCAAATTCTTTAGGCAGTAATGTTCTTGGAATCATACCGTAATTTCCAGGATATGCAAGATATTGAACAATGCGTGGAGTGTCATTGATATACTCCAGTCTCAAGTTGCCATCAACTTTATCAACTTCCCATTTTTCGAGAGTTCCTGCAGGTATTTCAACTACAACATTAATATCACCATTTTCAAATATTGGCTTATAATCTTTGAGCAGGTGCTTTTCTGTGATTATTATATTGTCTTGTGTGCTCTTGGGTTCTGAACTTATTCGTTGATTAGAATTGCTGTTTTTATTAGTACAGCTATTGAAAACCAATAGGAAAAGTAAGTTTGTTAAAAACAATATTTTTAATTGCATCTTTAGTTCGTTTATCTCATCTGAAAGTACATTAGCACAACAAATCCCACTACTCCTGCAATCATAAGTAATTTAATCTGTGTCTTTTTGTTTTTGATTTCTTTCTCATTCATTGGTCTTAGAAGCCCTTTTCGAGCATATTTTTTCTCTACAGCTT
>Ga0075120_10003590_pt1 | contig 10607 bp, 6 predicted proteins | sample AntAceMetag02UKL_FD_69792 | JGI IMG/M metagenome (GOLD analysis project Ga0075120, IMG submission 69792) | Saline lake microbial communities from Ace Lake, Antarctica - Antarctic Ace Lake Metagenome 02UKL | ecosystem: Environmental > Aquatic > Non-marine Saline and Alkaline > Saline | place...
ATGTTATCATAACACCGGATGAGCAGTTGTCATTCCCTGCGATATCCAGTCCACTCATCATTGTATGAAAAAGAACCTTTTTCCGGGATTGCTGGGCCTCTTGGTCTGCCTTCCTTTTGCCGCGTATTCCCAATCGCAAACGGACCCAAAACAAGCGCTCATGCCGGCCGGATGGGATGCGGCACTGGCCGGCGATCAAGTCATGGAACGGCTCGTCAATACTACGGCGCCTCGCGTCAAAGGGGCGCACGATGCAGAGTTCGTTTGCGTGGGTGATCGCGCCTATGTCGTAGCCGAAGTAAATGATGAGAAATCGGGCGAGAGTGCGGGTTGGCCTTTTATCTACGCGACGATGTCGGTTCTGAATCTGAAAACGTTGGCCGTCGAAAAGGTGATTGATTTTGCCAAGGGCGAGCAGGTGTTTGAAAATGAAACGTTGCCGGTCGGAGCTTGTTTTGTGCCGCGCATTCTTCAAAAGAGTCACGAGATTCTGCGCTGCTATTTTACGAGCGAAGATCCGGGGCAACGGCAATCGCAGCTCTGGTTTCGGGATTTTGATATGAAGTCGGGCGAGTTTCTCCCGACGATCCATCGCGCGCAGCTGAAGACCGCCACGGGGACGTTTGATTTTCAACCGAAGCATTTCCATGCGGATGCCGTCGCGCAGGGATTTTCGAAACCAGCGGTGGATTCATCCTTTTTCCTTTTCGATTCCTTCAAGAAATTCGACGGGAAAACCTACGTCGCGATCAATAATTTTACGGGTAAGCAGAATGCACTGGCGTTGGTGCATGATGACCTCGCCACGTTTGAAATACTCGGTCACTTCAACGAACCACAGTCCGAGCAACTGAGTGAATCTGCGGTGAATCGGCTTCCTGACGGCACCTGGATCGCGATTTGCCGAAACGATGGGGGGAACTACCATTTTACAACGAGCACGGACGGCAGGGAATGGACTGAAGGGAAGGAATTGCCCTTTGTTTCGAACGGAGCAAACTCGAAACCGACTTTCGACAAGTTTGGCGGAGTCTACTATTTGGGGTGGCAGGAGGCGACGAAGATTCAGGGCGTCTCTCGAAGTGTCTTCAATATCGACATTTCCCGGGACGGAAAAACATGGGCACGGAAGTATCGTTTCGAGACGCCGAAGTCATTTCAGTATCCCACGTTTCATGAACACGATGGCACGATTTGGCTGAACGCGACGCAGGGGGACACGTCCCCGAGCCGGAAAGAGCGAATCATGTTCGGGGAGTTGGAGAAGGTGGGGGAGTTTGAGTCACAGGCAGGAAAACAGCGCATCGCCTCGCCGGAAGCAAAGGTTCTTCCAGCGCTCATGAAGCGCGGGGTGAAGCTTTTCACTGACCGGGACTATCTCATTGATGAGATGCCTGAGGCCTTAGGTGACCTGCCTTTTCTCCGCACTAGCATTGAGAAAACCGATGTCGTCATCACGAAGCCGGGAACCCTCTACGCTCTCACCCCGACGATTCGTCCAAACGCGGCGAGTCAGGAAAATGCGCTGAAGGAATCTGGTTTTTCGAAGAGTGATGTGCGGGAGGTTCAGCTCTTCCCCGGCGAGGTCAATCGTGTGAGCCTTTATCGCAAAGAGGTCAAAAAGGGGGATCACTTGAAGTTTCGAAAGTTGGTCTTGTTGATCAAGGGGGCTGGAGTCGAGCTTCAGGATTTCGATCCGCTTGCGGCAGTGGATGCACGCACCGAACCGCCCGTGATCATCACTGATCCCGGCGCGGAGTTTCAGGATGATGCTCGTCCCGGGGCAATGATCATCGGAATGGATCGCACCCCTAAGGGTCGTATTTGGGGATGCTGGACCGGCACGGGAGACAAATACGACGGCTATTTTGTCCTTGCGACGAGCGATGACGATGGCTCGTCGTGGTCGAAACCACGCCTTGTCGTGGGCGCGGCCGATCCCTCTGGTAAACGGACGCGCGCTGCACCCCCTCAATCCCAGCAGGACCGACGCGCCGATAAGCAACCCTTGAAAAAGCGAATTCCTATCAGTAACGCCGACCGGAGCGTCCGGATTGGGCGCGAGCCAGGAAGCATCCGGGGTGTAAAGTTCACGATACTTCTTCGGAGCAACGAAAGGAAGGTGCGGGCGACGAAATCCCACCGCGTAGAAAAACGGCTTTTCCTTCTCGCGAGCGGCGAGGAGAGCAGCCACCTCGCTGGTCATTCGTCCGGCAAAAAAATGATCGTCCGGCACGTCCGGCGACTGCATCACCGGGCAGGCCCGGCGATCCGCGATGATCGTTTCGCCATCCGGATTTGCCTCGTCAAAAATTTCGAGCATTTCCCCCTCGCGGCCCGGCCTTGGAGGAGCGCTCCAGTCTTCGGGGACGGCCCAGCCATCGTGATCGATCTTGCCAAAGCTTCGGGTCTCGTATCCCTGATCCCGAAACCAGCGCGAGATAGGGATGGCATCAGCGCGACGCTCGCGAAAGGCGACGACGTTATCGTTGCCATGATCATAGACCCCAACGGAAGCGGGGCGCAGACCGGTCATGAGGGACAAGCGGGAGAGGCCGCACTTGGCATAGTTGCAGTAGGCCTTTTCAAACAACATCGATTGCTCCGCGAGCTGATCAATGTTCGGCGTTTGGACCCGCTCGTCGCCATAGCATCCAAGCATCGGTCGGAGGTCATCGACCGCGATCATGAGGATGTTCGGTCGCGCCGACTCGTCCGCGGTGACGAAGGTTGCGAGAAAAAGGAGAGCGGCGAAAAGAAGGGGCCTCATGATTGGGAAAGGTGAAAGAACATACCGGCGATACTCGCGGTGATCAGGCTCGCGATCGTGCCACCGATCATCGCTTTGAAACCAAGCGCGGCGAGGTCACTGCGGCGCTCTTCGGCGAGGGCCCCGATTCCACCGATCTGAATTCCGATGGAGCTGAAGTTGGCAAAACCACAGAGCGCGAAGGTCGCGAGAAAGACACTCTTAGGATTGAGCGCCCCCGCACCGCTCAACTCGCCGAGCTGAAGATAAGCGACAAATTCATTCGCGACCATGCGGGTTCCGAGGAGCTGACCCATCTGGAGAAGATCACTCCACTCCGCTCCAATCGCGGCGGCAATGGGGGCAAAGAGAAATCCCAGAATGGCCTCAAAAGACAACTCATCGAAAACCCCGCCACTGGCGCTGGCGACGAGTCCATTGAGCCACCCGGCTTCTCCGCCAAGGCCACCGATCCAGCCGAGAATCCCGTTGAAGAGGGCGATGACAGCGACGAAGACAATCAACATCGCGGCGACGTTGAGCGCGAGTTTGAGGCCCTCAGTCGTGCCGCGGGCAAGCGCATCGAGGGCGTTGCGGCCTGCCTTCTCGCGTGGCACAAAAAGTTCTTCGCGAATCTCGTCCTGTTCCGGCACTAACATTTTCGCCACGAGGAGGGCGGCGGGCGCATTCATCATTGAGGCGGTGAGGAGTTGCCTCGCGACCGCGACCTGAGTTTCGATGTCCCCTCCCCCGAGGGTGACAACATACAAACCGAAGACACTCCCCGCGATTGTTGCCATCCCCCCGGTCATGAGCGCCATGAGTTCCGACTTGGTCATCCCCACGATGTAGGGCTTCACGACAAGGGGCGCTTCCGTCTGCCCGACGAAGATGTTTGCCGCCGCAGCGAGACTTTCCGCCCCTGATAAACGCATCAAGCGCTTCATGACCCAGGCAAATCCGACCACGATCCATTGCAGGACACCGAGGTAGTAAAGGAGCGAAGTGAGCGCGGCGACAAAGAGAATCGTCGGTAACACTTTGAAGGCAAAGCCGAACTGACTCGCGTCGATGAGCTTTCCAAACATAAACTCAGCCCCGACATCGGAATAGCCTAACAGTCTCACAAAACCACCCGAAACCCATTCGACAAATCCACCAAAGGGCGTCGCGAGAATCAAAATCGCGAGCGTTCCCTGGAGGAGAAGGCCACCCCCGACGAGGCGCCAGTTGATCGACTTCCGGGCGTTGCTGAGGAGGAAACAAATCCCGAGGAGGACTGCCACCCCGATGAATCCCCGAAAGATGTTTTCAATCATAGTGGACAATTAAAAGTGAATTTCCTTTCCGCCATCCCGCGCCGACTCGAGACAGGCATCGAGAACCTGCTGAGTTTTTAGTGAAATGTCAGGCCAATTCGGATCAGGCTTCCCTCTGAGCACGAGGTCACCAAAGTTCCGGAACAGTTTCGTCTCCTGCGAGGTTGGGTGGCTGTCCGAGTATTCGCGAACGGAAACACGGCGAGGGTGCCGCTCCATGTGAAACTGGCAGACATCGGTTTCAAAATGCGCCTGCTCGACATCGAACCCGATCTCAGGACCATGATAGGGAAGCACAAAATCCGGAATCGCGATGTGACCTTTCGTCCCGCTGAGATTGATCCACTGCTGATGCTCCGCTTCAAAACTACAGAAAAAAGAAGCCGTCACGCCGCTCGCAAAAACTATCTCAGCGGAGATCGTGATCGGGACTGAGTCGCGGCTCCCCGGCTCTCCTGACTCGCGGATCATGCGTGCCTTCAGAGAAACCGGCATTTCGTAATGTAAGGTCCAGAGCGTCATGCGAATGCAATACCAGCCGAGATCCCCGAGGCTGCCGAGCGGCTCAAGTTCGGGGTGCATGCGGATATTTCCGTCAAAGTCCGGTGGGGCCATGAAACTGAACTGCGAGGCGATCCTCTTGATTTCGCCGACGGCGTCCCCTCGATCCAACTCAGCACGAAGTGCGGGAAGACGGTCACTATGCATGAACATGACGCCATCCATGAACTGAACGCCTGCCTCCTGACAGGCGGTGACGATTTCCTCGACCTCCGCCGCGTTCGCCCCGCAGGGCTTTTCGCAGAGGACGTGCTTTCCCGCAGCGGCGGCTTTAAGGACAAACTCTTTACGGAGTCCGGTCGGCAAGGGAATGTAGATCGCGTCGATATCGTCGGCGGCGATCATTTCCTCGTAACCGGCGATGGCGCGCGGCGCGGGAAGATGGGGCACCTGCGCCTGGTTCTCTGCGATATATTCAGCGGCGCGCTCTTCGGTGCGACTTGCCACCGCAACGAGCTGCCCGTTTCCTGAATTCCGGATTGCCTGCCAGTTCTTTCGCGCAATTCCCGCAGTCCCGAGAATCCCCCATCGACATTTTACTTCGCTCATCTCCCGATGGGTTAACAGGGTTAGGTCGCACATTCAACCCTCTTGAATGCAAATCGATCCCGAGGACTCGGCTTGCAGAGCCATCGATTACGGCGGATGAATCCATTGCATGGATTATCGCGACCTCCTCCCAAAGCATTTCGGACATTCCGAGTTCCGACCCGGCCAGGTCGAGGTCATCGATGCCCTCATTGCCGGAAAATCAGCGCTCGCGCTTTTCCCGACCGGCGGCGGTAAAAGCCTCTGTTATCAACTTCCCGCCCTCGTTTTCGATGGCCTTACCCTCGTGGTCTCCCCGCTCATCGCCCTGATGAAAGATCAGGTCGAGGCGCTTCAGGCGAAGAACATTCTCGCGGCCCGGCTCGACTCGACCCTCGAGCGCGCCGAGGTGAATCAAATCTACGACGCGATGGACAATGGCACGCTCAAGCTGCTCTACGTTGCTCCGGAGCGGCTCGGGAATGATGGCTTCATCCGGCGCCTCCGACGCTGCCAGATTGATCTCATGGCGGTCGATGAAGCGCACTGCATCTCAGAGTGGGGACACAATTTCCGACCTGACTACCTGAAGTTGGCGGAGCTGGCGGCCTCGCTGAAAATCCCGCGAGTCCTCGCCCTCACCGCGACGGCAACTCCCCGCGTCGCGGGGCAGATCCGGGAGCGATTCAGCATCGCCGAGGCAGAACAGATTCAGACCGGATTCTCGCGCCCGAACCTGCTCTTTGGGGTCTTTCCCTGTTCGGAGTCGGAGCGCGACAGGCTTCTCGTCGAAAAAGTTTCGAGCCAGACACCGGGAGCTTCAATTGTCTACGTGACGCTCCAACAGACCGCCGAACGGGTCGCGGGCACCCTGAAGAAAGCGGGACTCGATGCGCGGGCGTATCACGCGGGGATGAAAGACGAGCACCGCGCCGAAGTGCAGGATGGGTTCATGTCAGGGTCAATCGAGATTGTCGTCGCGACAATTGCCTTCGGGATGGGGATCGACAAATCCAACATCCGCCATGTCTATCATTACAACCTCCCCAAGTCGCTGGAGAACTACGTGCAGGAATCCGGGCGCGCGGGACGCGATGGCGAGATCGCGACCTGCAACATTCTCGCCTGCGCCGATGACCTCACCGTCCTCGAGAATTTTATCTTCGGCGACACACCTTCAAGCACGGCACTGAAATCGCTTGTCGAACATGTCATGCTCCAGGGAAACTCCTTCTCGATTTCCCGCTACGACCTCTCGGTTGCAAAAGACATTCGACCTTCGGTGGTTTCGACGGCCCTGACCTATCTGGAGTTGGAAAAAGTCATCATTCCGAAAGGGCCGTTCTATGGGGGCTACCGCGTCCATCTCGTCCGGAAGTTTGAAGAAGTCCTCGCCGGTCACACGCCGGGACGTCAGCATTTTTTGACAAAGCTTTTTGAAACGGGGAAGAAAGGATGGAAGTGGCACACCTTCGATATCGCCGAGTCCGCCCACGCTCTCGGTGAGTCGGAAGAACGAGTTAGAAAAGCGATCAACTACCTTGCCGACATGGGCGACGCCGTCCTGCAGCCGGCGGGACTGCGCCACGCCTACGCCCTCGCCAACGAAACGCATCACACCGTGGCCTCGCTCACGGAAATGCTTGTGGAGCGCTTCGAAGCAAGTGAAGCCGGGGAAATCGAGCGCCTCGGCCTCGTCGTCGAACTCTGCGAATCAGGAGAGTGCCTTCAGTCACAGTTGGTCCGCTACTTCGGCGACGAAATGGAACCCTGCGGTCAATGCGGCGTCTGTAGCGGAGCGCACTCGGGCGGCTCCCTCCCGCAGTCACGCCGCGTCGAAATCGATCTCGAGATGGCCGCAATTATCCAGCAGACAAAAAAGGAAGGCCACCCTGCCCTGCGCCAGTCACGGCAGATTGCGCGCTTTCTTTCCGGCCTCTCAAGCCCGGCAACGACGCGCGCCCGCCTCCAGCGCGATGAACGGTTCGGAGCTCTCGCCGAGGTGCCCTTCCTCGACTTGCTCGATCACATTAACGCGTTGTGACGCAAAACTTCGGCGAGCACCGGCAACCCCGCTTCCGAGGAAGCGATTTCCTTCAAACGTGCCTGCGCCGTCGGAATATGCTCCAGGAATTCCCGCTTCCCTTTCACTTCGCTGAGAAATCCATAGGCCCCGAGTGCCTGCATGAGGCGTTGCATCGCGCACTTCGTGAGTCGCTCCGAGAAGTCGGCGAAATTCGCAGCGGGATCTGCCTCCTGACAAAGCGAGAAATAATAGCGCACGAGATGCTCCCGTTCTTCACCGGTGAATTCGGTGTAGGGGTCGTAGACGAGTGACGCGAGATCATACTCCGGCAGTCCCCAGCGCAGACCCTGGTAGTCGATCAGAAAAGCCTCGCCACTGATCATCATGACATTGGTGCTTTGGAAATCCCGATGCAGCAAGGTACGGGGTAACCGTGCCAGCGAGCTCGCGAGACCCTTGAGCGCTTCATTTTCAAGGAGGTCGGGAGCGACTTCGGCAGGGAGAAACCGCTCGACGAACTGATGAATGAAATACTCCTGCTCCCAGCGGTAGAGCGACTCATCGAACGAGATTTCCAGCTCCGGCAGGTCTGAAGGGGCTGCTTTTTCGGCAATGCGATGGAGCTGAAACACGGCGCGGAGGGCGGACTCGTAAGCGGGCCGCCTCACCTTCTCCCAATCCGCTGTCGCCAAATCCCCGAGATCCTTTCCCCCGAGATCTTCGACCCAGAGAAGATTTTCCGCGAGGCGGCGGTCAATCACCTTCGGTGCCGGAATCCGATGCCGGTTCAAAAAATCGGTCACATCGGCGAAGCGCAAGTTGTCCGAACGCTCGTCCGAGTAGTGCATCGCAATGACCGATTCACCGAGGTCGAGATTCTTCGCGCGGATGAAAATCCGGCCCGAGCCGCCTTTTTCGATCACGGCAAAATCCAGGCTCGCATCATTCCATCCGGAAAGCTGCGACCGGGTTCGCGCTTCGACTTCGTTGAGATTCAGTAACATGAGAACCGCACCAAACCACGGATTGGGACGCGTAAAAGTGATTTTAATCTCATTGCCACAAGGTCCCGCTTTGCCTAGATTACTTCACTGCCTTCTCATGCCGGAAGACAACCAACAACCTCCTCCCTCTCCTTCGACTAACGGAACGGCCAAAAAGAAAATTGGCTCACGCTTCCGCACCGAAGGGCGTCGCGTCGGTCTCGTCCCCCAGAAAGGCTGGGCGCTCCGGAATTATCAATATCTCAGCGGGAGCCTGTTCCCGGCGATGATGCAACGCCGGGAAGCGACCGGCACGGTCGAGCCGCCGACGTTTCGCGCCCTCGAACCGCACGAGGTCGAGGTCGTCTGGATCGGTCACGCCAGCTTTCTCGTTCGCACCGCGAGCTTCAACGCGCTCATCGATCCGGTCTGGGCCAAATGGATGGGACCGCTGAAGCGTCATCGGGATCCGGGGATCGATATTCAGCATCTTCCGCCGATCGATTTGATCCTCATCACGCACGCCCACTTTGACCACCTCTGCCGCGTCACCCTGAAACAGATCGTGGATGGCAGTCAGACCGTGATCGTTCCGAAGGGCGTCGGAAGAGTCATGAAGCGGCTCCCTTACTATTCCCTGTATGAGATGTCGGACTGGGAATCGATGACCTACAAAGATTCCGAGATCCATTTCACCCCCGCCCATCATTGGGGGGCCCGCTATTTGACCGACACTCACAAGGGCTTCGGCGGCTACGTGATCAACACGCCGGAGCACAGCGTCTATCACTCGGGTGATTCCGCTTACTTCGACGGGTTTTCAGAAATCGGGAAACGCCATCAGATTGATACCGCCCTGCTCCCCATCGGAGCTTATGACTGCCCCAGTGGTCGCGAAGTTCACATGAATCCTGAGGAAGCGGTGCAGGCTTTCCTCGATCTCGGGGCGCGGCGCATGATCCCGATGCATCACGCCACTTTTCCGATCAGCAACGAGCACCGCTCTGAGCCGATGATTCGTTTGAGAAATGCGATCACGGATCATGAGATCGATGACCGGGTCGTTGCTCCCGGCGAAGGCGAGCCCGTGATCTTGTCGTCGCGCGGGTGAGGAAAAACCTCAGGGTGCTTCGACCTGACCGGCAACCGCACGTTCCTCGACCCTTGCATCTGGGAGGACGCGGCGGATTCCATCATCAGGACTGCCGGAATCGAGAGCTTCCATCGGAATGCCGTTTTGCTGAGCGATCAACTTCCACTCCGAAATCGTCCGCAGCCCCTCCTGAGCCGCCGCTTCATTGCGAAAAGCCGATGCCTGCAAGGACTCGGTGTAGGTTTCCTTCGCGAGGCCGACCTGACCGTTTCTCAAATAGTGTTCCGCCTCGGCGAGCATGAGATTGCCATAGAGAGGTGCCCACTGGCGGGAAACCCTGAGCCGTTCGCGGGCGCGTTGTTGCTTTCCGAGTTCATCGAGAACCGCGACGTGCCCGATCGCAGCAAAGACATCCTGCGGGTAAAGCTGCTCCGCCCGTGAGAAGTAAAGATCAGCCTTCTCGAGAGCCTGTTTCCGTTCCATCGCCGGCATCTCAAGAGTGATGCTTCTGACCTGAGCATGGGCACTCAAGGTCTGCACATACGGATTCTTCGGGTCAAGATTTCGCGCATTTTGAAGGTGGCGATACTGCTGAAAAGTTTTTCCACCGTTCTCGAATCCTTTGCGTGCCATTTCGTAGTGATACTCACTTTGCACAAATATGGCCCCGAGAGCGGCGAGGACGAGACCGCCGCCGAAACCTACCGCCCGGACCCCGAAGAGAAGAGTTCCCCCGGGAATCAACGGAGTTTCCTCTTCGTTCTTTTCCACCTGCGCCATCGGGTCAGGAACCGCGAGGATCGCAAGAAGCACCGTGGCAAGGATCGCAATCACGGGAAGATGAAAGACAAAATCAAAAGTCGCGGCCGTAGACAGCGCCATCAACGCAGAAACCGCTCCAGTGGCGAGAGCGAGATGATTTGATCGCGGAATGAGTTCCCCTTTTGCCGGCTTGATCCAGCGAAAGGAGTTCAAAAAGCGGAGACCTTTTGCCAAATGGACGCCTAGAAGACAAAGGACAAGAACCAAGCCGATCGCCCCGTAGTCGCCGAGCATCTGCATGAACTCATTGTGAACAAACTCCGGCTCCGTCGCGCCCACGCCGAGATCTTCGGTCCGGAAAAGGCGACCGTAAATTTGAGACGAACGACTCCCGGTTCCAATGATCGGGGACTCGGCGGCCTGCTTCAGCCCGGTTTCCCAAAGCGAGAAAAGTCCACCCTCTCCGCTGGAAAACAAGCCGTGCCCCAATTTGCCCGGGACAGCCCCGCCACCGAAAAACCCAAATAAGAAAAAGGAGGCGATTAACACGGTAAAAGCGGCCACCGCGAGTCGCCGCACTGGGATC
>Ga0075120_10003591_pt1 | contig 10606 bp, 7 predicted proteins | sample AntAceMetag02UKL_FD_69792 | JGI IMG/M metagenome (GOLD analysis project Ga0075120, IMG submission 69792) | Saline lake microbial communities from Ace Lake, Antarctica - Antarctic Ace Lake Metagenome 02UKL | ecosystem: Environmental > Aquatic > Non-marine Saline and Alkaline > Saline | place...
GGATAAAACAATTCGCCAATTAGAGGAGACAGAAGCAAGTGTTTCGCTACCTGCGCAAGGTAGACCTTAAGCCCTGGCTTGAGGCGGAGGCTACACCAGAGTGGTTGGGAGAGGAAGCCATCCCCGCTGATCCCGTTTGTAGCTTCAGGACCCGAAAGAACACAATGTCCGTGTTCACCCTGGATGATGACGCGCGAAACGTGGGGCGGATCGCGGCAGCCCTGACTGTCAGTTGTGGTCAAGTCAGGGAGTTCGAGTACATCATTCTGGATTCGACGGATGTTGACAGCGCAGCAATCGTGACAAGACAGACCGAAGGTGACACGGCAGATGCAGAGGTTAACGGACTTCACCGTGACCTTGAGCAAATCTCAGCGCAGAAACTCGTCACCCTAACAACGCTCGTGTTGAACAAGAACCTGCATGAGGTCTGCGACCGTATCCTTGCGAAGGATGTTGCAGTGCAAATCCTCAAGGGCGTCTCTGATGGCTCACTGACAAACGTCTCACCGAAGATCATTCAGAAGGCTGAGCAACTCGTGGGACGTGCGGCTCAGCGTTCCTAGCTTCTTTGCTGCGTTCCGGAATCCTTCCTCAATAGCTACAGCATCTCTTGCTGAGCGGCCCTATGTATAATAGGGACGGACCCTAGTATTGGCCCGCTATAACTAGGGTCCGTCCCTAGTTAAGGGGGCTTATTCTTGGTACTCGATCGCGATGACCGAGGCAATGGCGTCGGGGGCCTGGGACGGGACGGTGACGGTGATCCCGTCGGAGTCGGTTTTTGTTTTCAGGGCTTGGCGCGCGAGGAAACGGGAGGAAACGGGGACAGCCACCTATTACCGACTGTGATATCGAAGCTAAATAGTGGCTGTCCCCATTTCCATTTGTCAGCTGGGCTAATCCGCCTTCTTCTTACCCGTCAGAGCCATGCCGGATTGCTTTAGGGTCAGGCCGGTGACCTGTCCATCCTGGTTCTTGGCGAAGGTGATACTGGCCTGTACGATCTTGAGGAAGAACTCCGTTTCCGTGCGGGGGAACATCTCGAAACGCGGCTGGTTGCCGAGTTGCCCCAAGAGATGGCCGTCCTCATTCACGATTGTCATCGTTCCGACGTTCTTCAGTTCGTAGTCCCCCGCGTACGTGTTGTAGATGGCCGAGTCGATGTCAGCGACGGGTTCGTCCTCGAGTCTCTGCACCTGCAACGTGTTGCCACCCTGGCGATGGACCGCACCGGTTACGGCGCCCTGCTCGTTGCGGACGAATGTTATGCGGGCGTCGACCTCTTTCCAGAAGAACTCGCGCTGCGAGCTCGGGAATATCTCGGCCTGCCCCTGGCCGGTCAGTTGCGCCAGCAGCCGGTTGTCTTCGCGCGTGACCGTCAGGACCATGCTGTTGCCATAGTCGTACCGGCCCACGTAGTCGTCGTAGATCTTCGGATCGACCGTCTCATCCTTCACGGGGGACACCTGCTCGGCCATCTCCTCGAACAGGTAGATCTCCGCGATGTCGCGGGCGTAGGCGGAAGAGGACAACTCGGGGATGGTCGGCAAGCTGTTGACCAGCACTGTCACCGTCAGGTTCTTCTCGGGCAGGTGCATGAGGTAGCTGCTGAAGCCGTGCAGGCCGCCCCCGTGGGCGATTGATGCCATCCCGCGGAGCTTGCCCAGGTCCCATCCGTAGCCGTAACCGCTGGCTGAGACGGCCTTGGCGATGTCTCCGTTGTTGAGCTTGGCGGGGGTGAAGGCCGCCTTCATGCTCGCTTCGTTCAGGACCTTGCCCCCGAAGATCGCCTCGTTCCAGCGGCGTAGATCGCCCACCGTCGAATACAGGGCTCCGGCGCCGCCGGCGCGGGACATGTCCCAATCCAGGGCCTTCTTGAGTTCGCCCCCTTCGTAGACGTAGCCGGTCGCCTCGTGGTCCAGGATGAGACTCCAGTGGTGAATGCCCGTATCCTTCATGCCCAGCGGCGCGAAGAGCGTCTCCTTGAGGTAGGCGTCCAGAGACTTGCCGCTGATCTTCTCGACGATATAGCCCAGCAGGAAGTAGCCCGAGTTGCAGTAATCCTGTTTCTCGCCGGGATCGAAGTCGAACTCATCTTCCCTGATCGCGTTGACCAGTTCCTCGCTGGTGACCTCGCTGGCGACGGTCTTTAGGAAGTCGGGTTTGCTCGTATAGCTGTGAATCCCGGAGGTATGGGTCAGGAGGTGATGGAGCGTCACCTCATCGCCGCGCGGGAAGTCGGGCAAGAACTTGGACAGCTTGTCCTGCACGCTTAGCTTGCCGGCTTCCTGGAGTTTCAGAATGGCGACGGCGACGAACTGCTTGCTGACCGAGCCAATCCGAAATTTCGTTTCCGGTGTGATATCCACGCGGTTCTCAACGTTGGCGTAGCCATATCCATTCTGGTAGAGGGTCTCGCCATCTTGCGCCACGAGGACCGCCGCCCCGGGATAGTTTTCCTTGATCACTCGCTCGAAAAGCCAGTCGATGATCTCTCCCTGGGCAGGCATGGGGATGTCGGTATCGGCGCCCTTGGCCTTGAGCAGTTCGATTGCGTCGGATCGCCCCGCAATTCGGGCCAGGTGCAGCGCCGTCAGGCCGGGACCGACCTTGCTGTTGACGTCGACGCCGTGCTCCAGGAGGGTGGTCACCGGGTCGAGATGTCCCGAGCGAACCGCGGAGATCAGTTTCCCCGTCAGCGCCTCCGGTCCCAGCGGTCGGCAGCAAAAGGCCCAGTCACTGGCCCCGTTCTGAATCTTTAAGACCAGGTGATTGACGCCTTGACGAAACGTCACGTCCACGAGATCGCTGTCGGTCGTACACGCCCGTTGGACCCAGTTCTCGTGGACGAGTTTGCCGTTGAGCCAGACCTTCACTGCGTCGTCGCTACCGATCCCCAGCAGGACGCGCTTCTCCTCTGTCATGCGGATCTGAGCCCAGGCATAGGCGGTCGCGAACTTCTCCGGCCCCAATTCTCTGACCAGATTGACGACCTCGCCCTCCGACGCTACGGGAGCCCACTTATATTCCTTTTCACCTATCGTGACCTTCGCGCGAAACTGTTCGACCGAGAGGGGATCGACCCCGAAGGCCTTTTTCTGTTCCAGTTCCTCCTGGCCGGCCGAATCATCCTTCGAAACAGGAACCGGGCCGAGCAGGAGCCATCGCGCCATGAACTCGCCTGCCTGGAGATCTTGGTAGCTGGCCTCGCTCAAGAGGGGCCTGGCCTCGGCGTTCGTTTGTTTCGTTTCGGTCGCCAAGGCGGGGAGGCCCAGGGCAAGAACGGTCAGCCATATGAGTGATTGCCTTCGCGTGGGAGTGATGTTGTCCATCTTCTGTACCTCTCAATGAGAAACGCCTTTAGGGTCTTAGAAACGGCTGTGGACGATCTGCTGTCGCCCGTGTCATTCTATCAGTCGAGTGTGAAAAGAAAAGATTACACTCTTTGTCCAGAGTCGGACCTCAAAAATCGTTGGTGACATTCAAACGGATTTCTAATAGCATCGTTCTTCAGCTTATTCGATGGTCACAGGAGCACGGTTCACAAACTCTATACGAGTCGTGTCGCTCCGGCATTGGCGACTGGTGATTGAGTTGGAAGGGTAGCAGTATGACAAACGAGAATCCATCCCAGGGCAGTGCTGGGCCGAAGGCTACCGAGGCGATTCCCCGACGTGGGTTTCTCAAGGGGACCATCGCCGCATCGGTGTTCACCGTGCTTCCGCGCCATGTGTTCGGCGGTCCCGGCCGCGTCGCCCCCAGCGAGAAGACCACGGTGGCGTGCATCGGGCTGGGCGGCCAGGGCCATATCGACCTCTTCAATCTGCTCCAATTCGACGAGCTGCAAGTCGTCGCGGTTTGCGATGTCGACCGCGAGGGCGCCGGCTATATCTCGTGGGATTGGATGCAGGGCAAGGAGCAGCGGACCGGTGGCCGCGAACCGGCTCGACGCAAAGTCGACGAACACTATGCCGCCAAGAAACGGGCCGGCACGTACCGGGCCTGTAATGCCTACGCCGATTATCGTGAACTCCTCGATCGGGAGGACATAGACGCTGTCGTAGTGGCCACCCCCGACCACACCCACGCGGTCATCACGATGGCCGCGATCAAGCGGGGCAAACACGTCTATTGCGAGAAGCCTCTGACCTATTCGGTTGACGAAGCACGCCAAGTCACCGCAGCCGCACGCAAAGCCAAAGTGGCTACCCAGTTGGGCAATCAAGGGCAGGCCACCGAAGAGGCCCGCCTCGTGCAGGAGTTCATCTTGGACGGGGCCATCGGCCCGGTACACGAAGTGCACGTCGCATTGGGCCATCGGTTCTGGGACGCGCCGAAGTGGGGAAGCCGTCCGCCGGAGACGCCCCCGGTCCCCGAAGGACTCGATTGGGACCTTTGGCTCGGGCCCGCACCGGCCCGGCCTTATCATCCGGCCTACCACCCATGGTCTTGGCGTGACTGGCGCGACTTCGGGACCAGTTCCCTGGGTGACCTGGGCTGCCACATGCTCTCGACTGTGTTCAAAGCATTGAAGTTGACCCACCCCATCAGCGTGGAAGGCCGGTGTACCGAGCTTGGCCCGGAGATCCACCCGCGAACGTACCAGGTGTGCTACGAGTTCCCCGCGCGCGACGGTGCGCCCCCGGTGACTTTGACCTGGCACGATGGCGGTTTCAAGCCGCCCCGCCCCAAGGGTCTTGAAGCCGGTCGGTCGGCCTCGGGCGTCATCTATGTTGGCGAGGAAGGGACACTCATGGGCCATCGCCTGGTCCCCGAATCTAAGATGCAAAGCTACGGGCGCCCTCCCAAGGTGCTGCCCCGTTCGCCGGGACAGTACAAGGAGTGGATCGACGCCTGTCGCGGGGGTGCTCCGGCCGGTTCAGATTTCGTCGCCCACGGCGGCCTCCTGACCGAGACGCCGCTCCTGGGCAACATCGCTCTCCGCACAGGCGAAAAACTCCAATGGGACGGGCCCAATATGAAGTTCATCAACCACCCAGCCGCCAACCGCTACCTCCAGAGAGCCTATCGGGATGGCTGGGCTCTATAATCCACACCCATGCGATTCTCCCGCCCCGAGGATTTCGTGGCGCGGCCGGTCTCGCTTGGTCGCCAGGTCTTGACTTCACTCCTGATATTCGATGGCAATGACCGAGGCGATGGCGTCGGGGGCCTGAGATGGGACGCGGATGGTGATTCCACCGGCATCGGTGCTGGTCTTCAGGGCCTTGCGATTCGGATCGGCCAGGAGGTAGGCCCGTCTCACTGCCTTGTTCTTGAGCGGGACTTCGAGCTTTCCGTCGGCGGGCCAGTCGAAGACGTGGGCGTAGAGCTTGCCTGGTTTCTTCGTATAGCGTCCCCAGGCCGGCTGCTCGAAGGGGCTGGCGGTCGTCTCGTAGATCGCTTCGCTGTTGGCGGCCATCCACTTGCCGATGACCCGCATCGAATCGATGCTCTCTTGCGGGACGGAACCGTCGCCTTTGGGCCCGATGTTGAGCAGGTAGTTGCCCCCTTTGGAGACGATATCAATCAGGTTGTGGATCAACTTCTCGTTGGATTTCCAGGCATGGTCGTGGTCGGAATAGCCCCAGGTGGTGTTCATGGTCATGCAGACCTCCCAGTCGACACCGGGGATGCCGGTCGAGGGGATGGTTTGCTCGGGTGTGGTGAAGTCACCCTGTTCGGGCTTCCACGTCTTGAGTCGGTCGACGGAATCGGTTTTCTCGATGTGTGGGATGTGGTACAGACGGTTGTTCGAGATGATCCCCGGCTGCAGCCGTCGCGCCATGGCCATCAACTCGTCGGAACGCCAAAACGGTCCTTCGTTACCTTTCTTCGAGTAGTCCCACCAGATGATATCGAGTGGGCCGTAGTTCGAGAAGATTTCTTTGGCCTGATGGTGGAGGAAGTCGACGTAGATGTCATGATTGCGCGGTCCGTTGGGTGATGGCTTTCCCTTGAGCGGGTGGGGTAACTGGTTCGCCTTGAGGTAGTCGTATTGCGGGTGGTGCCAGTCGATTACCGAGTGGTAGTATCCCACCTTGAGCCCCTCGGCCCGGATCGCATCGGTGATCTCCTTGCAGAGGTCGCGGCCCACGAGGTCGTGCGCATCGTAGGTGGTGTACTCCGATTCGAACAGGCAGAATCCATCGTGGTGCTTCGTCGTGAAGACCACGTAGCGGCACCCCGCCTCCTTGGCGAGCCTGGCCCATTCCTTGGCGAAGCCTTTGGCCGGGCGGAAGTGGGGAACCGCCTCGTGGGCGTATTCCCACGTATCGGCGCGCACCCGCTGCTGGGTCCATTCCATGCCGCCTCGCGTGCCGATGGGTTTTTCCTTCCACGTCCCGGCCAGCCCTGAATAGAGCCCCCAGTGGACGAACATGCCGAACCGCGCCTGGCGCCACCACTGCATCCGCGCGTCCCGCTGTTGCGGCGTCTCGGCTTGAACGTCTCCAACGAATAGGCCGCCCACAAGGGCCAGCAAGAGAACTGTCACAAGGCTGGTTCGCAAGGCGTGTGTCGTCCTTCTCATGGGTCTCTCCTTTGCCAATGGCTTGCACTTCCGCTTCGATTGGCGATGGGGATAAGCTCGCCCACCACAGCGCCATTGTGCGGCGCCAAACCGGAAAAAGGCAAGGGAAATCCGATTGGTGACGCATCGCGTATTGAAGTGGGGGATTGGGCGGCCTATACTTGAGCCGGGTCATTCAGACGGTGGCATTACAGATCGAGGAGACCATGAAACGACGACAGTTTTTGCAGATGGCGGGGGCGAGTGTGGGCTCCGTTTTGCTTGGCTCGAACGCATTGGCCCAGCGACGAGGGCGGGGCTATCGCCGACCCAACATTCTGTTCATCATGTCCGACGACCATACCAGCCAGGCTATCGGCTGTTATGGCTTGCGGCTCAGCGACTTGGCGCGTACGAAGAATGTCGATCGTATCGCGGCCGAGGGCGCGATCCTGCGCAACTGCTTCTGTACGAACTCGATTTGCGTGCCGAGCCGGGCCAGTATCCTGACGGGCCAGTACGGGCATCTCAACGGCGCCAAGACCTTGTCCGGCCGGCTCGATCCCGAGACTGACAACGTCGCCAAACACCTGCAGGCCGCCGGCTTCCAGACCGCCATCGTCGGCAAGTGGCACCTGAAAGAGCCACCCGCCGGCTTCGACCACTACAACGTCCTGCGCGGGCAGGGACGCTACCACAATCCGATCCTGTTTGAGAAGGGTGCCGATTGGAAGACCGGGGGCAAGACCCACCAGGGCCATTCGACCGATGTCATCACCGATCAGGCGCTGAACTGGCTCAAGGAGGGGCGCGATTCCGACAAGCCCTTCGCCCTGATGTGTCACTTCAAGGCGGTGCACGAGCCATTCTACAGTCACGACCGCTATCGCGAACTCTACGCCGATCAGGACCTGCCCGAGCCGGACGATCTGCACTGGCCCGAGAGCCCGCGTGGCAAGCGGTTCGAGGGCTGGCCCCTGGAGATTCTCGCCGGGCGGTATCAGAAGAATGCCAAGCGCTACGCACCGCCCAGGCTGAATGTCGCAGGCAAGGACGCCAAGGCGATTCGTCGCGCGACCTATCAGAAGTTCATGAAGGACTACCTGCGCACGGTTGCCGGCATCGACGACAACGTGGGCCGTCTGCTTGCTTGGCTGGATGAGACGGGCCAGGCCAGGGATACGGTGGTCATCTACACGGCCGATCAGGGCTACTTCCTGGGCGAGCACAACCTGTTCGACAAGCGGTTCATGTTGGAGGAGTCGCTACGCATGCCGTTCGTGATCCGCTATCCGCGCGAGATCAGGCCCGGGACGGATGTTGGTGACATTGTTCTGAACATCGACTTTGCCGAACTGTTCCTCGACCTTGCTCGTGCGCCGATCCCCGACTCCATGCAAGGTCGCAGCTTCCGCCGGAACCTGCGCGGCCGCACGTCCGACGACTGGCGCGACGCGATGTACTACCACTACTGGAGCCATCAGACCGAACGCCCAAGTCACTATGGCGTTCGCACCCAGCGCTACAAGCTGATCTACTACTATGGTCTCACCCGCATGGGCCGAAAGCCCGAGCAGTGCTGGGAATTCTACGATCTCCAAACCGACCCCCACGAACGCGCCAACCAATACGACGATCCCCAGCACCAAGACACCATCGCACAACTAGAACAGCGCCTCACGCAACTCCGGGCCGAACACAACGACACCGCTGATCCGTTGTCCGCCGCGCCAGGCTAGGATGCCGTCGTGGTTGCGCGGACTTTCCGTATTGTGTGAAGACGCCAGACAATGGCCGCTACGGTGGCGGCCAGCAGCAGCGGCGCGACGCCCAGGAAGTATTGAGAGGTGAACGATCCGATCGCGAGCAATGTTGTTTTGGCCGGCGACAACTCCCCGCTGGCTTCTTCCCAGAGGGCTTTCAGGCGTGGAACATAGAACGCTAGTAGGACAACCGCAAACCAGACAAGTAACAATGCCCCGATGGTCAGGCCGGCAAGAGTCCTCTCTGCTTTCACATGCATCAGCTCGCTCCGTCTCTATCGTGGCTCATCTCATATCCGCATGAGTCACAATGATAGCATCTGAGCCCGTACCGACGCAAGCGAAACCGATCTCAGGCGATGAGTTGGCAGAGCCAGGCGGCGATCAGGGCGCCGTAGTTGCCGATGGCGTAGCCGATCAGGGCCATGAGGATGCTGACCGGCACGAGGCGGGGGTTGTGATGGGCGGCGACGACCGGGGCGCTGGCGGCGCCGCCGATATTGGCGGCGCTGGCAATGGCGGCCGAATGGATGTCGATGCGAAACAGCCAGGCGGCGCCGACGCAGAGGACGCCATGCATGGCGATCCAGATAAAGGCACCGACCAGGAACCACGCCGCCTGCTCTTTCAGGCCGGACAGATCCGCGCCCGCGCCCATCCGGGCGACGAACAGATAGACCAGGGCGATGGCCAACTCCTGACTGCCGGGAATCTTCCGGGCCGGCGTCGTCGACAGTACGAGCCCGAAGGTGGTCACGAGCAGGATTCTCCAGGCGCTGGCGGTCAGCACGGGTGGGAATTCGGGCAGCCTCTGAGAAAGCCAGTTGGAGGCCAATGTCACCGTCAGGCCCAGGAATAGCAGATACAGGTAGTCGCGCATCGCCGGTTTGCCATGATCCTGGTCCAGTCCCTCGCTGGCTCGTTCCAGCATTTCCATGCGTTCGGGTGCCACGCGGGCGAAGCGATTGAACCAATCAGCGAACTTCTTGGAACTGAGCAGGATGGGCAGCCAGACCAGGTAGATGACGTTGTCACCCAGTACGGCCAGGCCGTAGTCGGCGTCGGAGGCTTCGAGCGCCTCCTTCATGGCCGCCATGTTGCCGGTGCCGCCGATCCAACTGCCGGCCAGCGTGCCGAACGCCTTCCACGCAGTGGGGTCCAGGTGGCTTTTGACGATCGCGTAAGCCAGCGGCGCGCCGAGCACGACGCCGGCGGTGCCGCACAGCATGACCAGGACGCCCTTGCCCATGATCCGCACCGCCGAGGCGATGTCGACCTTCAGTAGCATGATCACCAGCAGGAAGGGGAGCATGGTGCTGCTCATAATCTCATAGACGGGGCTTTTGTGCGCGACGATCCCTGTATTGGAAAGGATCAGCGGGACCGTGTAGACGAACAGCAGGGGAGGGAAATAGGCGAAGAACTTCCACTTCGTACGATGCTCGAGAAAGAAGAAGAAGGCGGTAATGCCCGCCAGGGCGGTCAGGACGGCCGGTGGACTGGAGATCAGGTGGGTCGGTTCAACGGCTGCGAACACGGGCGATCCTCATTCTGAATTCTCATTCTCTAACGGTCGGGGACTACCTTGCCGCAGATTGAATGGAAAATCAACCTTCAAATCGGGGCCGTATTGACGAAAGAGGATGTCGCGGCCAGAGGATTCTCATTCGGGCAGGCCGACCATCCACTCGGGCCATTCGGGCAGGGGGACATCCAGCGTGTATTCCTTGTGCCACTTGAGGTCCCAGAGCTTCTTCAATCGCGTGGTCCGGACGGAGGCGTCCATGAAGCAGATGTTGATCGTGTAGGAATGACGGTCCATACAGTAGCGTCCCAGGCCCGTGTTGTGGCGCGTCTCCTCGTCGGGAGGCGGCGCGCTGCTTCGGTCGACCGGGCCGCCGCCCCAGCGCCAGCACTCCAGGAACATCGGGATCTCGGCCGAGCGCCGCTGATCGATCTGGCGCCAGGCCCGCCGGTCGGCGTCGGACAGGCCCCATATGTCGGTCACGCCCGCCCGCAAGTCGTAGCACCAGTTGTTGATTCCGTAGCTGTTCAGATGGGTCCTTCCGTTGATGTCGCATTCCCAAGCCATGCGGGCGGGCACGGGCTCGCCCTCATCGGCCGTCTTCTTGGTGGTGGGGCACAAACGGGCTTTCTCGCCGCCTTTGTCGTAGTAGGGCATCAAAGGCATGATCCAGGTGCCGCCGCCCGGGGTCCCGGAGACGTTCCAGACCATGAACCGGCTGTTGTTGTCGTGCGCGTAGAGGTAGAAGATTTTGCCCCACTGGTTGAGATTCGATTTGCAGACGACGCCCCGCGCCTGGTTCCT